>Ga0210057_1000803_pt1 | contig 50969 bp, 51 predicted proteins | sample CryGeyCG2114_010_2_FD_183968 | JGI IMG/M metagenome (GOLD analysis project Ga0210057, IMG submission 183968) | Groundwater microbial communities from aquifer - Crystal Geyser CG10_big_fil_rev_8/21/14_0.10 (SPAdes) (version 2) | ecosystem: Environmental > Aquatic > Deep subsurface > Groundwater ...
CTTTCTTCGACACCAAATAAGCGACCGACTTCGAGTAGCGTTTGACTTCGTATACTTCCCCTACCTCAACTTCCCGAATAATTTTCGAGAGCTGACCCTGCAATTCATTCGTAGTGATCTGTTTCATAACAATCGCGAAAATACTAATTATACAAAAATACGAAGATCGTCCAAGCTCAGATACTAGACATAATTTTCACACTTTGCCGACTGTTTGTATTTTGGTATTTTTTGTTATTTCGTGGTTATCTTATGTAACAAGTAATGTAACATTACTCATTTTTCTTGTCAATCCCTAGAAAATCAAGTAATAATAAATTGACGGCTTGACAATCAAATCTGCTCGGATTAATATGTTTATATCCCCCCAGTGGGGATAATACAAATTAACCTAATTCACCTAATTTCTAATTAACCTAAACAAACCCTGGGAACTAATGCCCAGACTTAGAAATTGGGATTTAGGATTTTCTTAGGTCAATTAGAGAAATTAGAATAATTAGAAATTGAGGAAAAATGGCTTGCCCCGATTGTTCCCCTCATAAGAAAGACCTGCTCAACCGCCTCTCTCGTGTTGAGGGACATCTGAAAAAGGTCAAACAAATGGCCGAGGAAGATGCATACTGCATCGATATTATCACCCAATCGCTGGCGGTCCAATCAGCTCTGCGTTCGATTGATGAGTTGGTTTTGAAAAATCACCTTGAGACCTGTGTCAAAGACGCCATGGTTTCAAAACAAGGCGTCGATAAAAAAATTGAAGAAATTATTACAACATTAAAATTTATGCGCAAGTGACCCAACCAGTAGACTAGCAGTTAGCTGACTAGCAGTTAGCTAATTGCTAAAAAGCTAAGTGACTAACCGGCTTATCATGAACAAGACAACAATCAAAATTAAAGGGATGCACTGCCGCTCCTGTGAGATTCTGATCGAGGATAACCTCAAAAAAATTGATGGTATCAAAAATGTCCGCGTCAGCTGGAAAGATAAAGAGGCGGTTGTTTACTCACAGTACCCCTTGGATGACACCAAAATCAAACAAGCCATAGTCGCGGCCGGCTACGAAGTTGGTATTGACGAACCGGAAAGTTGGATCAGCACCGATACTGAAATTTGGAAAAACGCTTCGATCGCTTTCTTTTTCGTTTTTATCCTCTTTTTCGTCTTACGCGCGACCGGACTCTTCAATATTTCCGTTGGTGGCGGTACCCCATCTAGTCTGGCTGTTGTCCTCTTGATCGGTATTACAGCTGGTTTCTCAACCTGCATGGCTTTGGTTGGCGGCTTGATCTTGGGAATTTCCGCCAAATTTGCCGAAAAACATCCCGAAGCCACATCTGTCCAGAAATTCCGCCCGCATTTATTTTTCAATCTCGGTCGTATCACCTCGTATTTTTTGCTTGGTGGCCTGATCGGTCTCGCCGGCACGGTTTTCCAGTTTTCCGGCGCTGTTCTCGGCATTCTAATTATTGCCGTCGGCATCGTCATGCTTGTCGTCGGTCTGCAGTTAACAGAATTGTTTCCAGTTATCAAAGGTATCAGCTTTTCGCTACCAGCCGGCATCAGTAAATTTTTTGGTATTAAAAAACATCACCAAAAAGAATACAGCCACGCCAATTCGGCGCTGACCGGCGCCCTGACCTTCTTTCTGCCCTGTGGCTTCACTCAAGCGATGCAACTCTACGCCATGAGCACCGGTAGTTTCTGGCGAGGGGCCTTGATACTTGGTATTTTCGCCCTCGGCACCACGCCCGGACTTCTCGGTATCGGTGGTCTGACCTCGGTCGTCAAAGGCGTTTTTGCCCGCCGCTTCTTTATGGGCGCCGGCTTCGTCGTCGTCGCCTTGGCGGTTTTCAATATTTCTAACGGCATGAATCTGTCCGGCTTGACTTCAACACTGTCGAACTCAAATAACGAAGCACGAAGCACGACCGTTGCCGATCAAAATGTCAAATCTGTCGACGGCGTCCAGGTGATCAATATGACTCAGCTCTCCTCCGGTTATTCACCCAACACTTTCACCATTAAAGTCGGAATACCAGTCAAGTGGGTCGTCAATTCCGTCGATTCCAACAGTTGCGCCGCCAGCCTCTACTCGCAAAAGCTCAATATCCGGAAATTTCTGCAGTTTGGTAAAAACACGATTGAATTCACTCCGACTGAGGTTGGTATTATTCCGTTTTCCTGCTCGATGGGAATGTACCGCGGCTCATTCAAGGTTGTCGCCGGCGAAGGCACCACCTCAATTAAAACCCCGTCCTCCGCCAAGGCTACGGACGGCGAGCCAAACACCCCAAGTTTCCCGAATACCCCGACAAAAACCGATCAGCAAGTCGGCACCCAGACATTCAGCGCGACCTATACCTTGAAAGGCGACATCAGCCCGGAGAGTTTTACCGTCAAGGCCAACCTGCCGGTCAAATTTTAAGTCAATCCAAAGGACGACGACCAAGGTTGTATGAGCTCGATCACTTTGCCGGGACCAACAGACAATTATGAAATAATGCAGAAGGATACGCCGATCATTTTCAATTTCACTCCCAAGCCAGGCACCTACAAAATTACCTGCGCCATGGGCGTGCCACTAGGAACAATCATTGCAGAATAATTAATTTGTCGTTCCCATTTCCTCATCTGTCGTTCCCGCGAAGGCGGGAATCTAGACAAGAAGGAATGGATCCCCGGGTCAGATCGATGTCTGCCCGAGGATGACACAAAGGAGAACCATGAAACACAAGCTTTTTTTGAAAATATCAGGCATGCACTGCACTGCCTGTGAGAAGGTTTTGAAATCGGAGATGGATGATCTCCCGGGTATTTTTGAGGCGAATTTTGATTCGACCAAAAATACCGGTCAGATCACTTACGATACGGAGAAGGTGGATTCGGCCAAAATTATCGAAACGATCAAAAAACAGGATTATAAGGCCGAAATCATTGACGAAAAAATGCTTGATGATGGCGATGACCATTCTGATCATGGAGACGGCGGCTCAGAAGAGTTGATTATGCCGTCTGAGACTAAATCTAAAAATAAAAAAGAGGTGGGTGGCGAAGCCGATAAAAGAATTTCGCTCTCCATCTCCGGCATGCACTGTGCTTCCTGCGCCGGCATCATCGAGAGATCGCTCAAAAAAGTACCTGGCATCACGCAGACCAATGTTAATTTTGGCACAGAAAAAGCTTCCATTCTCTTTGAGGAGAATGTCACGAGCGTTGAGTCAATGATCGAAGCGGTCAAAAATGCCGGCTACTCTGCGACACTCGTGAACGAAAAGGATACCGAGTTCGAACGCCGCAAGAAAGAGAAGGAAATCAATGATCTTTGGAAAAAATTCCTTTTCGGTTTTATCTTCTCTCTCCCGATGCTCTATTTTATGTTTATGGATTTCTTCAAGTGGCTCCCGGGCGGAAATATCTTGCCGCCCTATTTTGGCCTTGTTTCTCTTCTCCTTGCCACTCCGGTTCAATTTATCATCGGCGCCGGTTTCTACAAGGGCGCTCTCTCAAGTTTGAAGATGAAAACCTTTGGTATGGATTCACTGATCGCCATCGGTACTTCAACTGCTTATTTTTATAGCTTGATTAATTACATTATTTTTGCGCTCAACAATCGCTCAATCATTGGCCTTGACGGGATGAAAATTCCCGATCTCTACTTTGAAACGGCCGCTTTTCTAATTACCTTCGTTGTTCTCGGCAAATGGCTCGAAGCCAAAGCGAAAGGGCGGACTAGCGATGCTATCCGAAAATTGATGGGGCTGCAGCCCAAGACTGCCCGGGTCATCCGACAGGGCAAGACTGTCGATATCCCGATCGATGATGTCGCCCACGGCGATATTATCCTCGTCCGGCCGGGTGAAAAGATCCCTGTGGATGGCGTCATCACCAAGGGCTCGTCCGCTCTCGACGAGTCGATGGTTACCGGCGAGAGTTTGCCGGTTGAAAAAAAGGTTGGCGATACTGTCATCGGCGCGACTATCAATAAGACCGGCAGTTTTGAGTTTGAGGCAACCAAAGTCGGCGCCGAGACGACATTGTCGCAAATTATCAAGCTGATCGAGGAGGCGCAGGGCTCGAAAGCACCGATCCAAGATTTTGCTGACCGCATCTCCGCTTGGTTCGTCCCGGCTGTCATTATAATCGCGATTATTACTTTAATTGTCTGGCTTCTGCTCGGCGCCGGTGTTTCGTTTTCACTGATGGCTTTCACCGCCGTCATTGTCATCGCCTGCCCCTGCGCTCTCGGACTGGCAACACCGACGGCTCTGATGGTCGGTACCGGCAAGGGCGCCGAATATGGTGTTTTGATCAAAGGTGGCGAACCGCTTGAGATTGCCAAAGGGATCAAGACAATTATCTTCGACAAGACCGGTACACTGACAAATGGCAAGCCGGCAGTGACGGAGATTGGAATACTGAATCATGAATCAAGAATCATGGAAAAAGACATCCTAAAAATCGCCGCCACATTAGAACGGAATTCTGAGCACCCTCTAGCTGAGACGATTGTGAAAAGAGCTGAGAGCGAAAAGATAAAATTAAGAGATGCCACGGACTTCAAGGCCATTCCTGGCCACGGTGTCGAGGCAAAAGTCGACGGCAAAAAGTATTATTTTGGTAAGCCGAAATACATTGAGTCAGTCGTCAAAAAACCCATGATTCATGATTCGAAATTCATGATTCGAAAACTTGAGGAGCAAGGCAAAACAGTTATGGTCTTATCCGACGACGCCGAAGCCATCGGAATAATAGCCGTTGCCGATACCGTCAAGGAAACTTCGAAAGAAGCTGTCCTAAAACTGCAAAATCTTGGGCTATACGTCTGGATGATAACAGGTGACAACGAGCGAACCGCCAGAGCCATCGCCAAGCAGGTTGGGATCACAAACGTGCTTGCTGAAGTGTTGCCGGAGGATAAGGCAAATGAGGTCAAAAAACTTCAAGACAAAGGAAACACCGTGGCTATGGTCGGTGATGGGATCAATGACGCGCCAGCCCTGGCTCAAGCTGATCTCGGCATCGCCATGGGCTCCGGTACCGACGTGGCAATGGAATCCGGCGGCATCGTTATCGTCAAAAATGACCTCCGCGATGTTGTCACAGCCATCAACTTGTCCAAAGAAACTTTCGGGAAAATTCGCCAAAACATGTTCTTTGCCCTCTTTTACAATATCATCGGCATCCCGATAGCGGCTCGGGTCTTCTTTGGCTTTGGCTTGGTCTTGAAGCCGGAGCTGGCCGGCTTGGCCATGGCACTTTCATCAATTTCTGTTGTCACTAATTCTCTTCTTTTGCGCCGCTTCCGGCCAAATCACAAAAATTGGCTCTCAACTATAGCACCAATTGCAATGGTTTTCGTTTTTACCCTGCTTTTCATCGAATTTGCTAAAATCAGTAGCAGTATGGCAACTAAATAATTAGAAAGGCAATGTATGACAAAGTACAAAGGCTTCTTCCTGGTCATCGTCATTATGATAGTTATTCTTGTTGTCAAATCGATTAACTCTAATGATGTCGCGGGCAAGCCAGATAATTCACCACAGCAAAACGCTGCTGACTCGAATTCCGGCACAGCTAATTACTCTGCGCCTGCCAGCACAAAAGTGACGGTGACGATGATTAAAACCTGCGGTTGTTGCCGGCTTTATTCTCAATATCTTTCTAAGAAAGGTTTTCAAGTTGAGGATATTTTTGTTGACAACATCGACACGGTCAAAGTTGAATACAAGATTCCTGAAGACCAGCGAAGCTGTCACACAACAATTGTTGGCAATTACATTGTCGAGGGACACATTCCGGTCGCGGCGATCAATAAAATGCTGGCCGAGAAGCCAACTATTCGTGGTATCACCATGGCCGGCATGCCCTCCGGCTCACCGGGAATGCCCGGCGACAAAGATCCTTTCGATATCTATAAACTGACCGATAGCGGTAAGGGTGATCTATTTATGTCGCTTTAATAATCTTGGACGATGATGAGAAAAATTTTTAACAGACTCCTACTTGGGATTTTTTCAAGCCAGCTTTTCCTCGTCAGGGAAGCTTCCGCCCATTGTCCCCTCTGCACGATCGGCGCCGGAGCGGTAGCTGTCGGCGCGTCTTTTCTCGGAGTGAAGGATATCGTTAGCGGAATTTTTATCGGTGCTTTCGCCGCCGCGCTCGGCCTGTGGAGTGCCAAATTAATCAAGAAGCGATTTATCAGGTTTCAAAACGAGATCATCGCGGTGGCGATTTTCTTTTTAACGGTTCTGCCTGTTTCTCAAATTGTCAGAAGCTATCTCCCCCTCTATATTGATTGGGGCGGAGCGTATGGTTCGATTTTTAATCGGACTTACATTTTCAACGCCCTGCTCGTCGGCAGTCTCGTCGGCGCGCTCATCATGCTAATTTCCCCTCGGCTCAGTCAAAAACTCAAAGCCAAGAGCGGCCGCTCGTTTCCATTTCAAACCATGACGATAATATTTTTGTTATTAATTGTCGCCGGCATAATTTTGCAATTAACTGCAACATCGTATTAAATGAATACAAGAACAATATTTCTGATATGTGGCTTAGTTCTTATCCTCCTGCTGCTGCTTATCACCAGGCCGTTTTTGCCCTGGCTATTTATCCTGGTCTGGCCATGGCTCCCTCCTCCGTTTCGGTCGTTTCAAATTCACTGTTGCTAAGAAAAACAAAATTATAAAAAAATTAGAAAGGAGTTACAATGATGGATTGGGGTTATATGGCCGGCGGAGGAAGTGGCACAATGATGTTCTTCGCCTGGATTATCTACATCTTGGTTATCTTGCTTTTAGTTTTTGGCCTGATGGCACTTTGGAAATATATCAATAGGAAATAAACCGACCACAGAAGTTGACAGAATGTTTAAATGCGGGTATCTTTTACTCTCCACTATTTTTTCTGTAAAAGAGACGTTAGGTGCATATACAATTTTAAAATAATAACCAGTGTTGCGTAATTGTCATCCTGAACCGATGTTGTCCTGAAGGTGAAGGATCTGATAGACCTGTCCTGCCGGCCGGCCGTAGCCATTCGACTTGCGCGCATGGTCTGAGTGTAATTGAAGACTTTAACGAAGGCTGGAGCGAAGTCGAACGGATTCTTCGTTACCTCAGAATGACACTTCAATACGAATTGCGCAACAGTGGTAATAATAAAATAAAAATTCATTTATGAAATATACAGCAAAAACACTGCTCAAGGATATCTACAAGAAAAAGGATGGCGAGAAGATCCTTGGCGACAACGGCGTCCCCTGCGTTTCCTGCCCAATGGCGGCGATGGAGTTGGATAAGCTCGAAATCGGCCAGATCTGCGATATCTACGGTCTCGACCTCGAAAAAGTTCTAAAGGATCTAAATAAATAGACCTGGAAAATCCTGATTTTTCAATCAATCTAGCCTTTGATCGATACGCAAATTGGCTTTTTTGAGAAAAATATCCTAGAATATTGGCAACATGACCAAGTATGACATTGTTATCGCCGGAGCCGGTCCGGCCGGACTGGCACTTGCTGCTGATCTCAGTAGACATTTTAAGGTGGTTGTTCTCGAAAAGGGAAAGGCGGGCGCGACGATGTGCTCCTGGTACACCTTTGAGGATAGGGTTCGCACCAACAGCCTCGAAGACGCCGTCGTCGCCAGACCAAAGAATCTGATCTTCTACATGGATAAGGATTCTTTTTTTGAATATAAGGACGATCACGTTGTTGTCGATCCAAATAAAGTTCTGGAGATTTTCAAGGATAGAGCGGAGCAAAACGGTTGTAAGATTAAAAACGGTGTCGAGGTCTCTGACTTTCGCTACACTCACGGTGGAGTAATTGTCCAGACAAATAAAGGAAATTACAAGAGTCGCCTGCTCATAGACTGCATGGGGACGATCTCACCAATCGTCGTCAAAAGGAAGCTGCAACGCAACTTTTGTGTTTGGGCTGAGTACGGCGCCAAGATGAAAATAAAATTTCCCAAGCTCGACCAGATCGGCTTCATCAAGATGCCCAAAACTTACCAACCGGTCGACGATAAGGCCAACTACATGTTCGGAGTCTACCCTCACAACGATCATGAAGGCGACCTCTTCCTTTTTGGTTATTATAAGAAGCTGGTCAAGCCGGAGATACTCAAGGAGATGTTTGAAAAGTCGTCGAAGGACCTCTACCCCGGTGAAAAAATCTCGACGATTAAGGGGCTGATCTACAGCGGTGAATTAAGAAAATATGCTCTAAAAAGAGTCCTCTTCTTCGGCAATTCTGGTGCCTCAACCCCGCCGGTGATCGGCATGGGATTCAACGAAGTTCTGCGCAAACATACAATAGTTGCCAAAAGAGTCAGAGAGGCCCTCGAGTCCGATAATCTTTCCCGGCGAGCTCTCGAGGATATCCTACTCGAGCACCGGACCAGCCCACAATACGCCTTTCTAAAAGTCTGTCAGCGCTACTTCTACTACGGCAACACCGACAAAGAGTGGCGTCGAGGTGTCCAGGTGTTAAATAAGGCCGGAGCGGATTTTACCAGTCATTGGATGAGAGGCGAACTAAATCTGAGACTGATGAAGCGAGCCCTTGATGCGCTGTTTGAAGTGGTGGGACTAAAAAAATTGATGAAGTTGCTACCGCTTCGAGAATATATTTCGCTTGTCAAATATACCTCTTCGATCGTCGGAGGCTCGATCTGGACCCGCGCTCGAATGTATTTTTTGCATCAGTACAAGGAGAAAGCCGATAAACTACACCTCGAGGCCGAACGTGAACGAGAGATGAATCTGGATTAGTGATTATTGACAAGATCTCGATGATACGCTAAAATACTTTTTGTAATGACAACAAATCGCCAAAAATCATTTGATTATTTTACTTCGCATTTTCCGCGGTGATTTTTTGAGTGATATTTAATAAAAAAAAATAACGCCGCGGACACGCGGTATTTTTCATTGTCCGATTTTTATTTTCAAATTATTGAAAGTAATATCGGGTGATCAACCCGAGTACCCACACAACCCGTTTACGGGAAGCAATTCTGACCATAGATGGAGTAAACGTCCGATGCTAGAACTAACCCCAGATGAGGTAATCGCACTGGGTGCGAAGATCGCGTCTGGCTCCGGTATTCCAAACGGACTTCCGACAGCGTGCTACAGCGGCTCGATGCCTGCCCAAATTCGATCAGTATTGGCACTGATCATCTGCAGTCGTCAAGACGACGCAGTCAGAGAGCAGCAGGTCAGCACCGTTGGCTATCTCAAGCGAAACGACCAGCAGCGCTACCACGCAGCAGCACGCTACATCTGTGACGTCGTCGAGCTGCTCGACATTACCAAGCTGCAGACCTGCCTCGAACTGTTCAATGATGTGCCGAACCTTGTTCCGCAAACGACGGACGCAGCCGAATGATGGAGAACGTCATGGTCGCCGAACCGAACGTGCCCGAACGCAAGCCAAGCCCTGGTTGCTACTGCGGGGGTTCGTGTATTCCGCCCCCCGCCATCAAGATTGTCGTCGGTGTACCGGCCGAAGAACCGAAGCCGGAAAACGACGATCCGACCTCCGTGGCGCCGACCTCAAGCTGGCGCCCGACCGAACACATTCCGGGGAGCCAAAGATGGTTTCCTGCTGGGCGCTGACACCGTTCTGCGCCTCTACCCCCCGACCGCCCCCGCATCTTCCCAACAGGGAAGGTGACGGGGGTCCCACCAAAAAATAATAAACAAATATTTTCTTCTACTTATTACTTACCAGCTTACTAGCTTATTGGCTTACCAGCTTATCACCGACCAACATGCTTCGGTGTGAAGCAACAATAGCCAATCTTGTCCGCATCGGCGCCAATTTTTTTCCATTTCCCTTTTGGAATTGCTCTCAACGCCGCCGGATAGAGAATATTGTTTTCCTTGAAGATATGGTCGCGCAAACTGGCGATTAGCTCTCCCGACATTTTCAAAAACCTTTCTCGAAATTGTTCAAAATTCTTGATTTTCCGGTCACTCGCCAAATCGTGTAAATCTTTTTTTAATTTTCGCAATGTTCCATGTTCCATCGTCATTATCTCCGGCGGACCGTACACGCCGTATTTTTCCACCTCCGGAAACAGCACTTCCTCTTCGCGCTGATGGTGTTTCTCGGCGGCGATTAAATGGTGCGTCAGATGTTGAAAACGTCCCCAAAAATCTGCCGGTAAGTCATTTTCTCTGTTGACTGTTCCGACCTCGGAGCTTAGCTTCTCCAAGCTCTCCAAGAATTTTAAAATCTCTTCGTGTTCAGCTACTAAAACACTCAGTGGATGATTTTCTGGAATCTGTGACTTCATTTTTTCCAGATCGTCAGACATTAATTCCAAATGTGCGGCACAAAGATGACTGAGCGATGACGGATCGATGCCCTCCTCGATGATAGCTTGCTCAGCCATAATCAGATCTTCGGTATCGACGCTTTTTAGAAAATTTTTTGCTTCCGCCTTTATCTTGTCCGGAGACTCTGTCTCACTTCGCCGCAAGATTTTCTTCAATTTTTTTACTTTACTTTTCTGCATATTCCTCCATGTGACCGAGTGCCGGAGATACGGAGGGACCGAGAGATTGTTTTTTCAACCCTCTGCCACTCTGATACTCTGCCTCTAGTCATTAATTAATTATCTCCGTCAACGTTGTGTTGGTCAAAAATTCGTCTATAAAGACCTCAATCTTGCCGACAGTTTGGCGGAAAAGACAGGTCTCCTTCGGACAATACGGCGCCCGGCCGTCGGCACATTTGATGATGTTCGCCGGCTGGACAGCACGAAGCACCTCAAGCAAATTGATTTCACTTGGATCACGAGATAGGCGAAATCCGCCGTTTGGCCCAAGTCGCGATTCTACGATTCCGGCGCTTGCTAGACGCTGAAAAATCTTTGCCATCAGCGATTCAGAGATACTTCTCTCCCGTGCCAAGACCTTGGCATCGCGGAAATTTTCCCCGCTCTTGCTCAGCTCAATCAGCCCCAACATCGCATACTCAGTTTCTTTTTTAATCAACACATTAACCTCCAAAATGATTACGAAACTACAAAATGACTACAATCATTACAAAACTTGACACGAGAGTGATTTGTAAGATTTGTGACTATTTGTAGTTTTGTAATGATTGTCATATTTAAGACTATTAAAGTCCTAAATAGCCATCTAGTCAAGACAACTTTTTTTACCATATAAAAAAATACCGTGTCAGAAACGATACTTTCTCAATTTCGTATTTTTGTATAATTTGTATTTTCGTGATTATTATCTTATCCCGAAAAATTTGATCGCTTTTCTGGTTCGCTCCTCCTCGACTTGGTTCAGAGGAATGTTTTTGATCTCGGCAATTTTAATCCTTCTTTGAGCGTAAATTTACCAGTAGAGCGTATATTGACAAAATCACGGTATACAGGTAATTCTAAACCGAATTCCCTATCCCGCGGCCAGATATTTTTTCACTGTATCAGCGAGATATTTTTTGATCGTTTCGAGATCAATCTCATCACTTTTAAATAAGATCGGCTCGATTTCGATGTCGTCGAAATAAACCAGGCTTTTGAGAATTGTGTTGGTGTTAATTGTTGGAAATTTTTCTGTCGCAATTTCAAAAAGGTTCTCCAGACTGATATCGTGTAGAATAAAATAAAGGTCAACATAGTCCTTCAAAACGGATCGGCTGGTAATCGCCGACAATTTCATCGCCCCGACCTCTCCGACGGAAGCCATATTGAAATTATTCTCGTCTAGTAGTGGCTCAACCAGTCTATATGGGTAGCTAAAAAAACTTAGTTTAATATTCTCGTCAACAACAAGAGTCAGTGTGTCCTTTTCCTCCTGTGTTTTGACAATCCTGTGGTCGGCAAAGACTTGCTCAACTTTGTGAAATAATTCTTCAGTCGAGAAAGATCGAGACGAAAAGAAGTCAAAATCAATGCTATCACGATGACCAATCTGCAAAGCCAAGGCTGTGCCGCCCGCAAGATAAAAATCATCCTTGAATGGTTTGAAAAGCGGCAAAAGGTCGAGACGTTTTTGGTCTAAAATTTCCCAATGGAATTGTTTATCCATTTGATATCCTGTCTTGCTTCGACTTTGGCTCAATATTCAAATATATTTTCCACAAAGCCAGTGACTTTTTGTCCCATTGACCGATTGGAATCGTCTCAGCTGTTTTTCGGATTTCTTCTGTCTTGTAAGTTCGGAAAAGCCAGTCTGTCGCTTCTTTGGTACCAAAATTAAGAACCTGAGCGATAATTATTTTTTTATGAATATCAAAATCAATCTCATCGATGTCATAAGACCAGAGAACATTTTGAACCGATTTTGGTAGTCTCGTCTGCATATTCATATTATATCACAATCTCACTGAATTAGCTCCGACACTTTCGTAGTTTCGTCCCGACGACAACTATTGAGCAAAGAAAGTAGTGTCGGGATCCCGCTGCCGTCAGACGGCCATCGGGATAAAGTTTTCGTATTTTCGTGATTATCACTTGATGCCAAAAAACTTCATTGCTTTTTTGGTCGTTTCCTCCTCGACTTGAGCCAAGGGAATATTTTTAATCTCGGCAATTTTTTTCGCTACTTTGACGACATAAACCGGTTCGTTTCTTTTGCCACGTAGCGGCTCTGGAGCTAGATACGGCGAATCAGTTTCGATCATCATTGAACCAAGAGGGATTTTCTTTATCGCGTCGACAAGATCAGGATTTTTGTAGGTGATATTGCCGGTAACGGAGATCGCCAGACCGATATCGAGAATTTTCTCAGCAAAATCATAATCACCGGAAAAGCAGTGAATGACCCCCTTGATCTGATTTTTGTAAGTTTTCAGGATCGCCAAGATGTCAGCATCAGCTTCACGGCTGTGAACAATCGCCGGCAAGCCGGTTTCTAGCGCCAGATCCAGCATTTGTTCAAAACAGAATATTTGCTCTTCACGTGTCGGATAATGAGAGTATTTCGAGGAACGTTTCAAATAATAATAATCAAGTCCGATCTCACCGATAGCGACGACTTTTTCGTGATTTGTCAACGCCATCAACTGACCCTTTGATTCAATATCAAGATCGTTGGCACAGTGCGGATGAAAACCGGCGGCGGCATAAACTTCAGGATAACGTCTTGCAATATCAAGAGCGTGTTTTGATGTGTCAAAATCGACTCCGGGATTGAGAATTCGCCCGACACCGACTTCCTTGGCACGTCCAAGCACAGCCGAAACTTCGGTCTTGTACTCCGGAAAATCTAAATGTGCGTGAGTATCTATGAACATCGCAAAAATTTCTAATTACTCTAATTGTTCTAATCATCTCCTCCCCTTAGCAAGGGGAGGTTGGGGTGGGGTATGGTTTCAATTAGTTTAACCCTATCATACCCCATCTAACTTCCCCTGTCTCAGGGGAAGAACCACTAAAACTTAGGTCAATTATCATTTTACTTTACTGTTACACTATAAACTATACACCCGACTATCACCAGCGCACCAATCAGATCACGCTTGTAACCTCTGCGCTCGTGGAAATAGAAATATGATGGCAGATATGTCAGGACAGGTCCGAGAAGCAAGATGATTGTCGTCTCGGAGACACCGATCGTCCGCAAGGCGTAATATTTCAACACCATCATAGTCGCCCCGAGCAGAGAAGCAATCACCAGCCAGCGCATCGCATCACGGTATTTGAGCACATTAGTATTTGGTTTATAAATGAAGAGAAAAATGATCGCCACGACCAAAACTCGGGCGAAATAAAGAATCATCGGTGAGTAAACCACAAGTAATTTACGCAAAAGAATGGTTTCGATAGCGATGAAGAGCACTGCCCAGAGCGTCCGTTTGGCTGATTTTGTCAGTTGCAGATGATGACGCCGGATCTTCGTCGCGACTAGAGCAAGTGAAGCGACGATACCGGCGAAAAAGATGTGGATGTTGCGCTCCGCCGGCAGAAAAATTGCCGCTAAAACGATCGTGATCAAGGGTGCAGTCAGGATGATCAGTTCATACTCACACAGCGGCTCTGTCTGCAAACTTTCAGCCACCAATACATTCCAAATCGCTGCCGCCGATACCATCAAGACAAAGAGTATGATGTATTGCGCTGAAAAAGCGCCCGGTTTTATACTGGCATCGAAGCGCAAAAAGAAAGCCGAGATAATCGTCAGCAAGACAAAAACATAAGGCAAATAATATTTGAGCGGTAGCTTCAACTTGCCCAAAAGATATTTGAGGCTGGTATCGTTTCCCGCCGAAGCTATCGCTGCTAGAAATGCACTGAGCAAAATCCCCTCCAAATGTTTCCTCCCCTTAGTAAGGGGAGGTTAGGTGGGGTATGACCCCAACGTATTTATGACAAACCTTCAATTCTTATTCTAATACAAAAAAAGACCCTTTGCTATAAGGTCATGTTGTTTTAAGGTGGGTCCCCGTCGCCTTGCGGCGGCGAGGTCCCACCACGGTAGTCAGCGTGCGGTTGCTTAGCCACAACGCCTGGCTCTACGACCTCCATCCCGTTTCTCGGCCCATGCTACAGAGGAAGTATCCTGGTCATCAGAGCTTTCTCCCTCCTTCGGTGGAAAAGGCTCTTGACCGGCAGGTCTCCAAGCCTTTCCAGTGACTGACCGAAGCTCGCGATCACCGCGCCATCTCGGTCGACCAGATCGACGAAGATACATGCTGTTTCTGTCTCTCCCAGACCTTCAGTCAGAATAACGGTCATGGGACCGCTTTCGACGGTAGCTTCCACCGACTCCCCCGGATGAAGCGTGGTCTCGCAGTTGCCACAGTCGTCACGGTTCAGAACACGAACGTCAATTCTCTTCTCACTTTCGTCCTGGCACCACGGGTGGTAGCTCGGATTGAAGAAAGCCACCCTCATCAGCTCATAGGTGACATCGCTACTACCGATGTTCTCGACCACCAAATCGACGACGTACTCTTTCACTCCTGTCTTGTCGTCGGCATGGTATAGACCACGGCTCAGCGCTATCGAGACCGTGATTGCATTCGACGGCGTGGCGATATCCCGTTCGGCATCAGACAGGATGTGGAGACAAATCAGCGCCAAACAGACAACTACCAGTACTCGCTTCATCACCCACCTCTCTCGAACAGAATTGAGATATTTATACACTTCTTATTAAATATTTTCAATCCCAAACCAAAAAATCCGCTTTGAAAAAAACGAATAATAAGAAAGACTATTTTGTGTTATTCTTCCAATCGCGGGAATAACGGCTCTGGCTCGAGTGATTCAGAGATCAGACTTTAATTTGAATATGTACCAAACAAAATCCCCTCCGAAATCAGTTACTTTGACTAGATTATAGAACAAAAAAGATATCAAGTCACCTATGTAATTTCAAAAACACTCAGGCTTCAGCAATTATCTGAGCACTTTCCAGAAGAGTTTCTAGATCGTTATAAATCGTATCTTTCTTCTCCGGTGAAACAATCTTTTCGTCCTCCAGCAACTCACTGATCACCGATTTTATCGCCTCAGCATGGTCTTCCTGATACTCCGGTTTGGCAAGTATTTCCGCAAATCTGTCCTGATTTTCCTGCGTTGGTCCTTCAGTCAAACTTTGCAAAAATCCTTTGTCTGTTGCAGACAGCTTGCCAAAAATATTGAGAATAAAATTTTTCAGAATGAGTTCTCTCACCTTCACTTTCAACTCATCACTTTCTTCCTTTCTGAGTTGAAAATGATTGAAAATTTGATCGATTATTGAGTCTTGGTTCATACTATTTTGATTATTAAGATCCCGAATCTTCACTGATTTATGTTTTATCCTCTGGTTCGACCATAGATAAATCTCCGTCGGCTTGCCTACTGTTTCCGCCTACCGGGGAAATGGAAGCGGGATTAGGGACGTCCTCTCCTCTTGCCAGGGAAATGGATTTAGGATTAGGGTTATTTGTACCTAGAGAATTTAGATAATCTCTGATTCGATCAGGAAGATGATCCTTGCCTATTCCAAACATCCTTGTTGCTAAGCCTGCTGAAAAACCATTGACACCAATAGACTCGCGTATCTTTTCCAGTGAACCAAATCGAGAATCCCTAAAATTAAATTTTGATATTTTGAGTTTGACAATCGAGCTCAGATTCGGACAATTAATTGCCACTGGACCTTGAAGCTTGAAAAGGTTAACGCTTTGCAACTGCGGCGAGTCAAAAACACTTAAATTTTGACCGCCCATAATCTCGTCCACTTCTATTAGATTAGAAGCTCTGAATTCATGTATTCCTTCTCCGATCACAAGGTGATCTATTTCGGTAATTTCCGGCGGAATCGTCTCGGACTCAGAAAAAGGTTTCTCTATTTTGAGCGGTCCGGAGTCATAGCTTTTCCACTCAAGTTTCGCTGTGCCGTCAGAATTTATCTTGACATTATATAAACCTCGAGTACCGGGTGGGCAGCAGTCATCTAAAAACTGAGCAATCTTCTGCCCGACTTCCTCATTCTGCTCAACGCCAGACTGCTCCTCTTTCTGGCCAACACTAGGTTGTTCCTCGGTTATATCAGCATTTTGCGACTCCCTCGCTGACAAAGTTTGTCGCAGAGAATCTGCTTCTGATTTAATTGCACGAAATTTCCTCCCAGCCATGGAGCTAGCAAGGAGGGAAACTGCGACCCCAGGATAAAACGCGGCAAGACCTGAGACAACACCGACAGCTGTTACTCCAATAGCTTTCACTAGCGCTAGACTAGCTTTGTCATCGAGTTCAGCTAATTTCGCTTGTAATTGCTGATAGTCCGGGCTGTGTTCTGCTTCAACTGTTTCGTCGGCAGGTACAGAATCGACGCCAGCCTCATCCGGTGGATTTTCAGATTCTTCGACCTCGGTGCCTTCATCTAATTTGGTTTCGTCCTCTGGGTTGTACGATAGTACTTCAGGCATTTTCACCCCGCATAAAAAGTGATTGCTCTTCTAATCGTGGGAACAGTGGCACGGGCTCGAGAGATTCGAGCTGATTTTTCATTTTTTCAGAAGTTTCTGGCATAAATGGCAGGAGTAACTCTGCAATTAAATCTAAATTATTAAATACCTGTAGCAATACCGCTCTTAATTTTTGTGTTTTGTTTTCCTTTGCCAAAACCCACGGCTGTTTGTCAGCAATGTCTTTATTGGACACAATCGCCAAGTCGTCAATCTTTTTCAGCGCCCCCATAAAATCAAGTTGTTCCAGTTCGGCGTCGATGGTCACAACCTTGTCATCCCGGACTTGATCCGGGATCTTGTCGCTTAAGATTCCTGCTTTCGCAGGAATGACAACATCGTATTTATTTATCATCGAGATCGTCCTCTGCAACAAATTCCCGATATTATTCGCCAATGAATTGTAATGCGAGCCAATTTTTTCGACTGAAATATCGCCGTCTTCACCGAAGGGGAATTCACGCAGTAGCGCATAGCGCACGGCATCAGCACCGTATTTCGCCACAACCTCGTTTGGATCGATGACATTGCCAATAGTCTTGCTCATTTTCTGATTATTAATTGTAAAGAAGCCGTGGGCAAAAACTTTTTTCGGCAACTCGAGATCAGCCGCCAAGAGCATCGCCGGCCAGATGACAGCGTGAAACCAGAGAATGTCTTTCGCCATCAGATGTAAATCAGCCGGCCATATTCCCCCTCCTGAGTCAGGAGGGGCTAGGGGTGGTATGGCGGTCCCCCTCCTCTCCGAGGAGGGGTTAGGGGTGGTGTGTGCGTAAATCCCCATCGCTGAATAATAATTTAGCAGCGCGTCAACCCAGACATAAATTGTCTGCTCTTTATCGTCTGGAAATGGAATCCCCCATTTGACGCCGGCTCGTGAGATAGAGACATCTTCAAGTCCCTGTTTTATTTTTCCGACAACTTCGTTTCGGCGCGCTTCCGGTCCAATCTCAAACTCGCCTGATTCAATCTTTGCCAATATCTTGTCACCAAACTCAGACAGTTTGAAAAAGTAGTTTTCCTCCGCCTGCTTGACTGGCTCCTTTTTGTGATCAGGGCATTTGCCGTCAACCAGCTCAGATTCTTTCAGAAATTTCTCACAGCCAACACAATAAAGTCCTTCGTATTTTTGCTTTTCAACAAAACCCTTCTCTTTCAACATCAAGATAAAATTCTGAACGATTTTTTCATGCTTCGGATCTGTCGTGCGGAAAAATTCATCGTAAGAGATGTTGAGATTCTTCCAAGCGTCTTGAAATTTTGGCACTAATTCGTCTGCAAATTGCTGTGGCTCTTTGCCCGCCTTCTCAGCCGCTTCGGCAATCTTGGCACCGTGCTCGTCAGTGCCAGTCAGGAAAAAAACCTCATCACCCTTGGCTCGGTGATGACGCGCCAGCACGTCGGCGGCAATCGTCGTATAGGCGTGACCGATATGCGGAACGTCGTTGATGTAATAGATTGGAGTCGTAATATAGTATTTCATAAGCCAATATTAACAGAACGGACTCCAACTTTCTACCTTGACATTGTCTCATATATAGTTTAGAATATCTGCTGGCAGAGGAGACTAGACCTTGATATGCTCGATCTGCAAGAAACCGGTGCCATCGTGTCAGAAGGACAACGGTAACGACGGCAAAACTTTTGTCGCCGTTACTCACTTTCACACGAGAACTGGCAAAGAATGCGAGGGAAGTGGCCGAGAGCTCGTCGAAGAATCAGCCGAACTTCCAGAACTAGCCATCACCGGCTAAGTCAAATCGCGGTGAAGTCAAGTAACCGCGACACAAAGGGGGAACACACACAGCAGCGCCCGCCGTTCCGCCGGCGCTGCACCCCACTTTATTTTATTACAATGATTGTGATTTCACCCTTCTGGGGGTGATTTTTTAGTTTAACATAGAATAAAAAGCGACTTTTGAAATTTAAATTTAGAACTTGAGATTTGACCTGCCCGCAATTGCTCAGCTTGTGCAGGCGGGTTAGTCCCCCAAAGGGGGATCTCCCTTTGGGAGAAAATTAGAAATTAGGTCTTCGACTCTGAGGGATGAGCCCTCAGGCTCAGACTCGAATGAGACTTAGAAATTTTCTTCACGACTAGTACTATTTCACCCTTAACTTGATGCTCGCCAAGCGATTGAATAACTCCGTCTACCCCACCGCCCCAATATTCCTCAAACATCTTTGTCATTTCACGACCGATAAAGACCTCCGTGTCAGCGCCAAAATAGGTCTTAATATCCTCCAGCGTTCGCTCTAAGCGGTTTGAACTTTCATAAATTACAATTGGACAATCGAGCAATGATAATTTTTTAAAACAGGTCTGACGGCCTTTTTTCTTTGGCAAAAATCCAGCGAAATAAAATTCTTTTTCGATCATGCCTGAAACTGAGGCAATCGCCGTTACGGCAGATGGACCAGGGATCGGAACTATTTGAATGCCACCAACGCTGTCATCCCGGACTGTGAGCTTGAGATCCGGGATCCAGGAAGTCGACACAGTCATTCCCGCGGAGGCGGGGATCCATTCCTTGATGTTTGGACTTGCCTGGATTCCCGCCTCCGCGGGAATGACAACTCTCTCGTTTGTCATTTCTCTGATTTTGCAAATCAGGACCTGCCCTGGATCGCTGATTGCGGGAGTTCCTGCATCCGTGACGAGTGCAATGTTTTTGCCTGATTTAAGCTCGTTAATTATAAAATCAATCTTCGATAGTTTGGAATGCTGAAAATAAGAAACGAGTGGTTTCTTGATCTCGTAATGTGCCAAGAGTTGACCGGTGTGACGTGTGTCCTCGCAAGCGACCAAGTCAACTGACTTCAGGATCTCCAGCGCTCGCAAGGTGATGTCGTCGCGGTTGCCTATTGGTGTTGCAACTACATACAAAGTGCCTTGTTCGGAAATTTGTTTCATATTGACTGTTTGTTAAGTATTTTCAGAATAGCGGCAACATCAATACCCCACCTGACCTCCCCTTGATAAGGGGAGGAAGCCATCGGCGTTGCTACCACAAATAATGTGCCAGGTTTATTCATATCTCAATTTTTACCACAAAATCAGCCAATTGTCCACTTGTGGTCCATGCGTAATTAAGCTAGTATTTTGCTGTTCGCGGAGACGTTATCATGCCAGGCCGTGCGACTCGCCGGATCCTCCTGACGCATTTACACAGAAGAAAAGCTGTCAAGGTTCGATTCGATGTCGTCGTTCTCGACTCACCCAGTGGAAAGACAAGGACAACGATAATACTTGGACCGAGCCAATATGCTGGTTCAGGAATTGTCAGGTTTGACAATGAAACTTTGGTGATCTTGCCATACGGCAAAAAAAATGAACTTGAGTTCATTGTCGAGTCCGTCTGTCGTCCCTCACTTGTCCCAAACACCGACCCGCCGGCCTGACGTCCAGTAGTGACGACAGGCCGGCAAGGAAAACTACCCTACTATTCGCTATTCGTCTAATTAGCTATTGATTTTGCCTAAACAACCATCGTGTAGATCGCTGCCGCTCCGGCAACCGTCATCAGGATGACGCAGAGCCAGCCGAGAAACTTTGACAGGCCGCTACTGCTGTAATCACCCATAATCTTTTTGTTACTTGAGATCAGCACTATCAGCAAAAGCAATATTGGTGCTGCCAGACCGTTGGCCACTGCCGAATAAATCAGCGCCTTGATCGGATTGAGGCCGGTAAAATTTATCCCCCAGCCAATCAAGGTCGCGAAGATAATCACACCGTAAAAAGCGGAGGCCTTTTTCAAATTTAGATTTAGTCCCTCGCGCCAATTAAACATCTCTGATAGAGCATAGGAAACACTTCCCGCCAAGACAGGGATTGCCAGCAGACCAATCCCGATGATCCCGATAGCGAAGAGCAGGTAAGCATTATCACCAGCGATCGGTCGCAGGGCGTTGGCAGCATCTGCCGCCGAGGCGATATTGGTGATACCAGTCTTGTGCAGGACAGCAGCACAGACTGAGATGATAAAAAACATCACCAAGTTTGAGTAAAACATTCCCGACCAGACGTCCGCTCGCATCCCTCTGAGCCGGTCAGGATTTGCCGCCATTTGACGCAACTTGATCGAAGTATTACCCTGATCAGCCGAATCCTCAACCTCCTGATTTGACTGCCAGAAGAAGAGGTAAGGTGAAATAGTCGTGCCGAGAATAGCACAGACAAGAATAATCTGGTCCTTGGTCCAAGCCATGTGCGGCACGAGCAAACCATGAAAAGCCGCTTGCCAATCCATATGCACAGAAGGGATAAAGGCAGTGAAAATGTAGGCAAAGAGAGCAAAGGATAGATATTTGAGATATTTAGAGTAGACACGGTAGCTAATAAATATTTGTAGAGCCAGGGTGATAATGACGAACAGAAGAGTAAATCTGATAAAAGAAATGCCTGGGTAGAGTAATCGGGCCGCGGCCGCCATCGCTCCGAGATCAGCACCGATGTTGAAAATATTGGCGGCTAGCAAGAGAAGCGTCGCCAAGACAAGGACCCAACGAGGAAAATGACGTTTGATATTGGCAGCCAGACCACGACCAGTGACAATACCAATCCGAGCACACATTTCCTGAACACCAGCCATCAGCGGAAAAGTCACCAGTGCCAGCCAGTTGAGAGCAAAACCGTACTGAGCACCTTGCTGAGAATAGGTCGCAATACCAGAACAGTCGTCGTCAGCGGCACCAGTCGTCAGTCCTGGACCAAGCACGTTCCAATACGCCTTCGTCTTCAGCGCCGGTTTCGTCGACATCGCTCCGTTGGCCATTCGTTCCGTCATTTCGATCGTTTTGTCGAGCACAATAGCCGGCGACTCCGCCACTCTTTCAAAAAAATCTTTTTCTTTTGGCATTTTCCCCTCACTTATTTGGAATTAGGAATTATGAATTATGAATCAGAGAGCAAGGAGAAACTCACCTAATTCGTTATTCTTAATTCCTGATTCAGTGTTTGCGCAAACTTTGCCCAATCTTCAATAGACAATTCCTGTGCTCGGACGTTTTCCGATAATCCGACTGATTTAATTATAGCTGATGCTGTTGTTTTGTCGATATGGTAACCAGCTGATAAATTATTGGCTAGTGTCTTGCGTTTCGAAGCAAAACCGATATGAACGGTGCGGAAAAAGGCTTTTTCACCAAGAGACTGAGTGGCAGAGAGACTGAGTGGCAGAGTTTTTTCTAGTTTTTCTCTCCGACTCTCCGACTCTCCGACTCTCCGAAACTTGTGCGTTTTGATCCGTATAATCGCACTATCTACCGCCGGAGCCGGAAAAAATGACTCCTTCGGAACGACACTGATTATCTCCGGCTCACCGTAAGCTTGGACTGAAATCGCGAGGACGGACAGATGCCCTGGCTTAGCGCAAATTCTTTCAGCAACTTCCTTCTGAACAAGCAGGGTTATGCTCTCGGGTTTGTTCTCTAGAGTCAGAAAAAGCTGGAGAATTTTTGAAGTTATATAATACGGGATATTGGCAACAACTTTGTAAGCTGGACAATCTTTGGTCAACTCCGAAATGTTTAGTTTTAGTATATCAGCATTGATAATTTCAAGATTGCTCGATTGCTCGACCCGCCTGCCGGACGGGCAGGTTGCTCGATTGTCTTTACTCCCCAACAATGGAACAATTGAACAATGAAACAATTGCCCTAGAAGCTCCGCCAATTTGTCATCCATCTCCACGGCAATAATTTTTCCGGCTTTTTTGACTAGTTCGACTGTTAGTGTCCCCACCCCTGGTCCGATCTCAATTACTAAATCGTCAGGCGCAATCTCCGCCGTTTCGACGATTTTCTCCAAAACTTCACGATCAACTAGAAAATTCTGCCCCAAAGAGTGCTTGGTGTAGAGGCCATTTAGTTTTAAATATTGAATTAGTTGTGTTTTGTCGCTTAAATCCATGTTCTATCCCTCCCCTTAGCAAGGGGAGGCTAGGTGGGGTATGTCTGACCTAATACCTAATCTTAATTCTTAATTCTAATCAGTCGATGGATAGTATTTTTCTACTCTCACATTTGAAATAATACCCTGACCGAGCGAGGCTCCGAGTGCTGTAAATGCTGATGTAGAGAGATCAAGAATCCGTCCCGGAGTCTGGATGCCGCCGCCGGAAGTAGTGATATCGACACTTTTGCCGTTCGCCAGATTGACAACATGAACTTTTGTCCCTTTTGGCAAAATATTACAGGCACCAATCATATTTGATGTGTTGATATACCAACTCGCCTTACCGGAACCATAAACGACAACCTTCGTCCCGATTTCGTCAATTTCACTGACTGGCACTTGAGTGACTTCGCTTTTGATCAATGTTTTAGAAACCTCTTCGCCGTCCTCGCGAATAACCAGATAAGTTTTGGCTCGACTACCCAGGACGCCCTTTTGCAAAACACTTTTTGTTCCCTTTTCCAAACTTGGATTTTCTTTTTTGACAATACTGAAATTAATATTCTCGCTTTCGACCACGTTTGTCCTGGCAACACGGGCAATGTGAATCTCCATCTCTAACTCAGTCCTCGTATCAGTCGCAAAGTTTATCTTATCGTCGGCACCGAGTGATTGGACTTTGCCGTCAGTCAGGACACCGCCGACCGTCTTGGCCCAGCTCCGAACTGTGATATTTTTCTTACCATCGACAACTGTAAAGACCGGCGCGCGATAAAGAGTGATCTTACTACCGATTCCCATCTTAATATCAGGAAAGGCTGTAAACTTGTCTTCGACAAATGGCTTCGCGCCGATGTCACTTGCAATTTTGATCGGATCAATGTTTGCAGTAGTACCCGAATATTCCTTGACCAAGTGGCCATCCGGCGCAATCTCGTCGATGATATATGGCAGAGCCAGTTCCTCCCCTCCCCGAGGAGAGATTAGCTGGGGTTTGTCAAACGACGAAAAAGTCATCGCCCCAACACTCAGGGGAATAATGGCGACACCAGCAAAGAGAAATTTGAAGTTAAATTTCATATGGTTCCTCCCCTTAGCAAGGGGAGGCTAGGTGGGGTATGTTTCCACCTGAAGCTAATTTATTAAACTCCAACTATTTTACAACAAAAAAACCGTTAACTCAAATTTTTGTCAATGGTTCCTCTCCTTTCCAAGGAGAGGTTGGGTGAGGTGAAATTGATGCCGTTCTGAATATGGTTTTGTATTTTTATACCAGTGTTGTAAAATTCGACGCTTGGTGTCATTCTGAGGCAACGAAGAATCTGTTCGACTTCACTCCAGCCTTCGTTAAAGTCTTCAATTACACTCAGACCATGCGCGCAAGTCGAATGGCTACGGCCGGCCGGCAGGACAGGGCTCTTAGATCCTTCGCCTCCAAGCAAGATCGGCTCAGGATGACAATTACGCAACACTGGTAATAGTGGTATTTTTGTATAATTTGTATTTTTGGGGTTATCTACCACAAAATTAGCTGCTACCAATTTATTTGTTAATTAAAACTGGTTTTGTCCAATTGCTTCAAACCTCTAAACAAGTCTTGCACAATTGTTTGCAACCTCAAAAAAGTTAGATGCGATATATGCCCTTCAAGCAGAGAAATACTCCACTCTCGGGTTATGTTTTCCCCTCCGAAGTTCGAGATAGTTTGAGCCCATACAACGGGTTCAATGCCCCTCAACATTCGAGGTACTTTTATTGTACCCCTACCACATTTGTCCTGTCAAACAACACCCTAAGTCCTAAGTCCTAAGTCTTTAGTCCTTCGTCCCTCTGCCTTGCTTTTTTTCTGTTTTTGGGCTAGATTTTACACGGTTCGATCTGACCCCAGCCAAACTGGGTTACGCAGTACCATGCCTCCGAAGGGGAGAACGCAAATGAAGAAGGTGCTGATCGTCGTCCCAGCAAGAGAAGACGGAACTGGGAGATTTCTAAAACCATTGATGACCCCCGGGTCAGCGATGGCAGTCGCCGGTTTCACCCGAGAGGTTGCCGACCAGCTTGATCTCGACATCCGCTGTGTCATCTGGGATGAGCACGTCAAAGGCCCTGTCCGGTCCGACAATCTGGCGGGCTACGATCTCTGTCTCCTGACCTACCTGACTCCAAGTCGGCTCGGCGCGTATCGCGTCGCAGATTTGGCTCGGGAGTTGGGAGTCCCGACGATCGCCGGTGGCATCGACGTCACCGGTCTCTGTCGTGACGGAGACCAAGACCAGCTGATGGAGCATTTCGACGCAATCTACTCCGGTCATCTGACCGTAGCAAGTTGGCAAAGAGTGCTGACAGACTGGCGGAACGGTGCTTTGCGCGGGAATATCTACCAGCCAGGTACTGGAGAGAACTTCGAGTTTGTCATTCCCGCTTGGGACCTGATCGACACCGACAACTACATCTTCTCTGCGATCCAGAGCTCTGCCGGGTGCCCCTACGACTGCGAGTTCTGCGGGGTCGGTCTGGTCGCAGGATTTCGCAGAGTCCATCTCAAGCCAATCGAACTCCTCGAGGCCGAGATCAAACACCTCCTCTCTGGGGGTGCAAAATTCTTGGTCGACTGCTCAGACTGCTTCGGAGCAAATCTCGAGCACTATCGAGACACGGTCTTGCCGCTACTCAAGGAGACTGGCATTCCTTGGGCGACCGAGATCTCAATCCCGCTCCTCGTCGGCGCGGACGGTGAGTCAGGACTACTACAGGAGATGAAAGACGCCGGTTGCGTCCTCGTCTATATCGGTGTCGAGTCGCTGAAAGAGAAGTTCGGCAAGAACAAACTGAACCTGGTCGAGCGGACAATCGAGCGTTGCAACCAGCTCGTAGTGCTGGTTTTAGTATCACTCGTCCTTGATTGCGAGGCCGATGCGACGGCCAAGTCTGTCAAGGACACCATCAGCCAGTTGTTGAAACTGGGAGTGCACTTCTTCCAGTTTTCACTCAGCGCGGCAATCCCCGGCACTAGGTTGCACGCTCATGTCATCGCTGAGGACAGCCTACTGACAAGCGACCCAACAGTGTATGATGGTTTGCACGCCACCATCGGACACATTGCTTCGCCGCAAGAACGCACGCGCTGGCTGAAGTACGGCTGGAGGCGAGTTTATGGGCCGTGGAACCTGGCCAGACTGATCGCCTGGACCAAGACGCATCAGCCGGAGCTTCTGCCGATTCTCGTCAGTACGTTCCGCCGTATCCAAGCCGGCGCCAGTGTCTGGAAGAGAGCACATCGAACTCGACAGTCACAGCAGACTGACAACTAACCGTAGAGAACACTCGTTCTCGAATAGCCGCAGCCGCCCCCTGGAAAGGGCGGTTTTGCACTTGGTCCCTCTCCTTTTTAAGGAGAGGTCAGGTGAGGTTTATTTAGAAACAAAAAAACTAAACTGGTTTGGCCACCGGTTTTTTCTCTAATTTGCAAATTCACACTTCGTGGTCTTGAAATTTATCGAGAAAAGCCTGATTGGTTTCGATTAGACCGTCAATATTTTCCTCAACTTTCTCGAGTCGATTTTCAACTTTGTCTAGCCGACCTACAATCTTATCCAACCGACCACTAACTCTCATTTCCGATTGGTCAACAGCAAAAGTAACTATGTCTTTAATCTGTGTTAAATCTTTTTCATTTAATGGCATCTTCGTCCTCTTTTCTTGTTTTCATTGTACCACCGCGTCTTCAAATTATGTCAAGTAAACACTCGGAGATATTTTCAATAAATCTTGATTTTTCGTTAAATTGCAATCGGCCATAAAGATTGCGCTCGCCGGCATGAATTAGATACAATCGTTCCTTGGCTCGAGTGATGCCGACATAACAAAGACGTCGCTCCTCCTCCATCTCGTTTTCATCCACTAAGGCCCGAGAATGTGGAAAGAGTCCTTCCTCTACGCCGATGACAAAAACAGCCCGGAATTCGAGTCCCTTGGCCGAATGGAGGGTCATCAGGGTGACGACACCACCGTCAGATTTAATCTGATCTGTGTCCTGTGTCAACGAAACTTGTTGTAAAAATAATTCCAAGGCAGTCTCGCCGTCAATAAAATTGTCATCCTCGGAACCAGCGGTGTTCTTGAGAGTGGTGCCAGGGGATCCATTTAATAAGTCATGGATTCCCGCTGTTCGACTGTCGCTCACAGTCTGAGTGCAATCGAAGACCTCCGCGGGAATGACAGACTGCATTTGAGCCTCAACCTGTGCCGCCACAGTTGAAAGTTCAAGCACGTTTTCCCATCTTCCCTCGCCCTCAGCCGTGCCATCGAGCAAATATTTCTTGTAACCGGATTTTTCAGCAATATTTAAGATCAATTGGTCTAAAGGCAGAGTTAAAGATGTTTTATGAAAATCGAAAAGCAACTCGTAAAACTGTTCCACTTTCGGTGAAAAATTGTTCAATTGTTCCATTGTTCCATTGCTAAATAAACTAAAATAGTTCGGCAATTCGCGTAATTTATCGATTGTTTTCTTACCTATTCCTCGCGGAACTGCGCTTACCGCTCGTTCAAATGATTCAAAATCAGCCGGATTATAAATCAGTCGCAAGAAAGCAATCATATTTTTAATCTCAGCTCGTTCATAGAACCGAAAACCGCCGACTATTTTGTAGGGAATCTTGAAACGCAAAAAGGTTTCCTCGATCGCTCGCGACTGGGCATTGGTTCGGTAGAGGACAGCAATATCACTATAATTACTGTTCGAAGCCGTAGGCTGAGAACTTCTCGCTCCACTCGAAGAATAATGACGCGCCAGCGATTTAATTTCCATCGCCACAAATTCGGCCTCATCCTTCTCGTTCAGTGCTTGATAAACCGTTATCGGCATACCCTCAGCCTTTTCTGTCCATAGTTTCTTATCGGTCTTGTTTTTGTTAAATTTGATGACATCGTTGGCCGCTGTCAAAATCGTTTTACTTGAACGATAATTCTGTTCCAGCTTGATGACAACAGCGTTTTTGTAATCTTTCTCAAAGTTCAAGATATTGCGAAAATTGGCTCCTCGCCAACTGTAGATACTTTGGTAATCATCACCAACAACCATAATATTTTTGTATTTCTTTGCTAATAACTTTGCCCAAATATACTGTGCCTGATTGGTGTCCTGATACTCGTCAATCAAGATGTATTTAAATAATTTCTGGTATTTTTCCAAAATTTCCGGATTATTTTGAAAAAGAAAAACACAATTCATAATCAAATCGTCAAAATCCATCGTGTTTGTTTGACGTAAATATTTTTCGTAACGATCATAAACTCTGGCTGTGACTTTTTCAAAGGGCGAATTGACATATTTTTTGTACTCGGCAGAATCAATCAGCTCGTTTTTGGCGCCGGAAATGAAGCATTGAATTGAGCTTGGGTTAAAATTTTTCGGATTGATCTCCAAATCGCGCATTATGCGTTTAATTATTGAAATCTGGTCATTGCTATCAGCAATCGTAAAATTGCGATTGTAATTGATAGAATCAGCTTCTCTTCTCAAGATCCTGACACAAACAGAGTGAAATGTCCCGGCCCAAGGCAGACGCGTAGCGCCGGAATCAGGAATAAGGAATGAGGAATTAGGGTTTTCGCCCCCACCTTTATTCTTAATTCTTAATTCTTTATTCAATAACTGCGAGACTCGAGCAGTTATTTCCCCAGCTGCTTTGTTCGTAAAAGTCACCGCCAAAATATTATAGGGCGAAACTTTTTTCTCTCGAATCAAATAAGCTATTCTGTGCGTCAGTGCCTTCGTCTTGCCGCTACCAGCGCCAGCCAGAACCAGCAGTGAACCTTCAGTGGTTAAGACTGCCTTTTGCTGTTCCGAATTTAGATTTTTTAACAACTCGTTCACTTTATGAACTTTCTAACTTTATGAACTTTCTACTCACTGAGTATAACAATTCATCCGAACAAATGCCAAACATACAATCCTTCGTCTGGACTCTGAACAGAATAATTTGTTAATATCTTCATATGAATAAAAAAGTTTTAGTTTCCTTGACTTCAACAGACAATCCCGATTGGGATAAGAATATTGCTGATTTGGTAAAATTTGACATTGCCGAATTTGCTCTTTTTTTGACGATGCTCCACAACGAGAAAGAGCGTAAGCAGATTTACAAGAAAATTAAAGCGGCTGTACCTGAAGTCAAGATCCCCTTTTGTCATATTCACCAAAATATCTCACCGGACGAGCTCAATTATTTGATTTCGGATTTTGGTACAGAACTTTTCAATCTCCACACGACGCGTGAATTTCCCCTCGTTTACGGCTACAATCAATTTCGTGACAGAATTTTAATTGAAAACAGTGGTCCGGCGATTCAAGACGGATTGAAAGAATCTGACATCGAGGGATTTGCTGGTGTCTGTCTTGATGTCTCACACTTAGAAAAAAGCCACCTTAAGGATTTTCCTGGCTATGATATTACAATTGCAACTCTGCAAAAATATCCTGTACTCGCCAACCATATTAGCGCCATTGTCAAGAAACCATTATTTTATTCCGGACGCAACCACGATCTCGCTGCCCACAAATTTACCAAGCTATCACAATTCGATTATCTGAAAAATTATCCGACTAAATATTTTGGTCGGTTCATAGCACTAGAAATTATAAATTCGATCTCCGAACAGCTCGAAGCCAAGACATATATTGAGAAAATTATCAGCTCTAAATAAACAGATGTGACCGCCTTACTTCCCCTTGCGAGTTTTCAGGCGGTCACCGATTTGTCAGATACCGAGAACGTCAGTCTCGGCGCGTTTTCGCTGATCACACGGGTGCCGGCTTCCCACGGCACGATATCGTAATTATCGCGCTCCAAGGCACCAACGTCCCATTCTCTGACACGATTATTCCAGCGGTAGAAGATGATTCTCGCCTCGCCCTCGAGATTTCTCACGAAGGAGACGTTCATCTTGCCATCCGCCAGCTCAGGCAGCGCCATTCCCCGCTGCACAGCGACGATGACCCGCCAGACCAAGCTCAGGTCGACTTCAAGTGCCGTTGCTCCGCCGCATGACTGGATAACTTCGTCAGTCCCCATCGGCCACCTCAAAGTCCAAACCCAGGCCGCACGACCCGGCACCACTACATCCGGAGCGTCGATATTGTCTGGTAGAAAATCCCACACAAATCGATCATTCCGCCAAATTCCAATGCCGCAGGTGTTACTGGCCATGTCTGGATTGAAGAAGTTTGAGTCCGAATAGTCACGAACCGTCGGAACCCAAAAACAGGTTCCTATGCTGCCAAGTTTTTCCGACATGGCTAGCTTCCTCCTGCGTTTAGAGTTCGCCTCTCGATTCCCCAATCGATGACTGGGTATGCCCTGAGGGCTTAGCCGACTACCTCTCTAATATAAAAAAGAGCCAAGCAGCTAATCCCTCATGGCAGTCTATTTCTAACACAAATCGTTACGATTAACAAGCCGCTAAAACCAAAAAATCCCCTATTGGGGATTTTTTGGGGCGGGCAGAAATGATTTGCAGACTGATCGGAAATCTATAATTTAATAATATTCCGGCTGCATCAACTTCTGCCCATTGTTAAGGAGCGTTGACTTCTATCTCCTCCAAGGAAATAATTCCCTTAAAAGAAATCGTCGCCGTTCCTTACTTTGTTTCTCACCTTTTTCTTTTCTTTTGAGGTGATTTGTCCTGATCCAAAGATAGATGTTTTTGCTTTTCGGGCATTTGATATTTAATTCAAGCCCGGCGTATCATCTTTCTTCAGTCTTTTGTTTGGGTTTATTTCTCCTTAATCAATTTTCATTTTTCAAAGAGAATTCCCTCACTTTTATTCTTGCCTCAATACGATTTTTTCGTAGTTTCGTATTTTTTCGTATTTCGCGGTTTTTTAGCAAGAATGAGCTGGGCGGAACAAACCGCATATTTTAAGGATTTGTTCCGTTGTTGAAAGGTAGGGGCGGACCTTTCAAAACCCCATCTCACACTCGCTAAACCTTATTGATCGAAATTTGTAAGATTTGTAATCAATTTGTAGTTTTGTAATCCATTTTGTTAAGGTACCATTTCCTTTTTTGTTTTTGGAAATTGGATTATTGTATCAAACTAGATCACGCCTTGTCAAGGACTTTGACCACTTTATCATGGTATAGTGCTATTTTTGTTAGAACCAGACTATCTAATTATATAATATAATAACATTAGAACACCGGCTTTATAACAAATTATTTATGAAAAATCATCGTGTTTTTTAGCACATTGACTATCTCCTGTTCGACAAACTCTTTGGTGATCTGAGAAGGTTCGAAATCACCGTGTGATCCGATGACTCCGCCCTGATTTGGCATAAAGGTTGAAACCGTAATTCCTATCTTGCGCGCATACTGATTTGACACAAATGAGATATAAGGCGTCGATTCTGGCTTATAAAAAGACCTGTCGACAGTTGCCGGGTAGATATTGAAGGTGATACTGGCAGGTCGACAATGTGCCGTCGCGTCGACAGATTCCTCGTCTTGAGAAACGTGATAGTCATGACCATAGGCGTTTAGTTGGTTTCCAACATCGACAAGCACTGGCCAAATTACATCTTTCTCAAGCCTAGTAAATTCAACCACAAATGCATTTTGGGCAGTTTTTTCTGCCTCTTTCTTTGTCTTAAGTCCGTTTAAGTCCTGACTATAGCGTGTCATCAAACTGTCAAGCTCTGTCTTATTGTTTTCTTGCACATAGCTCCTTGTTAGATTTGAGGAAATTATACCACATTTAGCAATTAGCCTATTAGTAATTAGCAAATAACTGCTCATTCATCCTCTTTGTCATCCTCGGGTTCAGCGGTGTGACTTGAGAGTGAAGCCCGGGGATCTGGGACATTTAGTTACAATTGTGCTGCCTGGATTCCCGCCTACGCGGGAATGACAGTAGTTACATTAGCGAATCAGCAACTAGCAACGAACCACTAACCTACCAACTACTAACTACTAGCTAACTAATGGACTATTCCTCCGATCCCTCCTGTATTCTCCTTCGGTCGATGTTGCCAAAACGCATCTGGGCCGGATTGAAGAAAAGCTCGATATTGCCGATCGGACCATTGCGGTGTTTGCGGATGAGAACCTCGGTGATCCCTTTGCGTTCCGTTTCAGGATGATAATACTCGTCACGATAAAGAAACATCACCACATCGGCATCCTGCTCGATAGAGCCAGATTCACGCAGGTCTGAAAGTTGCGGTCTCTTGTCATCTCGATGCTCGACAGCACGTGATAACTGAGACAGAGCGATGATCGGAACGTTCAGTTCACGAGCCAAACCCTTCAGACCACGAGAAATTTCCGAGATTTCCTGGACTCGATTACCCTCGCTGTTTCGCGATGTTCCCGACATCAGCTGGAGATAGTCGATGATGACCAGACCGAGATTTTGCTCCATCTGGAGACGACGCGCCTTTGTCCTTATATCCATAATGTTGCCGCTAGGAGAATCGTCGATGTAGATTGGCGCTTCTGACAGCACACCCATCGCGTATCCGATCTTCGGAAAATCATCATCAGAAAGATTACCGGTTCGCAATTTCCACGAGTCGACACCGGCTTGTGATGACAAAAGACGGTCAACAATCTGGTCTTTGCTCATCTCGAGAGAAAACACTGCCACAGGAATTTTATCCTCGATCGCTACGTGTTCCGCTATATTTAGAGCGACTGAGGTTTTACCCATTGACGGGCGGGCGGCTAGGATAATTAGATCTGATTTCTGAAAACCGGCGGTTAAATTGTCCAAATCTTTGTATCCGCTTGATATGCCACGCAAAGCGCCATTGTCCTTGTCTTTGTGAATCTGGTCAATTCTCTCAAAAGCGTCGGTCAAAACATCCTTGATCGCAATGAATTTGTTTTTTTGAGAACTCTCTGCGATGGAAAAAAGCGATTGTTCAGCTTTGTCTAAAACATCGGAAATGTTCTGGTCCTCCTCGTAGCCAAGTTCGGTGATATTGGCGCCGGCAGAGACCAGCCGACGCAGAATAGATTTATCACGAACGATAGCCGCATAGAAAACAATATTAGCCGAGGAGGGCGTGCCGTTGACGATTTCCGCCAAATAACCGGCACTGCCGACACTTTTCATCAGATCAGTACTCTCCAAAATTTCCGACAAAGTAACAATGTCGATTGGCATTCGTTTTTCAAAAAGATCAATCATCGCCTTATAAATAAGGCCGTTGCGACTATCGTAAAAATCATCCGAATCAAGAATATCAGCAATTTTAATAATCGCATCCTTGTCCACCAAAATAGAGCCAAGGATACTTCTCTCGGCTTCGATGTTTTGCGGTGGCATGCGCAGATTGCTTGGGTTTTTATCTTTTTTCGTAACCATTATAGGACTTATAGGACATATATGACCTATAAGTCCTATAAGGGCTACTCTATCTCAAAAACTTCGGCGGCAATCTTATTCATGTCCTCTTTTTTTTCAGCTTGTATCGGCTTCGATTTACCATCATGAATTTTGCAGACAACGCGACAATTTTTGCCGATGACATTTGTAATAATCTTCGAGAGTATTTGCGCATGCTTAGACTCAGAAATTCTCTCCTTGTGAAATTTAAATTTTACCCCGATCGTCAATGTGTCGTCGGTCAGGTTATCCGGCTTAGCATCACGCAGTAGCGCTGCCAAAGTCGCATTTTCTTTCTTTGTCTCCGAAATTATCTCCTGCCAGATGTCCTTCGTCATCTCCATCACCGGGACGGGACAGAGAATCTCAGGAGTATCAACTTCTTGATCAGATTTTCTGGTAGCCGCCTCGTTTTCTCCTTCATTTTTGTCATCCCGGACTGCGGCTCGAGATCCGGGATCCAGAGCCTGTCCCGATCTTGCCGAAGGAAAGTTTGGTTGCGATTGTGCCGCCTGGATTCCCGCCTTCGCGGGAATGACAGCTGCAATATTTTGGTCTTGTTTAAGGTCTTGGATTTCAGATTTCAAATTTTTCTCAGCACTGAGTACTGAATCCTGAGTACTGAATCCTGAGTACTGTGTACTTTTGACCACCGACAATTCCAGCGGCAATACCGGAATTGAAACCTCTTTGAAGAGCTTGCCATTTTCGATAAAAATCTGAAGCAAAAATAGAGCACGATCTTCGTCAGCCTGCCCAGCCAATTCAGTCAATCTTTTGATCTCTTCCTTGGTTCCGTCCAGTTGGATCGTCTTGGCAACTTTCAGGAGTACAACTTGGCGCAGTGTCGTGATGACAGCTCGGTTAAATTCGGCCAAATCATAACCTTGATTGTGAAGCTCTTGGGCGATTTTTAATCCCTCCTCCGGGATGTTATTAAAAATCGCCCCGATGAACTTCTCCACTTCGGCGTTTTCGGCCAAACCCAATATCTGTCTCGTTTCTGAAATCGTAATTTTTCCATTTGCACCGGCTGCGACCTGCTCGAGTAAACCCAGGGCATCTCGATGAGCACCCGATGCAGAGACAGCAATCAGGTCGAGTGAATCATCGTCTATCTCAATCTTTTCTGTCTTGGCGACTCTTTTCAGATTTTCCACCAGCTCTTCTCTGCCAGCTCGCTTGAAATCAAACCTCTGCGCTCGCGACAGGATGGTCGCCGGAATTTTGTGAATTTCCGTCGTCGCTAATATAAAAACAACGTGCTCAGGCGGCTCCTCAAGCGTTTTCAACAAGGCGTTGAATGCGCTCTTCGAGAGCATATGAACTTCATCGATGATATATACTTTCTTTTTCAATTTCGTCGGCATCAGACGGGCTTTTTCGATCAAGTCACGAATGTCGTCGACACCGGTATGTGAAGCGGCATCGATTTCGATGACGTCAATCGCCCGACCGTCGTTGATGTCAACACAAGCTGTGCATTTATTGCATGGCTCCCCTGTCGTCGACTTGTTGTCTTTCTTGGCCGCTAAAATCTCCTCACAATTTATCGCCTTAGCCAACAATCTTGCCGTTGATGTTTTGCCGATCCCACGCGGACCAGTCAGGAGATAAGCGTGAACAAGTTTATCACTTTTGACGCTCTCCAAAAGCGTCTGGACGACATGCCCTTGCCCAATCATTTCAGAAAAATTTTTTGATCTGTATTTTTGATAAAAAGCCATATGATTAAACAGTGAATAATTAAACACCAAGAAACAAGTTACAAGATACAAACAATATTCAAACTACAAAGTTTCAATTTTCAAATATTTGATATTTTAGGACTTACGCGGTTCCTGTCATTCCTGACTGTGGCTAGAGAGCAGGGATCTTACTATATAATAGCTCAAGATCCCGCATCTCAAGTTTACAGTGCGGGATGACAAATATGGGAATGATTCAAACGAGCAAGTCCTAGAATTTTGAATTTTGGATATTGGATATTGAAACTTATTTGTTTCTTGCTTCTTGTATCTTGTTTCTTGTGTCTTCCATTGCTTTCTCATTATAGGCTGTATCGGCCGCCAAAAAAAATACCTCTACGCAAGGTGTTAAAATCCCCAGTCCTATTTTAGAAATTAAAAATTAGAAATTAGAAATTGTCCCGTTTTCCCCATTCCTTCCACAGGGTTATGAACAAGCCAGTCAGCCGGTAAGCTTATCAGCTTATCAGCTTTTAAGCTTACAAACTGACTAACTGACTAACTGACTGGCTGACTGGCTGATAGGCTGACTAGCTTGCTCGCTTAAATCTCCGCTTTTTCCTCGTCTATATTGCTACTTTTTCCAAATAAATATACAATGAACGGAGTGAATCTTGTTGAATTTTGAGGGTTTGCAAGCGCATGTGACTCTCGAGAGCGCCCTCAAAATTCAACAAGAGAACATAAGGGCAACAAAGATGAACCAAAGAGAATTGACGAAAATTTTGTCGAAAAAAATCAATCTGCCGGCCAAGAAAACACGGAAATTGATCGAGTCTTTTGGCGACGTCATCAGCCTTGCTGTGAGCAAAGGCGAAAAGGTCACTTACTCAAATTTTGGGACATTTTATTTGGTCAATTACCCCTCAAAGGTTATCAACCACCCGATCTTCGGTAAAAAGAAACGCACCGTCATGCTGGCGACAAATGTCGTCAAGTGGATGCCCTCCGACAGTATCAAGGATCTGGTCAATCATCACCTGCAAACTGAAAATGTGACAACTTTTGGTGCCGCCAAGACTATCCGGGAGGCCAAGAAAAAGGCTGGCATCGCTGAGTACAAGGCTCTTGATATCTCCAAGGCTGAACACAGCGCGCTGATAGAGATTCAGAAAAAGGAGAAAGAACCGGCACCGGAGGAAGAAATCACCGAAATACCAATTCGTGTTATCAAAAAAGATTGGACAGACCTACCCATTACTCATCTCGACACTCCAGTACGGCGGACCACACCTTTTACCAGAGCTCTATCTCAAGTCGAGTACATCGATCTCTCAAAAATCCAAATACCGAGTACGATTCTCTGTCTTGTCCCGAAGGAAATTGCCCATCGGACAAAAGTGGTTCCGATCGACCTGAAAGACGAGATCCTGATTATCGGTATGACTGACCCGACGGATCACGAAGCGCTCGACACGATCAAGAAGTTGGTCCGCAAACAGATCTCACCTCGACTTATCTCCGAGAAGGATCTAACTCAAATACTAAACAGGTATGACATGCTCGGTATCGAGTCGGCGCAAGCCACCACCAAGCCAGCCGAGACTCGCCAAATCGATTGGAAAAAGACCACTCCTGTCAGTCGAGTTATAAATTTAATTTTGAAACGTGCCGTCCGTGAACAGGCAACGATGATACATTTTGATACCGAAGATGACGACATCGTCGTCAGATTTAGAATTGGCGACCAGCTTCTCGACAAGGCATCACTCAGTAAATCTCTTCATCAGAAAGTTTTGGCTCATTTCAAACGTCTCGTCGATCAATCCGAAGAAAAAAATGGTGTCACTCGGCAGTTATTTTCCCTAAATGTCGCGGGAGTGCCAGAAGAATTTGAGCTTATCGGCATCACTGCTGTTGATGGCGAAAAGATCGTCATCAAAACCAAGAACCGTCTCAAAGAATTGAAAAAATTGACTGAGATTGGTTTTAGAGACAGAGATTATCAAGCGATTATCGAAAATGCTCCCCGACCCGGCGTGAACCTAATCACCGGTCAAGAAGACGTCGGACGAGCAGGAATGTTTTATGCCCTGGCTGATTTTTATCGAGACCAAAATCTCCATGTCGTTACGCTCGAGAAAAGTCCTGCACTTGCCGTCTCCGGAGTGAGTCAGATCGATATGAACAAAATCCCCGGTTTTGATTTAAATGCGACCATTTCGACGCTCGCCGCCTTTGATTGTGATGTTCTGATGCTCGATAGTATTCCTGGCGCGGAAATTTTCAATCAGATTCTAACACTTTTTGCAGAAAAAATTATTGTCATTTCCGTCGAAGCTTATGACTCGATCACAGCGATCACCACTCTACTCGGCACAGGGATCAATCCGGCTGTTTTTGCAAAAAAACTAAACCTAATTCTCGCCTCCAAAGAGATATCTCGCCTTTGCCCTCATTGTCGCGAGTTGGTCAAGATTGACAGTAAAACCGTCCGCCAGATTCGCGATATTTTGGCCGATCTGCCGGCAGACGAACGGGCCAGACTGAGAAGACTCGGTAGCCATTTTTACCAAGGACAGGGTTGCAAGAAATGCAACGGTTCCGGCCACATAGGCAACACCATGATGCTTGAGCTACTCGTTGCCAATGAAAAAATCCGCGACCTGATCGCGGATGATTTTGACGCAGAAAAAATTAGAAAAGAAGCTCTCAAAAACCACTTCACGACTTACGCACAGGACGGTATCATCATCGCACTCATCGGAGAAGTTGCGATCTCTGATGTCTTACCAGAGATCAAATAAATACTACTTCTGGTCGCCCTTAGCTGCCACTGAGAGGGACTTTTCGATCGCATCGATAATCTTGGCCGGCATCGTCTCGCTTTTGATCAGATATTGATCGTAGGGTTTCATAATGCTTTTGATCTTGTCGATCTCCTGAACAAGCGCTGTCAACAAGATAACCGGCGTCTTGACGGTCGTCTCATCCTCGCGCAACTTTTTCATCACGTCGATGCCATTTATCTTTGGCATCATGATGTCGAGCAGGATTATTTCCGGCTTTTCAGAGTAAACCTTGGACAACGCTTCCTCGCCGTCGTACGCCGAGACGACGACGTAGCCCTCCGCCCGCAATCTTTCCGCATACATCTCGTGCAATGTCATGTCGTCATCGACTAAAAGGATTTTTGCTTTTGTTGTCATATTGTCTCCAAATCGTTAGTTATTCTTAAATATTACATAGTCATAAAGATCGTAGAGCGAACCGTTTTGCAAGCTGACGTCAGCTTGAAGTGTTCTCGCCGTTCCACCAAAATATCCGGTCGATGTAATAGTGTTGTTGGCACTGTTTAGGGGATGCTGGCTTGCTCTTAAACCGATTTCTTTAAGTGAATAGTAAATACCCGCACCAATCGGCTTGAGAAAAAGTGTCGCTCTGTCATAACCAACTGCTGGCGACATTTCAGCCCTCAGATTAGACATCGTACCAATATTGCTTGTTGCGTTGTATGCATAATTTTTAGCAGTCGAAAGGTCAGAAATAATGTCAGGGCTTAGAGAAGAACATCCTGTCGGATTATACAAAAGAGTCTTCTTTTCAGTAACCTTATCAGTACCACTTTGTTGAAGTTGAAGTTTTACTTCAATCACTACACACTTGGCAGCGCGAAATACAGCTGGGTATTGGGTACTTAATAATGGTTCGACTGGCTTAAATGTCAAAGTAATGTCCGAGACAGCCGCAAATGAAAACATATCGCCAAGGTCGATCTTTCTCGTCTCATCTCGAGCGATGTGATAATCCTCGTCCAAGTCAGCTTTTGTCAGATCACTATTACCGGCCAAGGTGCCGATAGGGTTGCCATCCTTCGATGCCGCGCCCATTCTGAGGTCGTAAAACTGTGAATTTAGATCTGTAGTAATCCCGATTGGAGATGTTTTTGCAATTCCATTTACAGCTGTACTAGCTAACGTGCTAGTAGAAAGGTTGGTGCGAAAAACATTGTCCGGTGCCGCGAGCCAATTCTGTGCCGGATAAGGATAGGCAGTTGGATTAGCAAATGTCGGCACCTGCCCATCTGTCGGTACCGCATTTGCACCTCGACTGACGCGATAGCGCAGAAAACCCTCTTCAATCCCCGACTCAGCAGCATAGTAAGCCCCGATGCCACTCTCATAAGCGGAACTGTTTGAGATCTGGATGTCGAGAACTTTGCCAAAAGTAAAACCGACCGCACCGACAGCGGATACCAGAAGCATCGCTATGACAATCGCCGATCCCCTCGTCTTTCTCATCCATGACCTTCGCTAACTTGTGTTAAATTATACACTCGGTTGTCAATTAATGCAAAAACCGATCACAAGCTTTAAACTTCCGGCAAGTCTAATTTCTCAAGAAAATCACTGGCATTGACTATTTTGGTTGTGCCAAACTTTTTCAAGGGAAGAATGTGCTTTTTATCGCCAGTCACGAGATAATCGGCTTGTGCCGACATTGCACACTCTAAAATATGGTTATCGTCTGCATTACTCTTAATTACATCCACTTTTTTATCAGGTTGTATGACTTTCACAAATTTTAATATTTCGAGAATAATTTTATCTGTCGTATTTTGACCATAACCGAATTTAGCGATAAAAATGCGTTCGATCTCGACAATGATAAAATCGCTACAGTAAATCTCAAATTTTCCCTCTTTTGCCAAATCCAAAACCAGCGAAGGTTTGCTGTTTGGGAAAATTAAACCGGACAGATAAATATTGGTGTCAAGGACGACTTTCATTATAATCTCTCTGAATCTACCATTTTTTCAATGTCGTCTTCTGAGCTAATGTCCAGTTTTCTGGCCTTTGTTACGATGTCGCTCTGCAAAATAGCCCAATTACTCTTGGTTCTGATATAGAAGACCGCAGCTTCTTTTATGAGTTCCGAACGGCTGCGATATTCTTCTCTTGCCTTTTGATCAATTTCAGATAACAATTGCTCCGGCAAGGAAATGTTTACAGTTTTAACTTTCATGTGTTTATTTCTCCTTTCAACAAATATTGTATGGTTTTTGTTTTACGGTGTCAATAGCCATAGAAATAAATGTCAATATTAGGACTTACGCACCGTAGAGCAAACATTAGTTTGTTGGAGATGAATCACACAATCTAATCAGACGTTGCCCCAACACGCTAATCCGCCAGCTGGCGGAGTGGTCTACAAGGCTTTTGCGTAAGTCATATCAATATTTTAACCTATTCAATATATAAAAAAATAGCCACTCTAAAAGTGACTATTTTTTCTAAATCTGGCTTGGCTGTGCCACGTGGCCGAGCTGAGATAATAAATGTCTGTCCCGTAAAAAGACTTTGTCTTCACGGGACACATAAAACACTCGCTCTGCTCGGTTTTACGTGGTACCGCGTATGGGAGTCGAACCCATGATCTTCGCCGTGAGAGGGCGATGTCCTAGACCACTAGCCTCCCGGAGGGAGATCCCCCTTCGGGGGAACGAACACATAACTTTAAAGTATGGTACCGTTAACGGGACTCGAACCCGTGTTACTGCCGTGAGAGGGCAGCGTCCTAACCGCTAGACGATAACGGCAAAAAACATTAATTGTGCAAAGTCTTTCGTCCATTCTGTCTGGTTCCGAGACTAGGATTCGAACCTAGATAAGCAGATCCAGAATCTGCTGTCCTGCCATTAGACGATCTCGGAATATCAACAGAATCCCTGGCTACCCTTGAACGTTCGGATTGTACCATTTTACATGACTTTACTCAAGATCAAACGGTACTGTATAAACTTTTTCGATTTCTTTGATAACTTTTTGCCAGTCAAAATTTTCCACTCTCTCGATACCGCCACGCTTTAGTTTCGCAGCCAAGGCGGGGTGATCGAGTAGTTCGATGACGGCTTTCGCAAGCTGTTTGCTATCTCTCGACGGTATGAGCAAGCCATTTTTTCTGTTCTCAATTATATCGGGTATACCACCGACTCTTGTCGCCACGATCGGCACTCCAGCATTCATCGCTTCCAAAACGACAATACCAAAAGTTTCAGCCACTGAGGGCAAGACGAAGACATCCCATTTCTTGAAAAATTTCTCGACATTTTTCTGCCGCCCCAGAAGTGTGATGTGCCTCTCCAGCTTTAAACTTTCAACTTTAAACTTTAAACTTTCCTTGAGCTCCCCTTCGCCCACTATCTCGAGTGTCGCCAGGGGGAATTTTTTCAAAATTTCCTCCATCGCCTCGATCAGATATATCTGACCTTTTTGCGGATTTAAATTACCAATCGTCCCAATCACCGGCGCCCGATTCGCCGCCTTTATTGCTCGGGGTTTGGAGTTTGGGGTTTGGAGTTCGATTGCGTTTGGAATAATTATTGCCTGTTCCTTGGTCGCCAAATCATTATTAATCAAAAAACTTTGAACCGACGAGGAAACAGCGATGACGCGATTCATTCGCCGGAGAACACGCCGAAGCATAAACTTTTGCCAAAATTCAGTCATCGGATTTTTCAAATGGTAGTCAGCATCCCAGCGATGCTCGGTATAGATGCGGAAAGCACTCTGCGGCGCGACCTTTGAGGTAAATAAGCCAGCTCTGGTGCCATGAGAATGGACCACCATCGGTCCAAACGGATCATGACTTGATTTGATTTTGGTCAGATAATTTTGAAGTTCGAACAAGGAAACAATATCGAATTTTGATTTGAACGGGACATGAAAAATAGTCACACCCTTGATCTGACTGACCTTGTTTGAAAGCTGACCTTCAGGACAGATCAAAAACGGCTCGAATTTCTTCTGATCGAGGGATTTGAGCAGACCAAAAACATGACTCGGTCCGCCGCCGAGATCAGCATCGGCAATAATTTCGACAACCTTAATCCTCTCCATAGAACTATTTTATCACTCTTGGCCATTTGTACCAAACCATTTATCATCTCGGACAGATGACTCTTTTCCTCTGTCATCTCGACCGAATCCGCCAACTGGCGGAGGAGTGGAGAGATCTTTACCAAAAAAATATCCTCGCCAGATTTCTCCGCCCTCGATGTTCATCGGGGAGTCGAAATGACAATTACACGACACTGGTAATTATTGTAACTTTTCGATTGCCAGATTCAGTCGTTTTAGTGTCTCGTCCTTGCCCAGCGCTAGGGCCAGCTCGACTGGGGAGGGTGATTTTTCCTCACCCGATAGAGCGACGCGCACCGGCCAGAAAACATCACCATTAGTCAAATTATTATTCTCAACAATCACCGACAGCGATTGTTGAATTGTTTCATTGTTCCATTGCTCAATTGTTGGCAACTTCGATTGAACCAATCTCAATGCTTGAAGGGTTGTAGCCTGATCGGATTTTTTGAAAACCAAGATCCCTGCGACATACTCGGGAGTTTGGCGTAATTTCAAGATGTACTCAGCCGCTTCCTTTAGCGTCTTGTATCCACCGCGCCCGATCAAATTTAGTTCTGCTTTTTGAATATTTGGTAATTTAAAATTTTGGAATTGATTTAGGATTTCGGATTTAGGATTTAGGATTTCTTCGGTAATGTAGTGTGCATTGATCGAATTGAGCTTTTCAATATTAAATATCGCCGGCGCTTTATTGAGATTTTTCAATTTAAATTCGCCAACTAAATCATCAAGAGAGAAAAATTCTCGCTCGTCCTTCGGATTCCAGCCCAGCAGGGCGATAAAATTTATGATCGCCTCCGGCAGATAACCAAGCGATTTGAACTCCTCGACCGAGGTCGCACCATGACGTTTTGACAATTTACTTTTATCAGGCGCCAAGATCATCGAGAAATGGCCAAACTTCGGCTGATCCCAGCCAAGCGCTTCATAGAGAATGATATGTTTTGGCGTTGATGACAACCACTCCTCCGAGCGCAAAACGTAATTGATCCCCATCTCGTGATCGTCAACGACAGATGCCAAGTGATAGGTCGGATAACCGTCTGATTTTAGTAGCACTTGGTCGTCGAAAAGTGACAGATCAAATTTGACGTCGCCACGGACCAAATCATCGACAACTACCTCGCCCGTCGCCGGCATTTTCAGTCGAATTACGTAGTCGCCATCACTAGCAAGTTGGGGACGTTTCTCCCCAGAGAGAAGCGTCCCCGGACGATTTACAACATCTTCAATTTTAATATTCTTCTCTCGACAAGTGCCATCATAGCCCGGCAATTTGCCAGACAACTTTAATTCCTCACCTTTAACTTTCAACTCATCTTTCGTACAAGTACAGATATAGGCCTTGCCCTCATCAACCAATTTCAAAGCGTATTTTCGATATAAATCCAGTCTCTTGGACTGAGTCACGATATCGTCAATATTATCAGGAACCAAGCCCAGCCACTCTAGCGCCTCGACCAATCGCTTGTCAGAACCTTCGACGTAGCGCGCTCGATCGGTGTCCTCGATCCGCAAATAAAACTTGCCGCCGGTACTCCGAGCCGCCAGATATTCAAACAGCGCCGTCCGCGCTCCACCGATGTGAAGCTCTCCGGTCGGACTCGGCGCAAAACGAGTAATAATATTGTTGTAATTCATGATCATAATCTAGCACAATTACTTCTGTCTGTCATCCTGAGCGTCAGCGAAGGATCTCATGTAATCTCGTATTAGGTATTTCGTATTACGTATTAGGCAGATAACCGCATTATACGTTATACGCTATACGTTATACGATTTTTTTCAGCCTTCTACCGCTGATTCAATGTGCTCTATCTTCGGCTCATTCCCCGACCAATCAACCCCGACGACATCGATCCGGATCGCCCGGCTGGGATATTTCTGACTGATTGCTCGCGCCAGCAATTTTAATTTATTTTGTTTGGCATATCTGACCAGATCGACAGCTTGACCAAATCCCCCACCGCGAACAGTCTTGACCTCGACGATGACGATGGTCTTTCTTTGCTCGGCCAAAATATCAATTTCACCAAAAGGAAAATTGATATTGCGATCGAGAATTTTGTAGCCTTTTGACTCGAGGTATCTCGCCACCGCTTCCTCACCGGCATTACCGGTTTTTTTGTTTTTAGTTTTGTCCATAGATTTAGGACTTAGGGTTTAGGATTTAGATTTTAGGACATTAGTCTTTATCCCTTATCTTTAGTCATTTTAATAATACTTTATACCTTATACGTAATACGTAATGTTCTTATTCTACCACTTGTTCACAACTTGCAAAGAGAAAAAGGTGTATACTATTTCCTAACATCCCCACGGGAGAGGAGATCCACCGTCATGGCCCAACACGCGTATGTGCCGAGTCGCGCCGTTGACCCTGATCCGGACCGAGCCTTCCCTGTGACATGGGAGGGCTTGGAGCCAACTTTGCACCAGATGCTCGTCAGATTTGGCGAGCTACAACCAGAGTGTGATCCGGAGGTACTGGCCTGCATGGATCACCATATCGGGCCAATCGTCGCCGCACTACCAGTCAGACAACTACAACCGCTGGTCCGAGGCGCCGGTTTCGCTCAAGGGCTGAAACTCTACTGGCAAGCCTGTCCCGGACAAGGCTGGAATGTCTTCGACATCCTTCATCGCTCAGAGGCCAATGTCGCTGATCACACCTGGACTGGTCAGACAAGACCAGGTCAGCGTGTCGGGCTTTGGCGCCCAAGTATCGGCTCGGTTGATGGCTTGTTCGAGGAGATCCCGATCGTTGTCGGCGAGACAGGTTGGGACCCTGAGGAAGTCCCCGTCCTCCACTACTTCCCGCCGATCGTCACTGTCCGTCCCCCCGTCTGAGGAGTTCCCGCTCCTCAAGCCTGCTCCCCGGCATCACTCCTTCATGGAGTGGTGCCGGGCCCCACCAAACAAATTTCAAATCAGTTCTCGTCTACTCGAATTTAATTGATTAGCATTAAGCTTAAGCAAGAAAATTAAATCATCTATCATCTTATTTTTGACATAGTTTTTTTGTTTCGTGTCCAATACCTCTCCCAAACCGTGAAGAATGTTGAGTGACTTTTCGTTTTTTTCGAGATAACCAAGCAACTTCTCAAAATATTTTGATACTTTAATACCAGTGCGATTTTCGATAATCTCTTTTTTTATCGACCACTGTTTGTCCAAAAAAAACCAGGCGTCAAACCAATCACGATTGACCATTTTTTTACGACCGAGAACAGCCACAAGTTTGTTCGCAAACATACAATCTTGATCCATTACCAGTATCGGCAGACCGAAATACTCGAGAAGTTGATAAGTGTTGTCAATATATGTTTTTCTTGAGATTTCGATCTTAATATTATGCTCGCCTTTTTTGTACGAAACGAGAAAAAAGATGGTTTTTTCTTTTATTTGTTCATCCTTAATCTCGCCATACTTTGAGCAAATTGCTTTTACTTGATTAAAAATTTTTTTATTGTCTCTATCATCCAAAAGATCAAAATCCAGGTCAGTCGAAAATCTAGGCAACCCATAAAAAAGATACGCTGCGGTACCGCCCTTGAATCCAAGCTTTTGACGTAGCTCTGGCTCGCTGTAAATATCAACCAATATTCTTGTCATCAAATTTTCATGCAGAGATCTATCAAGCATAAGCCTCCTTTAGTTTTTTAACTTTTTCCAATACTTTAGAACTTTGATAAATATTCGCTATCGCAAGACATTTATCCCAATCGACATTGGATAAATTATCAAAGGCAAAGCCTGACCATAAATATATTAGGTCTACAATCGCTCGCTCTTTAGTTGAAATTGTTTTGTCTCCTAGAAACCTTAACCCAAGTGGATTTAGTAGTACCGAATCTTTGATTTTCAAATATACATATTCCGTTTCACCGACAACTATCGTTCGACTTTCCCTAGATACAGAGAAGACTCTCGAGTCATATTGAAAGTTAACCCCCTCACGCGCCAGCACTGAGTACAATCCGAAATATGAGGGCACAATCATCTTGTTGGCCAACTCTACTACATCGTATTTACCATCGAGGGCATAAAATCCCTTGCGAATAAAATATAATTTTTCTGATTTGAGATAACGATTGATCTTTGTCTTTAGATAATTTGAATTGTCAATTTGCCAGATCAAAGCCAAATCTTTTATTGAAAAGACTGTTTTGTTGCTCTTGTACAGCGACACAATCGCATTTTCTTTGTTTAGTGGCGTCATAGATAAGTTATCAATTATGATTACTTATATCTTACGCTAATATTTATGTCTTGTCAATAGCACACAAAAAAACACCGCTTTCGCGGTGTTTTTTTCTTCTCCTCGAGCTCTTCCTCCCCTCTCCGAGGGGAGGCTAGAGCCTGCCCTGAGCGAAGCAAGGCGGAGCCGAATGGGTGGGGTGCAACTTTATGAACTTTCTAACTTTACAAACTTTTGAACTTTCCACTTTATGAACTTTCTAACTTTACAAACTTTATGAACTTTATGAACTTTATGAACTTTCCAACTATAGACTCTCTTTGATCTGCGAGCGAAATGAGAGGAGTTGGCAGTAGTCAAAAAATCAAGCAATCTTAATACCGTGCTTTTTTATTTCATAAGTCATTATTGAGTCCTCATCTTCAAATTCTTTGGGTGACAGACCATGCGGCTCGATCCGAAGATCGACATCAAATCTCAGTTTTCCGAGTTTAAAGCGATTTTGAAACCATTTTTTGACGTCTACTTCGTCAAATTTATCGGAGATTACGGCGATATCAATATCACTTTCCTCATCAAAACTGCCCTTGGCAAAAGAACCAAAAAGATAGATCTGTTTAAACGGAAAATGATTCTGCCGCAGATGTTGGGCATATCTTTTGCCTATTTGTTTTGCTTCAGTTGTTGACATAATTTTTCTTTCAAACTTTTAACTTCACTTAAATATTTTTGGGTTATTTCTCTAGTTGCAAATTTATAAGCTCGGTATTTAATTTCCGGATATCTGGCTTCCAAATTAAAATCGTTTATTTCACTTAATAGATTGTTCTCTTTTTTACTTAATTTCAAGCTGGCACGGACTGCCAACTTCGATAAATCGTGAATTTTTGGCGCCTCCTCTTGGCTTGTTCGGACGATGTGAGCCTTGAGCACTTTTTCCAAAATCAAATGACCGAGAAACAATGTCCAGACAAAATGGCCAAGCTTGAACAGACCGTCCATCACCGCAACATCATTTTCAGCACTTTCTAACCAGTACTCAATCAATTTTTGAACTCTTTTCCTGTCCATCTTGGCAAGATTATAGCATATTTTGCCAGAAAAAAATATATTGTCATACAAAAAAACACCACTTTCGCGGTGTAGTAAATGTAGCCCACGCTTTAGCGTGGCTAGCAAACTAAAGTTTGCGCTACGGGGGTATTGTAGTCCACGCTTTAGCGTGTGTTCAAGCTGAGGCTTGATCTACATTTCAATCCGTAGCCCACGCTTTAGCGTGGTGCAACCTTATAAACTTTCAAACTTTCTACTTTATAAACTTTCTACTTTCTAAAGCAATTTCATCAAAATAAATTTCTTATATCGATTTGCTAAATTCTTGTCGAATGTCACAAAGGTTTTGCAATTATTTACAACGGCACATGCAACCTGAAGTGCGTCTTCAAAATCATTGCCCTGGATATTGTGAACGGCCCACATCACTTCAGCATTACCACAATCAGTAACACGGTGGCTCTTTAACAATCCAAGCAAGACTTCTAGAGATATTCCGTCTTTCTGACCGAAGTAAACAAACAGGTGCGCTGTTAACGGCGAGATTACAACATCATGCGAGGCAATATATTTTTGGGCCTTTTCCGCGCCTTTACGATCTTTTAGAAAAGATTCCAGTAAAACATTGGCATCAACAAAAACAGAGTTATTCATGATCACTCTTATACTTTGGGTTATTATCAAGCATGTTGTGATAAAGCTCTTTGACTGATTTAGCGGAATCAAGCTCGGATTTTCGTGAAGTCTTGTTGACCTCACGAACTTTTGCAACATACGCCTGCATAGCTGACAAGCTACCGGGTTTTTCAAAGACCTTTCCATCGTAGTCCGGCTGGATCACAAAAGCGGACCTGGATCGGTAGGTCACTTTGATAGACTCTCCTCTACCGACTCTCTTCACAATTTCATCAAGATTGTCTCTTAGGTTTTTTGCTGTAATAGTTTTCATAGTTGAAGTTTAACTTAAACTTAAACTCTTGTCAAGGGATTATTCTATTGTCAACCCATTGTCAACCACCCCATCATTTTTATAACACAAAAAAACACCACTTTCGTGGTGTAGTATTTGTAGCCCATACTTTCGTATCGGCCGGAAACGTGGGTGAAGATGAAGCGTGACTAGCAAACTAAAGTTTGCGCTACGGGGGTATTGTAGTCCACGCTTTAGCGTGTGTTCAAGCTGAAGCTTGATCTACATTTCAATCCGTAGCCCACGCTTTAGCGTGGTGCAACTTTACAAACTTTATGAACTTTATGAACTTTCCAACTTTATGAACTTTCTAACTTTACAAACTTTATGAACTTTATGAACTTTCCAACTATAGACTCTCTCTCTGATCTGCGAGCGAAATGAGAGGAGTTGGCAGCTGTTTACCCTGAGCAAAGCCGAAGGGCTGTCGCACCCTAGTAACTGCTCACTGTCATTCCCGCCCCGTATCAGAGTACGGGGTAAACTCCGGCGGGTCATCGACTCTGAGGGATGAGCCCTCAGGCTCAGACTCGAATGGGAATCCAGACAGCACAATCGCGACCAAACCTCCCTGCCTTGCCGGCAGGCAGGCTGGATCCCCGGGCTTCACTCTCAAGTTACACCGTCGAACCCGAGGATGACAAAGAAGATGACTGAGCAGTTACGTACCCTGCCCTATTTTCAGAATGAAAAATATGCTATGATTATCATCAAGATGGAAGAAGAAAGAACAAAAAAATCAGTTGATTACTGGCTCGAAACCGCAGCCGATGATTTAGTCACTGTCGAGGCCTTGTTCCAATTAAAACGCTACGTCGGAACACTTTTTTGGGGACACTTGCTGCTGGAAAAAATTTTAAAGGCCCACGTTGTCAAAATCACAAAAGCAGAGGCTCCTTATACCCACGATCTTCTAAGACTGGCAAAACTAGCCAAGCTTGATTTGAGCAAAGAAGACGAGGACCTGCTTGACGCAGTAAACAGATTCAACATCCGAGCCAGATATCCTGATTACAAGCTGGCTATTCACAAAGAAGCAACCGCAAAATACACTAGAAAATACGTTGTCAAAATTAAAGTGTTGTATGAGAATTTATGTCAAAAGATCAAGTAAAAAAAATTGTAAAAATTTATGCCGACTATCTGATCCGACAAGGTTTTGCATTTCAGAGTATTTATTTATATGGATCATATGCTAGGGGTAACGCTCATGAGTGGAGTGATATCGATGTCGCCGTCATTTCGCCAAAATTTGCCGGCAAAGACTGGGATGAAAACGAACAACAGCTTTGGCGCTGGAGACGTGATATAGATATTCGTATCCAGCCTCTTGGTTTCTCACCTGATGAATTTGAAAAAAATCTCTCTCCCCTCATTAGCGAGGTCAAGAAAACCGGAATCAGAATTAAATAATAGTCTGTATTTTGAATCTCTAGCTTATAAGATTAAATTCTACTTTTTAATCGTAGCTCACGCTTTCTTGTCGGCCGGAAACGTGGGTGAAGATGAAGCGTGACTAGCAAACTAAAGTTTGCGCTACGGGGGTATTGTAGTCCACGCTTTAGCGTGTGTTCAAGCTGAAGCTTGATCTACATTTCAATCCGTAGCCCACGCTTTAGCGTGGTGCAACTTTACAAACTTTATAACTTTACAAACTTTACAAACTTTCTACTTTATAAACTTTCTAACTTTATGAACTTTATGAACTTTCAAACTATAAAATCTCTTTGATCTGCGAGCGAAATGCAGGAGTTGGCAGCTTGTTTACCCCGACATAGTAGAGGGGGCTGTCGCACTCAATTGTTCCCCCTCCTTTTACAAGGAGGGGTCAGGGGTGGTTGGTTCCTCCTCTTAGTAAGGGGAGGTTAGGTGGGGTATGTGATACCCCCAACACCCACAAAACTTTTAAGGCGGCTAAGCCGCCACATTCGCACTCGCAGGTCAAAGGATTCTAGTCTCCCCTCCTCTCCAAGGAGAGGATGAGTGAGGTTAAATTCACTTTTTGTTTCGCCCTAAAAATCAAAAAAAATTGTCATCCTCGGGCAGGCGCTAGCCATGACCCGGGGATCCATTCCGCTTTGACATTTCAAGTCAAAAGTCAGATTTTGTATCACTGTATTAACACGTTGTAACCAATCTTAAAGAATGAAGGAAAAAAGAAAAATTCAATTTTTGAAATCTCTTTTTTCTCTTCATCAACTTACAGCTTGCAGCTTATTGCTTACTGCCTACCTACTGACTAGCTGACTGGCTGAAAAACTGACCAGCTGACCAGCTTGCTTTCACCTGTTTCTCAACTCAAAGCTTGTGGCTTTCAGTTGAGGAAGGGTTTTGGAGCGACGCTATGGTGGGCGTCGCTCCTGAATCGTGGACCGTGCGGTGAAGCACGATCTCGGTAGATGGCTACACCGAAAATGAATAAGGGTGTAGTCAGGATAATTGCATGGTGCTGTTGGTCGCACCAGACCTCGGTGGATTTCAAATTCATTGCCACCGATCACTCTCAGTTTTGACCACAGAACTAAGAGACAAACTGCTTGATTTTCGCAGGACGATTACTCGTCTTCCGGTTCGTCAACCTCCTTCTCCTGGTAACCGAGCGCCGTCGGCGCCGGTCGGCGCATCCGCCGCCGTGCCCGCGGCGGCTCGGCCTCCTCGACGACGGCCTCGACACCCTCGTCGGGGTCGAGGGTCACCTCGAGGGTAAACCCCTCGAGAGTGAACACGGTGGCCCACTCCACTGGCGCCCTCCCCCTCGGGAGGCGCCCCGCGACCACCGGCGGCGCGGCGGCCAAGCCGCGCTGGAGGACGGTCAACCCGTCCTCCTTGGCCTCGATCATGTAGTTCCGCACGTCGAGGCGGGCACGGAGGTTCTCCGCGACCGCCTCGATCCCGACC
>Ga0210057_1000804_pt1 | contig 50966 bp, 48 predicted proteins | sample CryGeyCG2114_010_2_FD_183968 | JGI IMG/M metagenome (GOLD analysis project Ga0210057, IMG submission 183968) | Groundwater microbial communities from aquifer - Crystal Geyser CG10_big_fil_rev_8/21/14_0.10 (SPAdes) (version 2) | ecosystem: Environmental > Aquatic > Deep subsurface > Groundwater ...
ACCGGCGCCAACTTGGTGTCCAGAATGTCGAAGACAAAGAAGATTCACTTGGCGTAATGAGCGTGCTTTGTATAAACGCTCCTGTGATTTATGTAAGAAGAAAATAATTTCAACTTATCCAGAAAATACTTCTTTTCCGGTATTTTGCCGAGAGTGTTGGTATGGTGATGGTTGGGATGCTACTGCTTACGGACGAGAATACGATTTCTCTCGACCGTTTTTTGAACAACTAAAAGAACTTTTTGATTCTGTACCTCGTTTAGCTCTCTGGCAAAGAAATGTAATCAATTCTGAGTATTCCAATATGACTGGAGAGTCAAAAAATGTCTATTTATCTATTTCAGTAGTTTTGGGTTCAGAAAATATTTTTTACTCTAAATCAATTGATGCATCATCTAATATTTTTGATAGTTATAATTTAAAAAAATGCGAAAATTGTTATGAAAATATAGAAGGTGAAAGGAATTATGGTTGCCAGTATCTTTCTTTATCCAGAAATTGCATTGATTCTTATTTTTTAATTGATTGCGCAAATTGTAGTAATTGTTTTATGTCTTCTAATCTGCGTAATAAGAAATTTTTTATCCGTAATCAGCAATATTCCGAAGAAGAGTATTTTAAAAAGATAAAAGAATTTAATCTCGGAAGTCGAAAAGAACGATTAAAATTTATAAACGAATTTAAAACTTTACGTGAAAATGCAATATATAAATTTGCTAACAACATTAAAACCGTTAATTCTACAGGTAATAATTTATTAAATACTAAAAATTGTCATTTTTGTTTTGATATTTATGATTCCGAAGATTCTAAGTATTGCTATCGAGCCTTTATTTTAAAAGATTGTATGGATTTCGATTATGGAGAATCTGAAATGACTTATGAGTATATTACTGGTGCCAAGAATTGTTACAATGTTCGCTTTTCTTACTCGGCGATGGAAAATGTTCGCAATGCAGAATATGTACATTCTTGTATATCTAGCGTTAATTTATTAGCTTGTTTTGGAATTAAAAATAAGAAAAATGTGATTTTTAATAAAGTATTTTCCAAAGAAGAATTTAATAAACTTCGAGAGCAAATTATTAAACAAATGAATGATGTGCCTTATGTGGATAAGAAGGGTAGGGTGTATAAATATGGTGAATTTTTTCCAACCGAACTTTCATCGCATGCTTATAATGAAACAGTTGCTCAAGATTTCTATCCAATAACTAAGATGGAAGCTAAAAATAAAGGATATGAATGGCGTGACCCAGAAGAAAAAAATTACTCCATAACGATATCTTACGATAAAATACCAGACGATATTAAGAAGGTTGAAGAGGGGATTTTGGCTGAAGTTTTAGAATGTGAACATCAGATGAAATGCAATCATCAATGTTTACATGTTTTTCGTATTACTTTAGATGAATTGCAATTTTATAAAAAGAATAATATACCTCTACCCAATAAATGTTCTAATTGTCGATACTACGAAAGATTCGCGCAAATTCCACCACCAAAGCTTTGGTATCGGAAATGTATGAAAGAGGGATGTCTAAACAAATTTGAAACTTCTTATGCTCCAGAACGCCCGGAAAAAGTGTATTGCGAGAGTTGCTATAATAAAGAAGTATACTAACCAACCTAACGTTTACTATAATTATGCTATAGCATAATTATAGTAAATTATTTATTTCCAAAAAGTTTCGAATAGAACTTTTTTTGTTTCTTCATCTAAATATTCAGTGACAATAATCATCATTTCGGTTGTTAGACCTAAATCTTTTTTTATATTCGTGAATAAGTGTTCGAAAGGGTAGGGAGAGATCCAGGTGGAATTTTTCAGACATACAAAGCCCGCTTTTTTCAAAAGATAGCGCAGAGATTCACGTTCACTTTTTCTGTCTTCCGGAAGATCAAGTAAAATAATTCTCCAAAATCCATCCCAAGAAGTATTTACTAGATTCGTATTATCATCTAATTTTAGACTATTTATTTTTTTCTTTCCCTCTTTTGTTAGACGGGCATATTCATTCTGTGGAGAAGCAACTTGTTCTATTAATCCAGCTTCTTTAAGCCCTTTTAAAGAGCGTGTAATAGCATATTTAGGGTTTTTACAATCATTTTGACTTATTATATGTTCAGTTATTTCTGGTATCGAAACCACTGATTTTTGACCCAAAATCTTGAGTATTTTTTTAGAATAATCAATTTTTCTTGACATAATCATATATTATCATATATACTAGTTTTTAACAAGTTTTTCGTGACCACGAAAAACTTGCAAAAGTAAAGGTCTTAATATATAATTAAATTTAGTCATTAAAAATTATTAATTTAACAATATAAAAATATGTCAAAAATAATAGGTATAGATTTAGGTACAACTAATTCGGCATTTGCTTTCATTGAAGGTGGGGTGCCAAAAATTATTGAAAACGTAGAGGGTAATCGCACTACTCCATCCGTTGTCGCTTTGGCAAAAAATGGAGATCGTTTGGTCGGCTTATTGGCCAAAAGACAGGCAGTTACTAATCCCGAAAATACAATTTCTGAGATGAAACGCTATATGGGTCATCGTTTTGCTGATGCAGAAGTGCAAAAAGATAAAACCACAGCATCATTCAAGATTGAAGAAGGAGACGGTGGAGGAGTAAAAATTAAAATGATGGATAAGTTCTATCGTCCAGAAGAAATTTCCGCGATGGTATTGCAAAAGATTAAAGCGGATGCGGAAGCAAAATTGGGCGAAAAAGTTACCGAAGCAGTTATCACTGTTCCTGCTTATTTCAATGACTCTCAAAGAAAAGCTACTAAAGATGCCGGACAAATTGCTGGGCTAGATGTGAAGCGTATTATTAATGAACCAACCGCTGCAGCTCTGGCTTATGGTTTCAACAAAAAGAAAAATGAAAAAATTGTAGTTTACGATTTCGGGGGCGGAACTTTTGATGTCTCAGTTCTAGAAATAGGAGATGATGTAATAGAAGTGAAATCTACAGATGGAGATAGTCACATGGGTGGTGGTGATATTGATAGAAAAATTATTAATTATATTGCCGAAGAATATAAAAAAGAATCTGGTATAGATGTAACCAAAGACCCGTTAGCTAATCAGCGATTAAAAGAAGCGGCTGAGAAAGCAAAGCATGAACTTTCTACAACCATGGAAGCCGAAATTAATATTCCATTTATTACTTCTGATGCTTCTGGACCTAAACATTTATTGATGAAAATGACTCGCGCGACCTTGGAATCTTTAGCCAAAGAATATGTTGATCGTTCAATTGAAATTACCAAAAGAGCAATTGAAGCTTCTCCGTTTAAAATAGGTGAAATTAATGAGATTATAATGGTTGGTGGACAAACTAGAATGCCAGCGATTGTGTCAGCAGTTCAAGGCTTCTTTGGTAAAGCACCAAATATGTCTATTAATCCTGATGAAGTTGTTGCCTTGGGGGCCGCAGTTCAAGCAGGGGTATTACAGGGAGATGTGCGCGACGTGCTTCTTTTGGATGTGATACCTCTTTCTCTGGGTATTGAAACCTTGGGAGGAGTAGGTACAAAATTGATAGAAAGAAATACAACAATTCCTGCTTCTAAATCACAAGTGTTCTCTACTGCAGCTGATAATCAAACTTCTGTAGAAATTCATATAGTGCAAGGTGAACGACCAATGGCCAGTGACAATAAATCTCTCGGTAGATTTATTTTAGACGGAATTCCTCCAGCTCCACGGGGTATGCCTCAGGTTGAGGTTACTTTTGATGTGGATGCTAATGGGATACTTAATGTGACCGCTAAAGATAAAGCTTCTGGTAAAACTCAAACAATTAGAATTGAAGCAAGTTCAGGACTTAAAGAAGAAGATATTAAAAAAATGCAAGCCGATGCGGAGTTGCATGCCGAAGAAGATAAAAAGAAAAAAGAAGTGGTAGATGTCAAAAACACAGCGGAAATGATTATTTATACTGCAGAAAAAGCGGTGAAAGATAATGAAGCGAAAATTCCTCAAGACGTAAAAGATAATGTAAGTGGGAAAATAACAGCTTTACGTGGGGTGAAAGATGGTAATGATGTTGAAGCTATCAAGAAAGCCACAGAAGAGCTTTCTGCAGAAATGTCAAAGATCGGTGAGATTATGGCAAAAGCTAGTGCTGAGGCTGGACAAGCGGGAGCAGAAACTCCAGAAGGAAATGTTCCAGAAGAACAACCAGCTGAAGTTCGTGACGCTGAAGTTACCGAAGAGCCAAAAGAAGGGGATAAAAATGATGGAGAAACTAAGTCATAATTATAAATTAAAAACTAAAAGCTCTCATTTGAGGGCTTTTAGTTTGGCTAAGTTTTGATATAATTTTAACACATGAATAAAGTGGAATTCGCACGAGATGAAGTTTATAATTTTCTTCTATCTTTTGACGATGAAACTGTTGCAAAAATATTGGGTGATTTGGAACTTTTGAGTGAGTTGGGCCACTTACTCCGACCCCCAAAATCAAAGATAATAAGGAAAGATTTATATGAGCTTAGGGTTATGGGTAAATTATCTATAAGAATTTTTTATGCATTTTATAAAAACAAGATATTTATATTGCATGCTTTTGTAAAAAAGACTCAAAAAACACCAAAGAAGGAGCTTGAAAAAGTTATCAACATATTAAAGTACTTGCGTTAAGATAGCATATATGCTATCATGGTAATTGTTATGAAAACATTAAATCAATTTAGAAAAGAATCTTTTAAAAGAAAAGGTGTGAAAAAAGCTTATGTAGAGTTACAGCCACAATTAGAGATTATTAAAAAACTTGCTATTTCTCGATCCAGGAAAGGGATGAGTCAAAGGGTTTTTGCGAATAAAATTGGAATTACTCAATCTGCCCTTGCTCGTTTTGAATCTGGCAACATTAACCCAACTCTTTCTTTTCTTCAAAAAGTTACAACAGGTCTTGGTTTAAAATTAGTAATTAAATAACGTACAGCATTATCTTTGTTAAGCATTCAGATTTGATTGAAAAAAAACAAAAAAAGGGTATAATTTAAGGATGGAATTATCGGAATTGCCCATCAATAAAGAATTGACCTATCTTGGTATTACTACCTATCGGGACAAAAATACTCTTTTTGGTATCAAGCGTAAAGATAGACGTCAGCACGTATATTTGCTCGGAAAATCGGGTACTGGTAAATCAGTTCTAATGTTTAATATGATTATTCAAAATATCCTAAACGGAGAGGGTGTTTGCGTGGTGGATCCGCACGGAGAACTTGTAGAGGGGGTGCTCTCAGCTATTCCTCCAAATCGAATGAAAGATGTTGTTTATTTCAATCCAGCAGATACTGAACATCATATTGGTTTTAATGTTCTTGAATTAATTGATCCGAAATATAAACACTTAGTTGCTTCCGGACTGATGGGTATTTTTACGAAGATTTGGGCTAATGCTTGGTCAGCTCGTATGGAATATATTTTAAATAATGCTATTTTGGCGCTTTTAGATACCCCAGGTACTACGCTTTTAGGTATTCCCAGAATGTTAGTGGATAAGGATTATCGACAGAAAATTATTTCCAATTTAAAAGATCCGGTTATTAAAGCTTTTTGGGTGCACGAGTACGAGGCTTGGCAAGATAAATTTAGAAATGAAGCTATCGCGCCGATTCAAAACAAAGTGGGCCAATTTCTTTCTACTTCTATCATTCGAAATGTGGTAGGACAATCACGAAGCACTATAAATATTTTTGACATAATGAATGAAGGGAAAATATTTTTAGTTAATGTGTCTAAAGGGCGTATTGGTGAAGATAATTCAGCGTTATTGGGTGGAATGATTATTACCAAAATACAATTAGCAGCGATGGAGCGAGTGCGGATTCCAGAGGATCAACGTAAGGATTTTTATCTTTATGTAGATGAATTTCAAAATTTCGTAACGGATGCTTTTGCTGGTATTTTATCGGAAGCTAGAAAATATCGATTAAATTTAACTATTGCGCATCAATATACTGCTCAACTTGTTTCTGATAAAAATTCAGCAGTGCGAGATGCTGTCTTTGGCAACGTTGGCACAATGATAGTTTTTAGAGTTGGTTCTGATGACGCAGAGTTTTTAGAAAGTGAATTTGAACCAGAGTTTACTCCACAAGATATTGTAAATTTGCCGAATTATAAAATATATTTAAAATTGATGATTGATGGGATAACCTCACGTCCATTTTCTGCAAAAACATTACCTCCATTGGTTAAATCTGGCAATCAATTAATTGAAGAAGAAGTTATTAAAAATTCTCGCGAGCTTTATTGTCGACCGAAAGAAATCGTGGAACAAGAAATTAATGATTGGAGTGGAATGTCTTTGGGAGACGATAATTCAGGAGGAGGTAGCCTTGAAAAATTTAATATTGTTTGTTCTTTGTGTGGTCAAGAAAAAACTGTGCCGTTTAAACCCGAGCCGGGTAGGGCAGTATATTGTAAGGAGTGTATGTCTAAAATAAAGTCTGGAGAAGTAAAGATTGAAAGAAAGGGAAAAAATCAAATCAAGTATGATGATTCTAGATTTTTCAAACCATTATCCGATTTGGGCATAGAATTTCCTTCCAAAGATAGTAGTGAAGACAGGAACATTACCAAAGATGCAGCTTCAATATCGGCAAGCAGTAAACCATGGAAAAACAAAGCAACTAAAAAATCAAAACCTAATACTAAATTAAAGGAAATTATTAATAAAATAACTACAAATAGTGACGTTTCACCTGAAGAGGTAAAACCGGTTACACCACCTATGCCTCCAGTTATATCCTTAGAAAGCTTAAAAGAAAAAACCAAAGAAATAGCAACTCCATCAAAAGATCGTTCTGCTAGTGCGGAAGAGATGAATAAATTAAAAGATTTAATCACCGCCTCTGGCGTGACTCCGCAGAAAGCGGTGGTTTCCGAAAAAATCACTTCTCCGGATGCTAGTGTTCCATCTACCAGTAATTTAGGAATCAAAGAAGTTCCTGAGGATGTTTTAAGAAAAATTCTAGAGGAATAATTTTATGTTAAATTAATGAATCAAGAAAAGAGAAAATGTAAAAAATGTAAAAATAATTTTATTCTAGAGAAAAATGATTTTTCTTTTTATAAGAAGATGAAAGTATCAATGCCTAATATTTGTCCAGATTGTCGTTTTAAAATGCGAGCAGTTTTTCGTAATGAACGTACTTTATATAATAGTATTTGTGCTCTTTGTAATAAATCCGTTATCACAATGTATAATCCAAACTCTTTATATACTGTGTATTGTAATGATTGCTGGGTTTCTGATGCGTGGGATCCATCTTCTTATGCCATGGATTATGATTCTACCAAATCATTTTTTGAACAGTTGAAAGAATTAACCATAAAAGTTCCGAAGTCCGCTACCTATAGCAGTTCCGCTACCGGCCCCAATATCAATAGTAAATATACTAATTTTGCCGGAGGAAATAAAGATGGCTATTTAATTTTTAATAGTGGACCCGGAAATGAAAATTGTGCATACTCAAGAGGTCTTATAGATAGTCGAGATGTGTTTGATGTGTATTATGGCGACAAAATTGAAAATATTTATGAGGGAGTTAATGTTCACAATAGTAATGGTATTAGCTGGGGGAAAAATGTGTCTGACTGCATTGATTCTAAATTTATTTTAAGCTGTATAAACTGTCAGAATTGTTTTGGTTGTGTTAATTTACGCAATAAATCATATTGTTTTTTTAACGAACAACTAGAAAGAGAAGAGTGGATAAAGCACGTTGGGGAAATTTCTGGAAGTTATACAAAAATAGAAGAATTTAAAAAGAAGTTTAGAGAATTTTCTCTTCAGTTTCCATATCGCAGTAATACGAATTTAAAAACCGAAAATTGTTCCGGAGATTATATTTTTGAATCAAAGAACTGTCATGATAGCTTTGAGCTCTCTTTCTGTGAAGATGTTAAACACTCTTTTTCAATAAAAAAGGGAAAAGATTGTATGGATATGATAGGTCATTGTCGTAGCTCGGAACTTTTATATAACGGAGTCGGAGTTGGGGCAGGTTCCAGAAATGTTATTTGTTCATGGTGGGTTGAGAGTTCTCAAGATGTAGGATATTCTTTTGCTACTCGCCAAAGTGAGAATTGTTTTGGCTGTGATGGTATAAAAAATGGTAAATATGTTATTTTAAATAAAAAGTACACCAAAAAAGAATACCAGACCTTAAGGGATAAAATTATAGAAGAATTAAAGAGTAAAGAAATTTATGGTGAATTTTTTCCACTAGAGCTTGCTTTCTTTGCCTATAATGAAACCATAGCTCAAGACAATATGCCTTTATCTAAAGATGAAGTAATTAAGCAAGGTTTTCGATGGGAAGAATATATACAGAAAACAGAAGGGAAGGAGACTATAAAAATAGAAGATATTCCTGATAATATAAAAGATGTGCCAGATAATTTTATTAATGAAATACTGTCTTGTGTTGAGTGTTCTAGAAACTATCGTCTAATTGAGAGAGAACTTACTTTTTATAAAAAGATGTCTATTCCTATACCCAAGAAGTGCTGGAGTTGTAGATTTGCGAATCGTATACTTCGTCGAGGGCCCTTAAAATTCTGGGATCGTAAATGTATGAAGTGTGAAAAAGACATTAAGACAAATTATTCACCCGAGAGGCCAGAAATTATATACTGTGAGCAATGTTACCAACAAGAAGTGTATTGATTAGTTATAAAGTAGAAAGTTTATAAAGTAAGATGCAAAACGAAACACGACAATGTCAAAATTGCAAAAAAGATTTCACAATAGAATCAGAGGATTTTAAATTTTATGAGAAAATCAAAGTGCCGGCGCCGACGTTTTGTCCGGAATGTCGGCTTGTTCGTAGAATGTTGGTTACTAATGAACGAGTGTTATATAAAAGAAAATGTGACTTAACTGGTAAGGATATTTTTAGTATGTATGACGAAAATGTGCCGTATCCGGTATACGACACTGATGCTTGGTATTCGGATAAATGGGATGCGTATCAATATGGTATGGATGTGGATTTTTCTAAGCCATTTTTTGAGCAAATTTTGGAGTTACAGAATAAAGTTCCTCGAATGGCATTAGTTAAACAAGGTTTTTCAATCAATAGTCCATATACTCATCGTATAAATGATTCAAAAAATTGCTATATGGTATTTAGGGCAACTCGTCCCGAAAATTCTTTTTATAGTTATGTTTGTAACCCTATTAAAGATTGTTCAGATTGTGGGTGGGTAGATAATTCGGAACTTTGTTATGAATGTTTGATTTGCCGTTATTGTTATAATGTACGGTTTAGCCAAGATAGTATCAACTGTCGAGATTCTTCTTTTTTATATGCTTGTAGAAATTGTTCTAATTGTGTTGGTTGTGTCAATTTAGTGAATCAAGAATATTATATTTTTAACCAACCCTTTGGTAAAGATGAATATTTTAAGAAAATAAAAGAACTTAAACTAAATAGTGTTTCTGGTATAGAAAAAATGAAAAGCGAATTTGAAATTTTTAGAAAAAAATTTCCTCAAAAATCAATTGCTTCAATAAAATCTGAAAAAGTTTCTGGTAATTGGTTTACAAATACAAAAAATGTCAATAAATCCTTTAATTGTGTGAATGTAAAAGATGGGAAATACCTCTTTTCTGTTTTTAATGCGGAAGATTGTATGGATTATTTTGAATGGGGAAATAATGCAGAATTAATTTATGAAGCAGAAAATTGTGGTATTAATATATCAAGAATATTTTTTTCTGGACATTGTTGGATGAGTGCTTCTGATTTGTATTATTGCAATACTTGCCCAAGTGCTCATGATTGTTTTGGGTGTGTTGGACTCAATAAGGGTGAATATTCTATTTTAAATAAAAAGTATTCAAAAGAGAATTATGAAATTTTAAAGGAAAAAATCATTAAACACATGACTGATATGCCCTATGTGGATGAACGTGGTATTATCTATAAATTTGGAGAGCATTTTCCAAATTCTTTTTCTGATTTTGCCTATAATGAAGGAGCGGCTGCTGATTTTTTCCCACTTACTAAAGAAGAGGTATTGTCTCGTGGTTATAGATGGAAAGAAAAAGAAAAGAAAAATTATGATACAACATTAAAAAGCTCTGATCTACCTGAGACTATTGGTGAAGTTGGAGATTCAATATTAGATGAAATAATAGAATGTTCTGAGAATGGTAGTCAATATTCAGTAGGTGCTTTTCGTGTCACTAATAATGAGCTTGCTTTTTATCGTAGGATGGATTTACCAATTCCTCGAGCATGTTTTGATATCCGTCATATGCATCGTATTAATAAACTTCCATTTTTTAAATCATATCAACGCAAGTGTGATAAGTGTGGGATAGATGTTGAAACACCATATGATGCTAATTATGCACCAATAATATATTGCGAAACATGTTATCAGCAGGAAGTGTATTAAATTTTATAATAACACAATAGACACGGTCGTTGCTATTGTGCTATCAGCAGACTGATAGTTGATCGATCTTTTAGCTAATATATTTAAAAATTTGATATAATAACAAAATGGTTTTAAAAAGAATAGGAATTGTTTTATTTTTAATATTTTTCTTACTGCCAAATCATAATCTCCAGGCGCAGGATTCTAATGCGGGTTTTGTACCTGGTAATATTTGGTATTCCCAAGATCCCTTTGAAGAGGGAGATAAGATTAAAATATATACGGTTTTATTTAACCCAGATTCCAGAGAATTTTCAGGTACAGTAATATTTTTTGATAAAACCACTTTCTTGGGTAAAAAAGATTTCAAGGTGGCACCTCGTTCAGTTCAAGATATTTCTATAGATTGGACAGTAAATGTAGGAGAACATATAATTTTTGCTAAAATTGAAAATGCAAAATTTTTAGTTTCACCTGGTAAATACGAAGAAGTGTATCTCTCCGGCAATCAAACCGAGGAAAGCAAGCGCACGGTTAAGAAAAAAATAACTATCTCCACGACTTCGGAAAACATTGTCAATAATTTAAAAGGAGAAATTTTGGATGCCAGCTCTGGTTCTATAGAAAATATAGGTAATACAGTTAAAGAAAACACTCCAGATATTATTGCCCAACCCATAATAAGCACCGTAAATTCTTTAGAAGATTTTAGAAATAAGGTGGGTGGTTTGTCAGTAGAAAATAAAGAAACGATAAAAAAAGAATTACAATATAACAAAGAAAATCCAGAAGATAATAATAAGTTAGAAACGCCTTTTAGGTATATAAAATTATTTTTCTTTACTCTGACTTCATTTATTTTCAATCAAAAAATAATATTTTATTTTTTGATAGTAATCATCCTTTTTTACATTCTACGCTATATTTGGCGCCTGATTTTCTAATATGTTAGTATAAGTTTATGATTCTTAGAATTATAAGTAGTATTGTTCTACTATTGTCAATACTTTTTATGCCTTTTTGGGTATCAATTATCCTAGCTCTAATGGCTATTGCTTATTTTCCTTTATTTCTAGAAGCTGTGGTGATCTTTCTTATATCTGATTTAATGTTTGGGATACCGGAAGCTAAATTTGCAAATTATGTTTTTGTTTCTTCAACTACTATTTTTATCTTGTTGATTATTTTTGAATTATTAAAAAACAAAATTAAATTTTACTCTTAAGGATTAAAAATGAGATGATTGTCCGAATGTTTAAAAAAAATAAAAATAAGGCTTTAGTTGACCCTGACGAGATTTTTCTAGATTCAAAAAATTTAGAAAATTTTGACCGACAACAATTTGAAGGTCGTATTGAGAAACCAATTTCTAAACAAACAATTGTATTCTTGGGAATATTCTTTTTATTAATTATTGGAACTTTTACAACCAGATTAGGGTATTTGCAAATAGAAAAAGGGGAAGCTTATTACAAAAGAAGTGAAAATAATATCTTAGGAAAGATTTTATTGTTTGCTGAAAGAGGAATTATTTATGATAGAAATAAAAAAGAATTGGCTTGGAATAAAAAAGAGGGAGAGAAGATAGATTTCGGTACTAGAATTTATGAACCCAATGGTTTTGCTCATGTTTTAGGTTATGTTAGTTATCCTGCTAAAGATAATTCAGGACGTTATTGGCAAGGAGAATTTATCGGAAAGGATGGTTTAGAAAAACAATACAACGCACTATTAGCAGGCAAAAATGGTTCTAAAATAATTGAAATTGACGCGTATGGAAAAATTCATTCTGAAAACACTGTCAATATACCAGAAAGAGGAAAAGATATTATCACCACTTTGGACTTCAGAGTCCAAAAAGAATTGTTTACTTTAATCAAACAGGCCTCTGAGAAAAATTCTTTTAATGGCGGAGCTGGAACCATTATAGATATAGAAAACGGAGAAATATTAGCAATGACCAGTTATCCAGAATATAATTCAGAAATTTTATCTTTAGGTAAAGATACAAAGACAATCAATGGTTATTTTATAGATAAGAGAAAAGTTTTTTTAGATAGAATAATTTCCGGTTTATATACTCCAGGTTCTGTTATTAAACCCATTTTTGCTCTTGGCGCTCTGACTGAAAAAATTATTTCACCAACAAAACAAATCTTGTCTACCGGCTCTATTTCTATTCCAAATCCCTATTTTGAAGATCAACAAACTATTTTTAAAGACTGGAAAGCGCATGGTTGGACAGATATGGCAGAAGCCATCGCTGTATCTTCAGATGTTTATTTTTATACTATTGGTGGAGGCTATGAAGGTCAAAAAGGTTTAGGTATTCTAAATCTAGAAAAATACGCTAACCTTTTTGGTATCGGAGAAAAGACGGGTATAGATTTACCAGATGAAAAAGATGGAGTTATTCCAAATCCAGAATGGAAAATAAAAAATTTCAATGGTGACCCATGGCGCATAGGTGACACCTATCACACTTCCATTGGACAATATGGATTTCAGCTGACACCAATGGAAATAACTCGAGCAATTTCTGCCATCGCCAATTACGGCCGACTAGTAACTCCACACCTTCTTTTGGATGACGTAGAAAAAGAAAACAAACAAAAAGTAATCGTGGGTTTAAATAAAGAATATTTTGACGTTGTCCATGAGGGTATGCGTCAAGCAGTGACTTATGGTACCGCAGTAGCACTTAATGTACCTTATGTGAAAGTTGCGGCAAAAACTGGAACCGCCCAATTGGGATTAGCGAAAAATAGAGTAAACTCTTGGGTGGTGGGATTTTTCCCTTACGAAAATCCCAAGTATGCATTTACCATCCTGATGGAATCCGGTCCATCCTCGGGTACAGTTGGAGCCTCCTCAATTATGCGTGGTTTATTAGACTGGATGTCTTTAAATACACCAGAATATTTTGAATAGCGCCAGTTTGCATTATCAATATTCATAGAATATACTATATTTATGAATCGATTAAAAATTATTTTGATTTTAGGAATCTTCGTAAGTATTTTACCTTATTTGGGTTTTCCGCTTACGTCAAAAAATATTTTAATCAGTTTATCAGGTTTAGCTATGGTGTATTTAAGCTATATCTTGTATGAAGAAAATAAAAAAGAAGTAAAAGAAGAAGTAACTTTTGATAATTTCTCTGAGAATCATGACTTCGTGGAAAGTAACGTTGTAGATAATCAAGAAATATCTCAATCAGAATAACTAATGAAGGAATTTTTTAAAACAAAACGTAATTATTCGACAATTTTATTGATTGTCCTGTTTTTTATTTTGGGTGTTTATGTTGGAAATAATCAGCGACCCGAAATAGATAAAGTCACGTCCTTAATCAATAAAGAAACAGGTGTAGAAACTCAAGCAGACTTTGGGCCCTTTTGGAAAGCCTGGAATGAAATAAATGAAAAATCACCAAATGCTGAAAAAATAACCGACCAGGAACGGGTTTATGGGGCCATTTCGGGATTGGTAAGCTCGTTAGATGACCCATATAGCGTCTTTTTCAGCCCCGACGAAGCAAAAGCTTTTCAAGAAGAAATTGCCGGAAATTTCACTGGTGTGGGTATGGAAATAGGAGTTAAAAACAAAACTTTAACAGTAGTGGCACCATTAAAAAATACTCCAGCGGAAAGAGCGGGAATTTTGTCTGGTGATCAAATTCTACAAATTGACGACACCGTAACCTCTGGAATAAGTGTAGAGGAAGCAGTTAAATTGATTCGTGGGGAACGAGGCACCATAGTCACTCTCACAATTTTTCGAGAAGGATTTAGGGAGCCCAAAGAAATAAAAATTACTCGCGATATAATAGAAATACCAACCCTGGATGAGGAATTACGCCCGGATGGAATTTTTATAATTAGGCTTTACAGTTTCTCGGCTAATGCTACCAGCTTGTTCAGCCAAGCAATACAGAGATTTATTGCATCAAACAGCGATAAATTGTTGCTGGATTTACGTGGAAATCCGGGCGGTTATCTAGATGCAGCTGTAGATATTTCTAGTTGGTTCTTACCAGGTGGTAAGATAGTAGTAACTGAAGATTATGGTGAAAATCAAAAATCACGAGTATTCAGAAGTCGTGGTTATGGAGGAGTAAAAAGTGATTTGAAATTTGTAATTTTAATTAATGGTGGTTCAGCTTCCGCCTCAGAAATAGTGGCGGGTGCAATGCAAGACCATAAACGAGCTACTTTAGTTGGTACCCAAAGTTTCGGCAAAGGTTCGGTGCAAGAAGTAGTGGATATTACTAAAAATACTTTATTAAAAATAACCGTAGCGAATTGGCTCACTCCTAATGGACACTTAATTCATGAAAAGGGCCTAACTCCAGATTATAAAGTAGAGTTTACTTTAAAAGACTTAGATGCAAAAAGAGACCCGCAAATGGATAAGGCGGTAGAGCTATTGCTTAACGAGTAAAAAGTTTATAAAGTTATAAAGTAAAAAGAAAAAATGAAAGTTATATTTTTACAAGATGTGCCGAGGGTAGGGAAGAGGCACGATATCAAAGAAATCAACGATGGCTATGCTATGAATTTTTTGATTCCTAGAAAGTTAGTGGAACGAGCGACGCCGAAGGCGATTGCGGAGCTGGAAGCTCGCAAGAAGAATATTCAGATTGAGAAGGAGGTGCAGGAGGACCTCTTGATGAAGAACCTGGAAGGGATTAAGGACAAGGTAGTCCACATACAGGCGAAGGCGGATGACAAGGGGCATCTCTTCAAAGGCATTCATGCAAGAGAGATTTCTGTAGCAATGCACACAGAGCACCTAGCTGAGATCGCACCTGAATTTATTGACCTCAAAAAACCCATCAAAGAAATAGGGGAGTTTGAAATTCCAATATCGATAACAACCACCGCCAAGGGCGGGGCAAGAAAGTCTTCGTTTAAACTTGTGGTGGAGAAAATTTAAAATAAAGATAAATCAAAATAAAAACCTTGCTGTTAAATTACGCATATGCGTAATTTAACAGCAAGGTTACTTTATCTAAGTAAAATACTTTAGTTTGCTAAAATAACTAAAAATAGACAAATTGTCAGTGCTTTAAAAGTGGTATATAACAAAAAAATCCCCAGGGTAGAGGATTTTTTGTTTAGAGTTATTTTAGAATTTAGACTACGTTGACTACTTTTTTAACTACTGTTCGGCCGTTGAAGGAAGTTTTTCTTTTATTGCCAAATTTTACTGTACCAGATTTCAAGGCGAAGAGGGTATGGTCTTTACCAGCTGATACATTATCACCAGCCATAATAACCGTCCCGCGTTGTCGCACGATTATAGAGCCAGCTTGCGCCTTCTGCCCATCAGTCAATTTAATACCTAAATACTTTGGCTGTGAATCTCTTAAGTTTTTAGCTGTACCCCCGGCTTTCCTATGTGCCATAAAAAATTAGGTGTTAGGCTCTAGGCACTAGGCTCTAGAAGCTAATTATTGTATAATTTGAAAACAAGAACAGTATAACCAATGTTATGCAAAAAATCAAGCAATTTATCGAAAGTGAGGCAGGGAAGGATGTTTTAACCGTCATTATAGTAATTTTAGTGGGTTTAGGGTCATTTGGCCTAGGTAGACTATCTAAAAACGTCCAAAATGAGGGTTTATGGGTAGAATATCAAAATGAGGGGGCTAACGTCGTAAATAGCATAAATAGCCCTCAAAATGGCTTAAAACAAACATCCGGAGTATTTTTTGCGTCCAGTAAGGGAACAAAATATTATTCTGTAACTTGTTCTGCTGGCAAAACTATCAAACTAGAAAATAGAGTCTATTTCAACACTAGGGAAGAGGCAGAAAGTGCTGGATACGAGCTTTCTAGCGCCTGTCGGTAAAATATAGGTACGTCGCACAATATATCTTTTCTGACGTTATACGTCGGAAAAGATAACGTAGATTGTGCGTACATTGATTATGTCGCACAACCTACTTGTATTGCGACAGCATATTGTCGTAAAAGATGGCGTAGATTGTGTGTACTATAATGTTTTAATTAGGCACATTGTAGACATTAGGTGCTGCTTCATCAAAATCTGTAGGTTTACCATCTCTAATGCGCTCCATATTGTTGATAAATCCTTGCCAAAAAATTTCTATCCAAACATCATTCCATAAATAACTGGCAGGATCTTTCAAGTATTTATCCCAAAAACTTTTTGAACTGGTGCTCACATAATTTATATTATCTTGAGTAGTGGGACTTTCCACAACACCTCTAACGCTAATATTAAAATAACTTAAAACTAAAATTAGAATAAAACCAAAAATTAGAATTCCCAGTATACTGATTCCCCTATTTTGTGTGTTTTTCATATTATTATTTTACCACAAAATATTTATCTCTGACAATAAATTATAACTTTGGCAAGAAATCCATTGGATCTAAATATGCACTAGTAGAAGCTATTGGTTGCACCAAAATTCTACCAGGATAAGATTTACTCACGAAAGAATCAATCTTGACCCCTTCCGATACATAAACCGACACATGTAAATGAGGTCCAGTGGAAGACCCAGTATTGCCACTATAACCCACCACTTGTCCCCGAGAAACTTTTTGCCCCTTAGAAACACTAATAAGAGAAAGATGGCCATAAGTACTAGAAAGACCGTTATTGTATTCAATAAGAATCCATTTTCCAAAAGAAGCTCCAGGGCAACATTTATCGGTATCTCCTGTGCCCACCACCACTCCTTCGGCCATAGATTTAACTGGAGTCCCCACTGAAGCTCGAAAATCTGTCCCGCGATGAAATCTTCCCCAGCGTGGACCATACGGCGAAGTCACATATATTTTATCCAACGGCCAAGACAAGACTCGACTTGTCGGAATTTTGGATGGATCTAAGATGAATTTGAGTTGAGATTCATAATCTTCTAATTCTTGCTCATAGGCTAATTTTCGAGCCAATTGTTCTTGAACTAATTTTTGATAATTAGCTTCATTATTTTTCGTTTCTTTTAATAGTTTATTTTTTGCATTAGTGTTTTGAATTACAATTTGACGTTGATCTGAAAGTTGATTTTTTAATCTGGTTAATTCGTTTTTAGCAGCAATAGTTTGACCGCGAGTATCTTCTAAAACAGTTTTGGTTTCTTTAAGCTTCTTGATATTTTCACGGATACTCTCTCGCACGGTAATAATGTCATTAATATCATTCCAAATCAGAGTAAAATTACTATCTGAGAGAATTGTTTCAATTAAACTAGAATTCTCCAATTCGTTTATTTTTCGAATTTCTAACTCAATAGAATCTAAATTATTATTAATAGAGCTTTCCTTATCACCTATATCACTATTTAAGTTTTGTATCTGGAGATTTGTTTTATCAATCTTACTTTGAGTAACAGAAATATCAGTATTTAATTTCTTTTTAGTGATATCTAACTCCTTAATAGAGACACTAAGAGAGTCTTTTTGTTTACCCAAGCTATCTAATTCTCTTTGGTAAGCTTCAATTTGCGCCTCCAGTAGAGCGATATCAGCACTTTTTTGATTTATTTTATTTCTAATTTCTTCTGCGGTTTGAGCCGAGGGAAAAAAGATAGGTGAAAAAACCAAAAGAACTAAAAGGGTGATATTAAACTGCTTTTTGTAATCTTGATATAGTTTCATTTTTACCTAAAATTTCAGCAATAACAAACGGATCCGGTGATTTATCTAAGCCTGAAAGAGCATAGCGTACTGGGTGCAAAACCTCACCTCGACTCCCCTGCTTATTTGCTATTGACATTAGCGTATTTTTAATGTTTTCTGTATTAAAATCTTTTTCGGTTATTTTTTTCAGTTCAGTAATGACAGATTTTATATTAAGACTAATTTGTTCCGAAGAAATATTTTTATAAATTAATTTACTTTTATTATATTCTGGAGCTTGAAAAAAGAAGTCCAACTCCCCTGCCCCGAGCATTTCTTTGATATCATTCCACTTAGAAATCCGCTCCACGATAATCGGAATTATTTTTGGATTATGGTAATTGTCTGGTAAATAAGCAAAAACATTTTTTTTTAATTCATTGACTGGTAATTTCTTTATGTGTTCTTTATTTATCCAATTTAATTTAACATCGTTCCATTGCGCACCAGAACGTTGCACCTTACTTAAATCAAAAGCTTGCACTAATTCTTCTCTGGAATATATTTCTTTTTCTCCACCTGGATTAAATCCCAAGAAAGCCAAATAATTAAGCATAGCATCTGGTAAATATCCTTCGTTTCGGTATTCCAAGATATCTTTGGCTCCATCACGCTTACTTAATTTCTTTTTACCTTCGGCACTCATAATCGGCGGAGTAGTAACAAAAAAGGGTGGAGGCATTTCTAGGGCTTTATATAAAGCTAAAAATTTTGGTGTAGAAGATATAAATTCCTGTCCTCGCACTACATGAGTCACCCCCATTTCAATATCATCTACAATGTGAGCAAAGTTATAAGTAGGATAACCATCGCTTTTAATTAAAATAAAATCATCTAGGGCTTCCGGCCCAGCAGAAAGTTTACCCCAAGTGATATCTTGCCAGTTAGTTTGTTTTGATTCGGAAATTTTAAATCTAAGTGCTTGATTACCATTCCAAGCAGGTGGGTTTTCTGGACGATGTTCTCGATATAAAAACGGTCGTTTTTCTTTTTCTGACTTTTCTCTAAATACGTTAATTTCCTTTTCGGTATATGGATCCGCGTATGCTAAACCCTTACTTATCAGTAGGTCAGCATATTTTTTATATAACCCTAATCTTTCTGATTGAATATATGGATTATGGGGTCCGCCCATAGTAGGACCTTGGTCCCAATTTAAACCAAGCCATTTTAAGGATTCTTGAATGTGTTCTATAGAACCAGCAACTTCTCTGTCTTTGTCTGTATCTTCAATACGTAAAATAAATTGACCATTATTTTGTCTAGCCAATAACCAAGCATATAAAGCAGTACGCACTCCGCCTACATGCATAAAGCCAGTAGGACTAGGCGCAAATCTGGTAACAACCTTTTTATTCATAAGGTTATTTTAACATTTATCTCTCGTGACTCAAAGCCATATCCACTAATGCACGAGCTATCTTTTCTGATGCATCTTTTCTACTAAAGGCTTTGGCATTTTTTGCCATTTTGTTCCAAACATTTTCGTTTTCAGTAATTCTGTCAATTTCTGAACTAACAATATTGGCTGTCATATTTGCTTCTTCAATAACCGAGCAAGCACCAGCTCGAGCATAATTGAAAGCATTCTTTCTTTGGTGATCCATATTCGTTTTGGTAATGGGAATCAATATTGACGGAATACCCCAAGACGCTATTTCAAATAAGGTTGACCCTGCTCGCGAAACTATCACCTTAGCCACACCAGCTGCCATTTTCATTTGTAAGGGATTTAAAAATGGCTTAGATATATAACGTAATTTATTGGGACTGTCTGCCAAGATTACTTGAGCTCTACCATTAATGTTTTTAAAATTATTTACACCAGTTTGATGAATTATTTGATAATTTTGCACCAATCGTGGCAAAGCATCTAAAACAATATTATTAATGAGTTCTGCTCCTTGTGAACCTCCTAAAATTAAAATTACGGGAAAGCTAGATTCAAGTTTGAAAAATTCCAAAGCTTCCTTTTGCACAGCAGGCTGAGATATATTGTGGCGGATTGGTTGCCCCGTCCAAGCAACATTTTTATTTGGAAAATATTCTGCGGTTTCTCGAAAAGAAACCGCAATTTTGTGCGCAAAATTTCCAGCCCACTTATTTACTCGTCCAGGAGAAGAATCAGATTCATGAATAATTACTGGAATGCGTAAAATTCTTGCAGCTACTAAAACTGGAAAAGATGCATAACCCCCTTTACCAAAAATAACATCAGGATAAATAGAAAATAGTTTATAGGTAGCATTAATAATACCAAAAATAATTTTAAAAAAATCGGTAAAATTTTTCCAAGAAAAATATATCCGCATTTTTCCAGTACTAACTTTCTCAAAAAAAAGACCCTGATCGAAAAGCATAGCCTTATCATAAGGCTCATTAGACATATAATAAAGTTTAGCTCCCACTATATTTTCTTTATCAATTATTTCATTGACTTTCTCAGCTACCGCTATAATGGGATAAAAATGTCCACCTGTTCCCCCTCCGGTAAAAACTATTTTCATGAATTAGGCTTTATTAACTATTAATATTTTCGTAATTTTGATATTTGTAAAATTATTCCAGTGGCTATCAAATAAATCATTAAAGAAGTACCACCATGACTCATAAACACTAGAGGTACTCCTGTTAAAGGAAAAACTCCAATATTAGAGGCAATGTGCATAAAAGATTGCAACACAATCAGTATAACAATTCCAGACACTAATAGTCTACTGAATAAATCAGGGGAATTATTAGCTATTCGGATACCTCGTAATAAAAAAAGTAAGTAAAGTAAAATGGTACCAAAAGCTCCAATAAAGCCAAGCTCTTCTCCCAAAACAGAAAAAATTGAATCTCCCTGTGGCTCTGGAAGGTAACTAAACTTTTGAATACTTTGCCCAAATCCCCTACCAAAAATTCCTCCAGAACCAAAAGCAATTAATGATTGTTGGATTTGATACGAAGAACCTTGGGGGTCTGAAGATGGATCAATGAAAGTCTGAACTCTTTTTTGTAAATAGGGGGTGGTAAATACCAAAGCACCCAGAACCAAAGAAGCAATAATGCCTAAACCTAAAATATGTTTAAAAGATACTCCGGAAACAAAAAGCATAGAAAAACCAGTTAAGGCTATTAAAATAAAACTTTTAGTGTCAGGTTGTTTAAATAAAATAAGAGCAATAATGCCAAGCATAATGGTCAACGGTAAAATACCAAATCTGAAATCGTGGACTTTATTTTTTGCCCAAGAAAGCCAAGCAGCAAAATAAATTATAAAACCAAATTTCAGAAACTCCACCGGTTGAAAAGACACTGGCCCTAGTTTTATCCATCTTTGGGCTCCACCGTGACTCCAGCCTAGCTGTGGTATAAAAACCGCAGCAGTAATAAGAATAGAAAATAAAAAAATATAAAAAGAATATTTGCGCCAAAATTTATAATCTATTTTAAGCACTACAGATATTCCCAAAAGTCCCAATCCGAGCCCTAAAACAATCTGACTAAATAACACTGAATAAAAAGTCTTAGAACTTTTAACCAAAATACCCAAAGAAGCAGAAACAAACATAGCTACTCCAAGGGTAACCAACATAATCACAATTATTAAAAAAAATCTATCTACCCTTCTACTCATTTTCTTATCTACTTATTATCGCTAAAATTATTCCAATAATAGAAAAAACAACAGAGAAAATCCAATAACGCATAGTGATTTTATAAGTAGACCAACCAATTGTTTCAAAATGATGATGAATGGGTGCTAGTCTAAAAATTCTTTTACCATTTCTAAGTTTTTTAGAAAAAATTTGTAAAATAACAGATGCTGAAGTAATGACTAGAGGTAAAGCTACGATTGGTAAAATAAACACCGTGTCAGTTAAAAAGGCCAGAGTAGCTAAAGTTACAGTTAGCCCCATAATACCCGTCTCCCCCATATAAAATCTAGCTGGAGGAATATTAAACCAAAGAAATGCTAAAATTGCCCCAGCAATCACTAGAGAAAAAGCTGCTAAATCAATCTGATGGTTAGCAAAAGCAATTGCGGAATAGGCACTAAAAATAGAAGCAAAAACTCCACCCGAAAGGCCATCTATGCCATCTATCACTCCCCCAGAGAAAGTAGCCAAGGCAACAATCATAAAAAATGGAATTATCAAAATTCCTAAATACAAATCTCCGTTAAAGGGAATATGTAAACTAATCATTCCTAGTTTATAAAAAAACCAACTCCCAATCAGAAAAGAAATAACAGCAATTAAGAAAGCTTTCCATAATCTCCAAGTCTTGTCATCGCGAGCAAATTTACCAGAACCATAAACTTGAATCAAATCATCCCATAAACCAATCAAAGAACCTAACAATAAAGTAAAAAATGGAATTAATGTTTGATTACGACTGAGAAAATTTAATTTCAAAGTGGTCGCCGTGGGTAAGAAAATAGAAATTAAATAAAAAATAACTACAGTCAGTAGCACAGAAAACCAGATGATAATTCCTCCAATTCTAGGTGTATTTAATTCTGCGGTCTCGTTGTGAATTATTTTAAAGTCAGCTGTGTTGATCTCAATACTTCTGGAATATTTTTTCCACATTCTATATTTATAGAAAAAATGAGTGGCCAGAGGAGTAAAAAAAAGACCCAAAAAAAAGGCGAAAGCAGTCGGTAGAAAAATTTTAACCAAATCCAAAAGCATTTATAAATTATAGCATTTAGAGCCTTATTTTAAAATAGCTAATAAACTTCAGCTTGATAACACTTCTCGCAGTACACTATCTCTGGTCTATCGGGCGCATAGCTAGTCTCAAATTCATTACTACACCCCTCTTTCATACATTTACGGTGCCAGAGCTTGTTGGGTCCACGATTTTTAAATCGAGTAATATGACGACATTCTAAACAATTACGAGGTATGGGTATTTTCATTCTGCGATAAAAAACAAACTCATTAAAGGTAACCCGGTAATTTTTTTGACACAACACACAAGCAAAAATTTCTTTACTTATATCAAAATCATTCGGTAAATCTAAAACAGAATCAGGAAAGGTCTTCCAGTCTACTGTTTCTTTATCGTAAATTCCCCTCTTGGTATCTTCCCAATAAAACCCTTGCGCCAAAGCTTCTTTTTTAGTTAAAGGATATTCATCTATGGCTGAAGATTCGTTGTATCCTAGTGGCGATAATTCTTTCGGGAAAAAATCACCGTAAATCCCCTCTTGTTTCATTTTGTCTATAATTTCTTTGCGAATTTTATGATATTCTTCTTTGGTATATTGTTTATTAAAAATGCAATAAGAACCCTTAATCAACCCAACACAACCAAAGCAATTATTGGAATCAGGACAATTCAAACAATAATTCATAAATTGCGAACCCCAACAATAAGAACAAGCAATAACCCAAGATACTTGTAGGCCCGTATTCAGAGAATTATAAATCAATTCAGCATCTCTACCGGCAGTGTTGCAATCCACGCAATTTTTTGCTCCACGCCAAACATGAATAGAATAAGCGTTATCTTCTGCATCATAAGAATGAAAACAATGTCGATTATTTTTAACATTAGCTAGATAATTTCCCGTCGAATTAACGGTATTGGTAAGCTCCGCAAATTTTCTTGGTTTATTTTTAATAAATTTTTGAAACTCTTTTCTGAATGCTTCTACCCCAGAATAAGTATCTAATTTATATGATTTTAGTTTTTTTCGTATTCTTCTTTGGTGTACTGTTTATTAAAAATATTATAACTTTGATCACGTAGATTGATACAACCGAGGCAATAATTACATCCTCGGCAGTTTAATAAAAATGCACTATCTAAACAATAGCCACAGCTTTTGGAAAAAATTAAAGAGTGACAATCATAACAATCATCAACTTCGTAGGATAACTCCACGTGGTCGGTAAAAGAACAGTCTACTAAATCTTTAGATAACTGAATCCAGTAACAATTTATACAATTTTCATTATTAGAACTTTCAATTGTTAAATAACAATTTCTATTATCAGCTGTAAAATTTAAATAATGAGAATTAATATTACGAAATCCCACCAGAGCTGGAAATGGAACCTTTTTATAAAAACTTGCAAATTGTTCCAAAAAGGTTTTCTTTGGATCGTAATCAATAGCGTACTGCTTAGCATCTAACTCATCACTCCACCAACAATCATGACACCAAACCGGAAAGGGTTTATTTTGACTATACATTGAAACAGTATCCTTTCCACAATAATCACAAGCACGTCGATAAAAAAATCTTTCATTTCTAAATGTTAATCGCAATTGTGAACGACACTTAGGACAAATTTTCGGTGGCAAAACATCCATCTTCTCATAAAACCCAAAATCATTCGGCTCAATAATAAAGTCTTTCTTACATTTTTGACAGATTTTGGCCTCGATTTTATAGTTCATAGCTTTATAAAACAGAGTGATTAATATATCTCCTTATTATAACATTTTTCACAAAAAACAACCTCTGGCCTATCGGGCGCATAGCTGGTTTCGAATTCATTATTACATCCATCTTTCATGCACTTGCGGTGCCAGAGCTTACGCGGATTCCTGTGAGTGAATCTGTCTTGCCTGCGGCACGGAAAACATTTTTCTGGTAAGGGTAAATTTAAAATTTTATATAAAGAAAGTTCCAAAGTAGTAATTTTAAAGGCAGTAGTACATAAAGGATATTTTTCTATATCATTTGAATTATTTTGCGTAGAACACTGGATCGTTTCTTCTATGATATTTTCTTTTATATCACTGAAGGTTTTAGGTAAGTCTTTTGTAAAAAGTGTTATTTTATAATCACGGGATGGACGATCATACCAAATATATCCTGCTTTTAACGCTTCATTTTTAGTTAAAGGAAAATAATCCTGCGCCATTGATTCGTTATAGGCAAATGGTGATACATTCGCGGGAAAATATTCGCCCCATTCTCTAGTTTTTCTCATGTGTTCAATAATTTTTTCTTTCAAGATAAAATAATCTTCTTTAGAGTATTGTTTATTCAAAATACAATATTGTTTTTGTTTTAGGCCAAAACACCCGAAACAATCTTGCGTGCTAAAACACATATCACAGTAATATGAGTCAGTTATCGCGCCAAAGCAACTTCTGGCGACAATTGTTCTATGAGGATCTTCGGTGCCTTGAACTTCATATGATAATTGTCCAACACATATTTCCATACAATCCCGACAATCTTCTGTTTGTCTCCACGCGTCCTGCATATATGCACAATCTTTGTTATCACGACAGTTGAACGCCATTCTAGTACGTTCCATATTTTGTATATAATCACCAGTAGAATTTGAAACATTAAATCCGTGATAAAATTTAACAGGAATACTATTTTTAAGTTTAAAAAATTTTTCTTTTGCTTTGTTTATAAAATCCCTATCCCATACGTTTGTTTTAACTCTTCTTTTATATTCTTCCTTCCCTATATTTTCATTAAAGTAATAGTATTGTTTGCTACGAAGCCCCACGCATCCGAAACAATCCGTACATCCACGGCAGTCGCTCGAAAAATAAACATCCACGCAATCCGAACAATCATAAACCCAGGCACATTGTGAACATTTTGTTATATCAATACACTCATAACAAAATTCACTTTTTTGCGCCATATAACAATCACTCATAAAATAACAATTTTCTTGGTTCCAGCTTCCATACATACACTTTTCACAATGACCACTAGTAACAAGCATATAACAATCTTTGTTTTGTTCAGATTGATTTGTATATTCGCTGTTTACACTTTGAGAATTAACCATTGCAAGGTGTGGTATCATGCGCCGAAGTTCTTCATATTGTTCAAAAAAAGACCGACTGAAATCAAAATCACGACCGTATTTTGTGGCATCAAATTTATCTGATTTCCAGTATTCCTGTTCATAAACTGGAAAAGGCGCGTCGGAACGATAAATTGAAATAATATCTTTGCCCGTGGCATCACACTTTCTTTTATATAAATTATATTCATTTCTGTCTAAAAGACGTCTAATATATCGACACTCCGGACACCATGTTGGAGGTGGGACTTTAATTTTCTCATAAAACCCAAAATCATCCGGCTCGATGGTGAAGTCTTTTTTGCAGTTCTGACATTTTCTTGTTTCGTTTTTGTATTCCATAATTTCAATATACGCTATAGCGTATATGTAATTCAATACACTTCTGCTTGATAACATTTTTCACAATACACGATCTCCGGCCTATCGGGAGCGTACGAAGTTTCAAATTCTTCTGTACACCTCCCTACCCCATGAGAATGATTCTTTTTATCACACATGCATTGTCTGTGCCAAAGTTTAAAAGGATTTCGGCGGGTAACTCTAGCCATATATCTACAATTAAAACATTGGCGTGGGATTGGTATTTTCAGATTCTTATAGAAAATCAATTCATTGGGAATAATTTTATAATTTCTTTTACAATTTGTACAAATCAAAATTTCTTTAATAATCGAATTGTCAATGTCATTTATTGAGTCGGGAATATTTTCCGGTAATAATGTTTCTTTTCCTACTGTTCGCTGAACGTTATCTTGCCAACAATATCTCTTTTCTTCTGTTTTTTCTTTAGTAAGAGGAAATTCTTCCATTGCACAACTTTCGTTATAGCCGAAAGGCGAGAGTTCTATTGGATAGAATTCTCCATACTTATATTCTATCCCTTGCTTGTCTTTGTAGGGCATATTATTCATATGTTCCTTGATTCTCGGCACTAATTCTTCGTATTCTTCTTTGGTATATTGTTTATTAAAAATGCAATATTTAGCATTACGAAGACCCACACAGCCAAAAACATACTTACAATTATGGCAATGTTGGCTATATTGGATATCCTGACTTTTCACAGAAAATAAACCAAAACGATTAAGTTGAGAATGGTCTCCAACCACGCATTCATAACATTCGGACACCCCACTGGTTATAGTAACATCGTAGCAATCTTTATTCGGATTATTACTGTCTCCAGCAAAATCGGTATATGCGCAATCTTCAGCCCCTTTCGTTACAAAACAATTTTTTGAGTTTTTAGAAAAAGTAGTTAGATCACCCGTACAATTTACGCTCTTAAAATTTATTGTATAACGTCTGGGATATTTTAAGAAAAGTTCATTAAACTCTTTTTTTGCCTTTTCTACGCCAGAAAAAGTATCTAAATTATAACTTTGTAATATTTTTTCATACTCTTCTTTGGTGTATTGCTTATTTTTAAAATAATATTTTTTTCCACGAAGACCGGTGCAAATAAAACAATTGGAGCAATCCCAACAGTCATAAACAAAAGCTGAATCAATGCATGCTACGCTAATTTCAGAATATTTTACCTTATATGAACGAGGGCTATGTATACACTCATACATCCATTCACTTGGAGACCTGATATTAGAGCAATCCATTATGTTTTTCCCCGCCAAAATAAAAAAACTATACATCACGTTTTCAACATACCATCCGGAAAAACACATATAGCAATTCTTGGAAAACCACCAATCGTGAGTATATTCACAATTTAAACTTGCAATACCGTCGTCATTTACAATTGACATATGCGGAACTTTTTTCACCAGCTCTTTGAATTGAGTAAAAAATGGTTTAGAAAAATCATAATCCATTGCATAGTTTTTCGGATCCCACTTGTCGCTCCACCAACATTTATTACAATAAATAGTTAGACCAGACTCCGGAGAATAAATAGAAACTACTGACTTAGAGCAAAGTTCGCATTTACGAGAATATAGGGAAGCATTATTGCGCCATGCATATCGCCTTTGGCGTCTGCAATTTGGGCAAAAAGTCGGAGGTGGGACTTTAATTTTCTGATAAAACCCAAAATCATTCGGCTCAATAGTAAATTCACCCTTACAATTCTGACACACTATGTTTTGTGATTTATACCCCATAACTTCTGTCTCTTGCCCCGTATGAAGCTTTGCTTTCGTTCGGGGTTCCATTAAATACATAATAACACTTTTGATTAAAATATCTATATGTGTTATTGTTTTTTTGTGCAAGATAAAATAAAAAACTTCGTTTTCTCGGCTTTTATATTGGGATTAATATTTATCATATTAATCCCCTATTTTAGTTCTTATCTTTTAGAAAAAAAACAAAGAGAAGAAAACGAAATAATTTACCAAGAACTCCTGGCGGAACAAGCAATAAGATTGGAGAAAAAATATTTAACTGGTAAATTTGACCCAGCTTATAAAAAAGATTTTGTTTTAATACCACTTAAATATATATACGCAGGCAGAGATATGTATTTAAGAAGAGAAACTCTAGATGCTTTTATAAAAATGGAAAAAGCCGCAGCTTTAGATGGTATAAATTTAAAAATTGCTTCAGCAACCAGAAATTTTGATTATCAAAACGGTATCTGGAGTAGAAAATGGAACGGTGCTGTTTTAGTAGATGGTAAAAGATTATCTGAGAGTGCTCCTAGCAACATAGAACGATTTAAAAAAATATTAGAATATAGCGCAGCTCCTTCTACTTCTCGTCATCATTGGGGTACGGATATAGATATTAATGGCGCCGATCCGATTTATTTTAATTCTGAAAAAGGTATTAGAGAATATAATTGGTTGGTAAAAAACGCAGGGCAGTTCGGTTTTTGTCAGACTTATAATGAAAAAGGCGTAAACAGGGAAAATGGCTATCATGAAGAAAAATGGCACTGGTCCTATTTACCTATTGCTCGAGAGCTTACTCAAAAATATGCTAATTTAATAACCATAGACGATATTAAGGGTTTTGATGGAGATATTTATGCAAGAGAGTTAAACATAATTGATGATTATGTTTTAAGTATCAACCCTGAATGTTTGTAGATATTTTTAAGAATTTTCTGCTTCCTCTTTTTCCACTTCAGTTTTTAATTCTTCTTCACTATTAGAAATAGATTTACTAACTTCGCTATAGTCTGGCAACTCTTCTACTTTGGTTACTCCCATAAAGGATAATAATTCAAAGCTAGGTTTATAAATATATCTCCGATGGTCTACGGGGTCTGTGGTTTTTTCTATTAACCCCCTTACTGAAAGCGCACGAAGAGTGAAACTAGAATTTACTCCCCGAATATAATCTATCAAAGCTCTATTGGCGCCATTTTTATATAAAATTATAGACAGGGTTTCTAGACTAGCCTTAGAAAGTTCTTTGTTTAATTCTTCTTTTTGTAAATTTTCAATCAAATCTGAAAATTCTGGCGCAGTACCAAGAGTAACTTCGTTGTCTTTTTCAAGCAACACTATTCCTCGTCCTCTTAAATTTTCCTTAAGTTTTTCTAAACTTTCATTTACTTCTACTTGTCCCAACTGTAAAATTTCCCCAAGTCTCTTGCGTGAAACTGGTTCCCCTTTCCAAAATAATATTGCTTCTATTTTTTGCTCTAAATTTATCATAGGCGTTAGGCGTTAGGCGTTAGGCGTTAGGCGTTAGCATTTTATTTAGCTAGCACCTAGGGCCTAGTGCCTAATTAACTATTAATCCTTTTCTCCAAGAAAATCTCCCCACGATCTTTCTCTTGAACTGCATGTATTATACCTTGTCTCACCAATTCAAGCATAGCCAAAAATCCAACTATAGCGACCAGCTTCTCTTCTGGGGTACGTCCTTGTGGCGCAAACTCGCCGAAGCTTATTTTCATTGTATTTTGTATACGTTCTACTAATCTATCTAACATTTCTTCTATGCTGATGACTTTTTTAACTTCTACTTTTGGCAAAAACACCTTTTTAGGCATCTTGTTCAAAACTTCTCGCGCATAAGTCATCATGGAATCCTTAGTAATCCGTTCATCAGGCAAGAAGACCAGCATCTCATTTTTTCTTTCTTCGGCTGGAAAAATTATCTTTTTACCAAAATGATTCTTCAGATGTACGCCTAGTTTAGTAAAGAGCTCATACAGTCGTAAACGTTCTTCTAAATTTTTTATATCACCTTGTTCTTCGTCGGTTAAATTTAAATTAGGCAATAAGGATTTAGATTTAATTAAAAGTAAAGTGGAAGCTACAACTAAAAAACCAGAAACTTCTTCGGGATTTAATTCTTTTAGTCCGTTTAAATATTTCAAATAATCTTCGGTAACTTCCGCGAGCGATACATCGTTGATAAAAAGTTTACGTTTTTCTACTAAGTGTAATAATAAGCTAAAAGGCCCTTCAAAGGCTTGGGTTTTGATCTTATAGGAATCACTGGCAATATCAATTTCCACCCTTATATATTAGCATTTTTTTCAAAAAAAGATATAATAAAACATATGAAAAGAAAATCCACTAAAAAAAGAACCAAGCACTCTGCCACCTACGAACCCAGCAAACTAATCCTTGACCGTTACGCCAAAGTCCTGGTCCGTTTCGCTCTGGGTGGCGGCAAAGGCATAAAGAAGGGTGAAGTCGTCCAGGTATCAAGTTCCGAATCTGCTCGTAGACTTTATTTTGCAGTGTGTAATGCCGTAATTGATGCCGGCGGACACGTCTTGACGAATTATTCTCCCGATGCAGAACGGGGAGATCGCCGACGCAGTGAGAGTTTTTCCAGATATTTCTATGAGCATGCACAGGATCACCAGATGGACCACTTTCCCCATAAATATCTCAAAGGTCTGGTGGACCAAATGGATCACTCTGTTTTTATTCTGGCAGATGCTGACCCTCACGCGCTTCGGGGTATGAATCCGAAAAAAATCATGCGTCGTGGCGTCGCGCTCAAGCGCTTTATAGACTGGCGCCATGAGAAAGAATGGAAAGGTAAATTTACTTGGACCATCGCTTTATACGGTACGCCGGCAATGGCCCGCGAGGCAGGGCTGAGTGAGCGCGAGTATTGGAGACAAATTATCAAGGCTTGTTTTCTGGATGAAAAAGACCCGATAAAAAAATGGAAGGAGGTGTATCGCACAATGGAACACTATCGTACTCGACTAAACCGACTAGCGCCTAAGACCGACCGGCTTCATGTCGTTGGCCCAGATGTAAACCTCTGGATTAAACTTGGCGAAAAACGAAATTGGCTCGGGGGTGGCGGCCGAAATATTCCTTCATTTGAATTATTCACTTCCCCAGACTGGCGCGGAACTTCCGGCTGGATTCGCTTCAATCAACCCCTCTACCGATACAGTAATAAAATAACCGGCATTGAACTCACGTTTGAAAACGGTAGGGTTGTTAAGTCCAAAGCAAAGACTAATGAAAAGTTACTCAAAGAAATGATCGCCACGAAGGGCGCGGATAAGGTTGGAGAATTTTCTTTAACGGACAAAAGGTTTTCGCGCATTACTAAATTCATGGCTGAAACTCTTTTCGATGAGAACATGGGCGGGCCACACGGCAATACCCACATTGCAGTCGGCATGTCCTACCGCGACACCTACGCCGGCGATCCCTCCAAGCTTTCTAAAAAGACGGCTGAGGCCTTAGGCTTCAACGACTCCTCGGTGCATACGGATATAATTTCCACCACCCCTCGCATCGTTACTGCTCATCTCAAAAACGGCAAAGAAATAGTTATCTATAAGCACGGGCAATTTGTCTTGTAGCTATTTATAGAACGTATTCTCGAACACCTAGAATCCAACATTGCCTGGCTCAAACGCGATGGGAAGATTATTGAGGGGTTTTTGAAGAATTAAAATAATTACTTATTTCATCAAATAATATTTCAAATTTTTCTTTAAATTCAGGTTTAATATCTCCATTTGAAGCAAAGGTTCCGTTTCTATTTTTTCCATAAGGACATTTTATATCTTTACAGTGATTTACTTTTTCTCTGATATCTTCAGTTGGTAGTTTTTTTAACAAAAATTGTTGTTTATATGTCTTTTCATTAGTAATAAAAGAAATTGAGTTGGAATCATATAAAGCTGCAACTTTCTCTAATCCCAAATCTTTCGCGAGCTCTAAAAATAAAGTCATGTTGGTTTCCCCTCCTACACCATACCCAAAAATTTCAAATGATACTTGTTTTTTTTCTTTTATAATCCATTTTTTTAAAATTCCTACATCTTCTTGCCCTTCTAAAAAAAGAATTTTATCAGAAAAAAGTATTTCTTTGGCTGAAGTATCTAATAGTTGAGGTTTTTCAAATTCATTAAAATTTTGTGATATGAATTTTGAATAATCTTTTGTATTATTTAATTCGTTTACTACACATTTTTCGTGGTTTTTATTTAAACGTATTATTTTCGCACCATTAATAAAATCAGACCAATCAACAAAATACGGGGAGTGTGTACAAACTATAATTTGTTTATTTTTAGACAATTTAGATAAAACAGCTGAAAGTCTTTTTTGAGCAGATGGGTGCAATGAAAGCTCGGGTTCGTCAATAATAAAAGTTGATTTTTCATCATGAGTTAGGTGTGCGACTATACGAAAAAGTGAAATTATCCCATCCCCCAACAGATTTGCTTGGTGCCAACCATCAATCGTTTTATATTTTATAAAATCTTGATTTGCTTCATTAGTGTCCATTGTCCAATCAGTGAAATGAGGAATTATTTCTTTTATACTGCTATCAAATTTTTCCTTTAATACTTCTGTCGTTAAAATTTTTTTTAGCATCGGACCCAGATTAAATGGATTAGAATTTCTGACATCTGAGTTAGAAGATTCATTTATTAAAGTATTAAACTCCCATTCGCCATTAAATTGATGTGACCAAAAACGTCTAGATGGTATGAGTTCAAATTTTATGTTATGTTCTTTGCCGGTCATATGAATAGCAGAACCATTATTTATGTTGGTATATTCTGTAATTTGTCCAGACGAATTTTCAATCTTTATAACGGGGTTATCATTATGTCTTTCTGTAACTTTGAATTTTTTTGTTGTATTGTTTAATAACAGCGCCTCAATTACTGTTGTTTTACCTGTATTATTTGGTCCCACAATAAGAGTTAAGCCACTACCAGGTTTTTCATTGTCGGGTATAGAAAAATTTATTGTTTCTGGCTTATAAAAACCTTTATAATTAGAAATTGATATAACTTTTAACATTTTTTTATCATATTCATCCTTTTAATTTTACAGAATCATCTTTTGGTAAACTTGGACCTTTTATAGTGAATCCTTCTATGGGTTCATCTATTACTTCTACAATCATATTGCTTTGTATTTTAGCTGGAATAACTATATAATCTCCAGCCTTAAAGATAATTTCTGTTCCGTCAACGATACCCCTTACTTTGCCCTTTAAAACGAAAGTACATTCAATTGCTTCTTTTTCATACTTTAAAGTATGTTCCCCTTCTTCTCCTTTATTAAATTTCCAAAATTTTATGCCTATTTTTTCAGTATGACGATAACCATCTAAAAAACGGCCAACTATCCATCCATTTCTTTCCTTTAGCTCTCTTTCTCTATCTTCATGGAAGTTTCCCTTATAATAATTCATATTATTTTTTAAAACATTTATTGCATGCATTAATTTTTCTAATAATACTTAACGATAGTCTCGTATTCGTGTAAAAGCAAGGTTTCTAGATTTGGCTATATTTATTATATTAATCTAATTAATAAAAACCCTTACCAGGAATGATATGCCTGACACCTCCCCTCGGTTCTTCTACATCTCCCTTGTAGCGAGGAATCAAATGAATATGTAAATGGTGTATTGTTCGTCCGGCGGCCTCACCATCATTTATACCTATATTGAAACCATCTGGATTATATTCTTTTTGAATAATACCTTTTACTTCTCGCATTAAAGAAAACATTTTAACAACTTCTTCATCTTTTAAATCAAATAAGGAAAGAACGTGCTTTTTAGGAATTATTAAAGCGTGTCCTTTCGAAACGGGAAATTGATCCCAGCGAGCAACACAAAAATCATTTTCTAAAATTAGTTTAGATTTTTGATTTTCTTTGTCGCAAAACAAACAGGGATTATTATCCATATTTTTATTATACACAATCTAGATGATTATTTAAATACGCACAAGTACTTTATAAAATTGAAAAATTTTTAAAGAACAGAGATTAAATATTAATAATTTTTTCAACTTTTTCTAGTACTAGTTCTTTTGATAAGTTGGTAACATCTATAATATGTGAAGCATACTTTTTTGTTGGTTCTATGTGTTGATTATGCATTGGAATTATAACCTTCTTTTCATATTCTTCATTTTTAAAATGAACTCGTCTAGCCCATCTTGCATCGTGCTTAATATCAAGATAAATAGATTTATCAAGCATACCCCTTATTTTTTCATTACTAAGTATAAGAAATCCTTCAACTAATATAATGGGTTTTGGATTGAACTTAAAAGGTATTTTTTCTTTTGTTTTTTCATAATTTGGATTTAAATGTGTGTTTCTTGTATTAATTATAACTGAGTTTCCTTTAGAGAGCTCCTTTAAGTCATTTGCTAATTTATCAAAATAAAGGGAATCTGGATGATCGTAATTTATTATATTGTCAATTTTAGGTTGTTCATCTTTTGGTTTAAAATAATCATCCAGTCGTATTGCTTCTATTTTTTCAGGATATTTACTTATTAAGGCGTCACAAAGTGTAGATTTTCCAGCGCCACTTCCACCCGTAATTCCAATGAATTTTATTTTCATATTTTTATTATACACAATATAAGTAAGTATTTAAATACGTATTCGAATACGTATAAGCACTTTAGTTATGCGCATCAATTTTGGCGGCGAGGATGAAGTCGTTCTCGGAGAGACCTTTAATGGCATGAGTGGTTAGCTCTAGCACTACTTTATTATAAAAAATATGAATATCTGGATGGTGACCTTCTTCTTCGGCAATTTCTGCTATTTGATTCACGAAATTAGTCGCTCCGATAAAATCTTTGAATTTAAACTCTTTGAAAATAACTTTAAAATCACCGTCAACATTCCAACCATCAATTTGCTCCATCAGCCCAAAAACCTCCTCTTGTTTTAAAGGTTCCATTCCCCCCTCGCACGGCACACACTTTTTCTTCAATAAATCATTCATAATTTGGATTATATCACATAAAGAGTATAATAAAAGAATTAAAATTCTTAATATTTGAAAGACAATAAAATGCATACAAGAAACAAAATCTTTGTCGGGGCTCTGGCGGTGGTGGTCGCAGCTGTGCTCTGGAGTCTAGATGGAGCCTTTCTTCGTCCTCGTCTGGCATCCGTATCCCCCACCCTGGTGGTATTTCTGGAACATGCTTTGGGCTTCATTATTCTATTACCATTTCTGTTTATTTATAAACTGGAGTTAAAAAAAATCACCAGAAAACAATGGGGAACGATTTTCTGGGTAGCTTTGTTCGGAGGGGCACTCGGCACAACTTTTTTCACTAAAGCATTATTTCTAACCGGCTTTGTAGATATTTCTGTAGTTATTCTTTTACAAAAATTCCAACCAATTTTCGCAATTATTTTATCAGCTATTATTTTACGAGAACGTTTCCCAGCTAGATTTTATATTTATGCTCTCTTGGCATTAATCGGTGGATATTTCGTAACTTTCAAAGACCCAAGTTCGGTAAATCTAAGTAGTGCCACGACTATGACTGCTGTTTTCGCTTTATTGGCCGCTTTCTCTTGGGGATCCTCCACCACCTTTGGAAAATATTCTTTGAAAAACATCAACTACGGCTTACTGACCGCCCTGCGTTTCGGTTTTACTATAATTATTATGTTAATTCCGGCAATGAAATATTTTTCCACCTTATCCTCTATTGAACCGAATGTTTGGAAAACTCTGATTATCGTTGTCTTCACTTCCGGTGCGGTAGCGATGTATCTGTATTATTACGGCTTGAAAAAGATTCCAGCTTCACTCGCCACTCTATGCGAATTGGCTTGGCCGGTCTCTGCTATTGTGTTTGATTATTTTTTCAATCACAATATTCTATCAGCCACTCAAATTATCGGTGCAGTGGTTTTGATTATCGCCGTTACTTTAGCAACTCGCCTGAATAAAACAAAAGTTATCACTGGAACAGTATTAGCCGGACATCAGAATAGCGACAAAACAGGCGCTCGCACAGCGAATCTGGATATTAATCTGGCGAAAGATTTAGCCAAGGGGCTTTATTCTTGTAAGGTTGATTTAGATGGTAGATTTTATCGAGGATTGATGTATTACGGATTCAATTCCCTAACCAATCAAGATTGTCTAGAAATTCACATACTAGAATTTAATGGAGACCTGTATGGCAAAAACATCACTGCTAGTACGGAGAGGTATTTGCGTTTCCCTAAAAAATTCAAAAGTGTAGAAAAATTAAGCGAACAGATAAAAAAAGATTTATCTCAATCATTTAGTGAGTAGAAATTTTCTATATTTATTTACCTAATTTTATTCCTAATTCTTTTAATTGTTTTTCTGAGATTTCCGAAGGCGTTTCCATCATCAAGTCCTTGCCTTCTCCGTTTTTAGGCAATGCCATTACCTCGCGAATATTCGGTTCATTCTCCAGAAGCATCATCAATCGGTCAAAGCCCCAAGCGATGCCCCCGTGCGGAGGCGTACCGTAACGGAAAGCCTCCAGCATATAAAACAAATTTTTCTCCACTTCTTCTTTAGGCACACCCATTATTTCATAGACCGCCAGCAATGCTTCAGACCGATGATTGCGAATACTTCCACCACCTATTTCACTGCCATTCAGCACAATATCGTATTGATTGGTAAGGATATTCAGAATATTTTTCTTATTCAATAAATCTTCGGCAAATTGCGGCTGAGCGGCGGAAAATGGATTATGAGTGAAGGTCCACTCCCCTTCGGCCATCGGGTTGTTATCTTTATTCGCTTTTTCAAAAAACGGAAAATCTATTACCCAGCAAAAAGCAAGTACATTTTTGTCGTTTTTGTCTTTCCTTAGGTCTGGCCGGTCGGTGCCGTATTTTTCCATCGCTTCCTTATAAGAAATCTTCGGAAACGGAGTCTCTTGAATTTTTTTATCCGGATATAAATTATGCACTATGGCTATGAGTAAATTTTCCGTCAAAGCCATCACATCTTCCCGTTCCACAAAGCTCATCTCCAGGTCAAGTTGAGTAAACTCGGGCTGGCGGTCGCCACGCAGGTCTTCATCGCGCATGCATTTGGCCATCTGGAAATATTTCTCCATGCCGGAAGCCATAAAAAGCTGTTTGTACTGCTGGGGCGCCTGTGGCAAAGCGTAAAATTTACCCTGATCTAAGCGAGACGGCACTATAAAATCTCTGGCGCCTTCGGCGGTGGATTTAGAAAGGAGCGGCGTTTCAATTTCTATAAAATTTTCTTTGTCCAGATAATCTCTGATGAACTTCACAACCTTATGCCTATGGCGGATATTTTTTTGCATACGCGTCCGACGAAGGTCAAGATAGCGGTATTTCAGCCGGTGCTCCTCGCCTATTTCATATCCGTCGGTCGTCACATCTATCGGCGAAGTCTCTGCCTTATTCAATATTTCAATTTTCATCGCTTCCAGCTCCACATCGCCGTTTAGCACGCCTTCTTTTACATTTTTATCTGGACGTTTATTTACTAATCCAGTAATTTTTAACACCCACTCTGGGCGAATCTCTTTTGCTATTTCTATCGCATTTTCTCTATTTGGTAAAGCAACACACTGCACTAAACCAGACATATCTCGCATATCAAAGAAAACCATCTTGCCTTGGTCACGCCTGATGTCCACCCATCCGGCTAGGGTTACTTCCTTGCCTACATGGTCTTTTAAATCTTTAATATAAATTCTGTTTTGCATATAAACACCATTTTATCACGAACTAGAAAAGAAAAAAAGTAATCTAAAACACAAAAAGAGAGAAAGGGCTGTCGCGCAACAAGTCGCGACAGCCCTTTGATTTTCTCATCCACTCACTAGAGAATTGGCCAGCTCCGGCCACCAGCCCAATTCCCTGTTTCTCGAGGATGGCGAGCATGAAGTAATCCATACTTCCATGATCCCTCCTCAAAACAGCTGGGAACAGTCTTGGGCAGATCAGGTACTGCTTTCCCGCAGGTGGAGTGAGTCCATCCACCTTTGCTCCAGACAAGCACATGAGGATGATCTCTGTCTTCCACTACAGCCCCACAACACGGAAGCTGTTCAATGTGGGGGGGGATGGTCAGGGAAGTTCCCTTAATTTCCCCAATGGATTCGAACCACTCGAGCAGATTCCGCTCGATCCTAGGCTTTCTCTGAGCTTGCATCTTACCCCCTTCTCTTAGTTGGAATATGAAAGAACTATTGTTCCCATAAACGAGAACACCAGCTTGTCTTAGAAAGCTGGTGTTTGAGTTGTAGTTTTGTTTGGAGTTTATTTATACAGCGCAAAAATCAGCCTTCTAAGATTGTGGCTCCAAAAGAAGAAATAACTATTTGCTTGTATATTTTTATTCACGTTTCTATTATATCTAATCATTTATAAAATGCAAATCTAATACACATTAACCCCCACCTTCTCCCTGACTTCTTGCATCTTAGTTTCAGCTATTTTTTTAGCTTTTTCACCACCCTCTTTCAGATAAATCAATGCTTGGGATATATTTTTTTCTAATTCCTTACGTTTTTCTCGTAAGGGCGCTATAAATTTCTCTAAATCTTCTATTAATAACTCTTTGAGTTCTTTATACTTCCCTGCTTTTTCTTGATAAATTTTTTCTAGTTCTTTTTCATCACGCACTAATTTATGAATTGCATATACATTTTGCGGAAGTTCACCACTGGAATCTGTCACAATACTCATTACGCATTTTTTTATTTCTTCATATTCGGCAAAAAGTGGAATAGTGTTGTTGTAACTTTTACTCATTTTCCTACCATCGGTACCCGGCACAATTGACACATTTTCTAAAATCATTGTTTGAGGTAATCTAAAAGTTTCTCCATAAACATTATTAAATTTTAAAGCAATATCCCGAGCTATTTCTACGTGTTGTTTTTGATCTTGTCCAACAGGAATTATGTCGGGACCATAAAGTAAAATATCCGCAGCCATTAAAACCGGATAGTTGAAAGTACCCACATCAATTTCTTTATTTTTAGCTTCCGCATCTTTGAATGCATGTGCACGCATTAAATACGGCATTGTAATGATAGTATCAAAAATCCAAGTAAGCTCTGTATGAGCCTGGATGTCGCTTTGTTTAAAAATTACTGTTTTTTTAGGATCTAATCCAATAGCTAAATAATCAAGCAACACTGCTTTAATATTTTCATTCATTTCTTTAGGATTACGTAGAGAATGCAATGCGTGGTAGTCAACAATAATCGCATAACCCTCATGTTCATCTTGTAAATCAACAAACTGCTTCATTGCCCCAAAATAATTACCAATATGGGGTCGGCCAGAAGGTTGGACACCTGACAAAAATACCTTTTTTGACATGGAGTAATTTTAACACATAATTCACCTCTCCCCAACCCCTCTCCTTGCTAAGGAGAGGGGCGAAGGGGTGAGGTCTTTCCACATCTTAATAACATTTTACGCATTTTCGAGCTTGGACATTTTTTTCAACATGCTAGAATGGCCTCAATGGCAATCAAAAAACAAAGTGCAAAAAATACTAATATTAGAATTCCACCTCAAAGTATTGAGTCAGAAAGAGCTGTTTTGGGTTCTATAATGCTCCGCAAAGAAGCAATGCATGAAGTGGAAGATATAATTACCGCTGAGTCTTTTTATGTTGAAAAACATAAAATGATTTTCAAGGCCATGCTTGACCTCTCGGTCAAGAATGAGCCGATAGACATGCTTTCTCTGTCCACTAAATTAAGTGAACAAAAATTACTGGAAGCAGTTGGAGGAAATAAGTATTTAGCTGAAATAGTTAATCAGGTTCCCTCCTCTACTAATGTTAAACATTACGCAAACATTGTTCAGAAAAAATATGTATTACGAAGTTTGATTGAAGCAGCAGATTACGTTTCAGAATTAGCTTTTGAAGAAGGCGATGATCACATGGATGATATTTTAGATATGGCCGAGAAAAAAGTTTTTCATGTTATTTCTTCCCCAAAAAATCAAAAATATGTAAATCTAAAAGACGCCTTACCGGAGGCTTACGAACGTCTAGAAAAATTACATGAACATAAAGGTATGTTGCGTGGACTACCTACGGGATTTAAAGATCTAGATACAATGCTTTCTGGTTTTCAAAAATCAGATTTGGTTATTTTGGCTGCCAGACCAAGTATGGGTAAAACAACCCTGGCTCTAGACATCGCTCGCAAAGCGGGTGTTGAACACGAAAAATCAGTGGTTATATTTTCCCTGGAAATGTCTTCTCAGCAATTAGTAGACAGAATGCTTTCCGCTGAATCTAGAGTAAATGCTTGGAACTTGCGTACTGGGCGCCTTTCATCCGACAGAGAATTTTCACTATTACGTGATTCATTAGATAAATTAGCTAAGGCGAAAATTTATATTGACGACCAGCCAGGTAATTCTATTGTACGCATGAAAGCTCTTTCCAGAAGACTAAAAATGGAAAAAGGGTTAGACTTAATTATCGTAGATTACTTACAGTTAATGACCACTTCAAAAAATTATGATTCTATGGTTAATCAGGTTACTGAAATTTCCAGATCATTGAAATCACTAGCCAAAGAATTAGATGTTCCAGTTTTAGCACTTTCTCAACTTTCTCGTGCAGTAGAGTCTCGTGGTGGCAAACCCCGCCTTTCTGACTTACGTGATTCAGGTTCTATTGAACAAGATGCGGACGTGGTGATGTTTATTCATAGAGAAGACAAAGGTAAAGATGAATCAGAAAAAACAAATATTGCGGAAATCTTGATTGAAAAACACCGTAATGGCCCAACTGGTAAAGTAGACTTGTATTTTGACGAAAAAACTACTACCTTCCTCAACTTAGAAAAAAGTAATATCAGTGAGTTTAGTGCATCTAAAATTAGTGAGGAATTAGATGAATTCTAGTATTTTGAAAGTATGTTAAAATAAATCGATGGACACGATAGATAAACTAACTGAAATTTTCAAAGAATTCCCGGGCATCGGCGAAAGACAAGCAAGGCGCTTTGTCTATTTTTTGATGTTTAAAAATGGAGAATATGCTAACGATTTATCAAAATTAATTTTAGAGTTAAAGAAAGAAGTAACTCAGTGTAAAGAATGTTATAAATTTTTTCTAGCACATAAAACCAAAAAGAATATTTGTGAAATTTGTAACAATATAAATACAGATAAAAGCATCTTAATGGTTATAGAAAAAGATTCCGATTTGGAAAGTATTCAAAAAAGTAGAGTTTATCATGGAGCATATTTTATCTTGGGAGGACTCGTACCAATCGTAGAAAAAAACACAAAAAGTAGAATTCGAATTAACGAACTTAAAACCAGAATAAAAAACAATCCCGAGTTAAAAGAAATAATCCTAGCTTTTTCCTTAAATCCCCAAGGCGATCATACAGATTCATATGTCCGTGAACAATTAACAGAAATAGCTCAAAAGCAAAATATAAAAATTTCTTCACTCGGGCGAGGCCTTTCTACTGGCACCGAGCTGGAATACTCTGACAACGCCACCCTTAGTAACGCATTAAAAAATAGACAATAGAAAAACCGCCGAGAGACAAGAATTCTTGTTACCCAGCGGTCTATATTATTACATCCTTGCCTATGCGAGCGGAGCCCTTGCAACTTCAGGCCCCGCTCGCTCTTTTAGGAGAGATCAGTCCTCCTGTCCCTCTCCGAAGACAAATCCGACCTCGCGATCGGCGGAGAACATTTCCGGCTCGCCAGGTGGCCCTCGATGCGGTGCCACCCTAGACAGCACCATCTTGATGTCGACCAGGGAACCATTGGCAGGCCTCGCACCAATCAGGGTACGAGGCGCACGCTCCTGCGGGTCAGGAAAGAGCTCACCTTCGTACACCTGTTCGAACCCCCCCCTGTCCTCCTCGTTGAGGAGGATGACCTGGACATCGTGGATATGTCTTTTGGACAATCCGAGACGATGGACAATCGACATGGAATTGTCGATCGCCTGCCGCGTCTGCTCCTGGATACCACCCGGGACCAAGACTCCGTTTTTGAGGGCAGTCTGGCCCGACAATACCACCTGGCCATTTGCCTCCGAGAACTGGCTATAGGGCCAGTCCTGTTTACCATCCACTACGGTTTTCTTCCACATTTTTACCTCCGTGGTTATGTATGATATGTGCTCTCAATATCATTTATACAAGAAAACACAGAAAAAGCAATAAAATGAATTATTTTGCAATATACCTTAATATTACCAAACTATTCCTAATGCCGGAAAAATTTTTAATACTTTAACTCGATAAAAAAATTTTTTTAAAAGATTTTTACAAATTACTGAATGGCAGTAATTTTTACCTTAAAGAAAGGTTGGCGATGTCCGTTGCGCTTTAAGTAGCGAGATTTTTGTTTATATTTCATCACTAGCACTTTACGAGCTCGGCCAATTTCCATAATTTCTGCATCTACTTTAGCCCCCGCAATATATGGAGTACCAATAGTTATATCTCCCCCACTATCCACTAACAAAACTTTATCAAAAGACAATTTGTCTCCTTTTTTATATTCAACTCCTTTTGTCTTTATTTTCTCAATAGAAACAACAGTGCCTAAAGACACTTTGTATTGCTTACCACCAGTTTGAATAACTGCAAATTCATCTTTCGTTGCTTTAGTCATATTGGCCTATATTATATGATTTTTACCAAAAAGGCAACCCTACCCTATCAACATTGTAGTCATTGGATTTATGGTTTATAATAATAAGATGCAAACAAAAATAGCAGAAAGGTACTTTTTCTTTGGGCTTTTATTAGCAACCTTGCTTTTCACTTTTCTAATCTTTCGTCCTTTTTGGATAATCTTAATTTTAGGTATCTCATTTTCTATAGTCTTATACCCTATTTATAAAAGATTTGGGAAAATTATGCCAAACTGGCTAGCTTCTGTTCTTACAGTAATTCTTTTCTCTATCGTACTTTGTGGGCCATTGCTGGGTATTGGAATCCTAATCTTTAACGAAAGTCAAGATTTATACGGTATCGTTGTAGGTAATGGAAATATTGGATCATTTTTAGACTATTTAGGTGATACTATTAATAGATTATTGCCAGCTGGAATAAATTTTGATATGCAGGCAAAAATATCAGAATTTATTTCTTACACCTCTAGTAATATAGCAAATATTTTTACCTCTGCGCTATCAGCCTTCTTTTCTTTTATCTTGATGCTATTAATGATGTTCTACTTCCTGAAAGATGGAGAAAAGTGGAAAAAAGCTATAATTATTTTAAGCCCCCTGGGAGACAATGATGATGAAAAAATAATTAGTAGTTTGACCCATTCAGTTAATGCAGTTATTAAGGGATTTTTATTTATTGCAGTTATTCAAGGTATCTTAATGGGTACAGGATTACTAATTTTTGGCGTACCCAAGGCAGCACTTTGGGGAGTAATTGCTAGTGTCGCCTCTTTATTGCCTACAATTGGTACATCTTTAGTTTCCATACCAGCTATTATTTTCTTGGTCAGTACCGGAGCACCAACTCAAGCCCTAGGACTTCTGATTTGGTCAGTGGTTGCGGTCGGAATGATTGATAACTTACTAAGCCCTCTAATTGTTGGCAGTAAAATCAACATACCTCCCTTACTTATTTTATTCTCAATACTGGGTGGAATTTCATTCTTGGGCCCAGTGGGTATACTAGTGGGACCATTAACTGTCAGTCTGCTTTATGCCCTGATTTCAATATACAGAAATGAATTCAAATAAAATATATCTATATAATACTTTATCGAGAAAAAAGGAAGTTTTTTTCCCTATAGATCCAAATGAAATCCGGATGTATACTTGCGGGCCAACTGTTTATGATTATCCTCACATTGGTAATTATCGTGCCTATATATTTGCAGACATCCTAAAGAGAGTTTTGCTTTATAACAATTTAAAAGTAAAACACATAATGAACATCACGGATATAGATGATAAAACTATTCGTGAATCACAGAAAGAAAATAAAAGTCTAAAAGAATTTACGGAATTTTATACTACAAAATTTTTAGAAGACATAGAATCTTTGAACATTCTAAATCCAACCAAATTCACTAAAGCCACAGACTATATAAAAGAAATGACGGAATTAATTGAAAAGCTTCTTAAAAAAGGCCTGGCTTATCAAAGTGCAGATGGAAGTGTGTATTTTAATATAAAAAAATTTAAACCCTATGGAGAATTAGCTCACATAGAAATAGAAAACCAAAAAGAAAATGCGGGGGGAAGAATTAACACAGACGAATACGAAAAGGACAACGTTCAAGATTTTGCTCTCTGGAAAGTCTGGGATGAAAAAGACGGAGAAGTATTTTGGGATCCTTCAGATTGGCTTGGAACAGATACTGCTTTAGGTAAAGGACGTCCAGGTTGGCATATAGAATGCTCCGCTATGTCAATGACTAATCTAGGTGAAGAATTAGATATTCATACAGGTGGTGTAGATAATATTTTCCCTCATCACGAAAACGAACGCGCACAATCAGAAGGAGTTACCGAAAAACAGTTTGTGCGCTATTGGATGCACAACGAATGGGTTCTGGTAGATAAGAAAAAAATGGCCAAAACTTTTCAAAATTTTTATACCTTAAGAGATTTATCAAACAAAAATATAAGTCCAGTAGCGTATCGATTTTGGCTCCTTATGGCTCATTACCGAACTAGAGTAAACTTCGTCTGGGAAGCCATAGAAGCCTCTCAAATCGCCCTTAAACGCCTATATGGGTTATATTTAGAGCTAGGAAACGATATGGGCCAAGTACATCAGGAATATAAGAATAAGTTTACAGAATATATAAATGACGACTTAAACACCCCCCGAGCCCTATCTTTACTTTGGGACCTAATGAAAGATGAAAATATGTCCCCTGCTGATAAAAAAGCAACCATCTTAGATTTTGATAAAGTGCTTGGATTAGATTTTGAAAATCAAAAAGTAGAAAAAATTCCTGAAAAAATAATAAAATTAATTGAGGAACGCGAAGAGGCTCGTAAAAATAAGGATTTCAAAAAATCAGATGAATTAAGGGGTAAAATACATTCTTTGGGTTATGAAGTCAAAGATTCTAATGAGGGACAATTGGTTGTAAAAAAGTAATTTGCATTAAAGATATACAATGCTAATCTGTGATTATGATAAAAACAATAATAAATACAAAAGATATAAATAAGGCGGATGTAGTTTTACTGGGAGCACCTTATGAAAAAACTGCTTCCTCTCATAAAGGCACAGTCAACGGCCCCGCAAAGGTAATAGAATGTTTGAATACTCAGATAGAATTTTTTGATAGGAAATTTAAAGCAGAAGTAGCCGAATTTGTTAATATTGCACATATTAATTTAGACAACTTAGAAAATCTATCTCCTGAAAATGCGTACCAAGAAATAAAAAAACATTCCGGTGATTTAATTCAGAAAGATAAATTTGTATTTTTACTGGGTGGAGAACATTCTGTTTGTATTGGAAACTTTGAAGCTCTATCTGAAAAATATAATCCAAAAGAAATTACTATTCTACAAATAGATGCTCATTGTGATTTGCGTAACGATGACAGTGATTATAGTGAAGAACCTTCTAAATATGCCCATTCTGCGGTGATGCACCGAGCGAGTGAACTTGGTTACAATATTGTACAGGTAGGCATTCGCACCTATTCTAAAGAAGAATATGAATATTTTTCTAATCCGGAAAACAATATAAAAGTTTTTGAATGGAATAAAGAAATAATTCCTGTAGCTGAAATATTAAAATCAATCACGACAAAATATTTATATATCACCCTTGATGTAGATGGCTTTGACCCAGCTTGTATGCCTGGAACCGGGACTCCAGTACAAGGTGGACTTTCTTGGTATTACGGGCTTGATTTAATTGAACAAGCAATAAGTAAAAGTGAATTAATAGGTGCAGACATAGTAGAGGTATCCCCTATTGCAGATTCCGTACTAACCGAATACGGCGCAGCTCAACTCATTTATACAATAATCGCCAATAAGTTTCAAAATAAATTAATGCACTAGTTCTTTGGTTTTGAAAATTTTTTTACGATAAATACAGAAAATTACTATCAAATTAAAGAAGATAATTGAGAAACTAAAAGAATAAATAGGAAATGTCCAGTTTTTTATTGTGAGAAGTCCTAAGATTTGACTTACAATTCCTCCAGCATAAATTGAGCTTGTCTCTGTTTCTGGGAAATTCCAAGTTTTCCTGATAGTAGGAATATAAGCTAAACTATCACTCAAAATAGCGAACAGTATTGATATGCTTAAGTTTTGAGTTATTATGTAGAGTAATAAAGCTAAAACTGCAAACCCACCACAAATAAGGTCAAATAAATTTATTTTCCAATACGAATTTTTATAAAAAATAGAAAAAAGAAATACAGCAAAAGGAAGAAATCCAGCCATAAATACTGGTAAAACAGAAAGGCCTGCCCCTGCTCTAATCTGGAAAAAGGTTCCAATAAATGGTGCAAGTGTCCAAATAAAGTAAGAAACTAAATTTGGTTTGGTAATCCCACGGAAAATACTTTTTATATAAAAGGTCGCTGTGATTAGACCTATAAGAACTCCAATAAAAACTATATATCCGGGAAGCATATTATTTTATATTCCTTCTTCTTTTAGTTTCTCTATTAGTTTTTTGGATTCGCGAGAAAGCTTAGAAGGTAGTTTTATATTTAATTTGATCAGTAAATCCCCTCTTTTATTTTTAGATACTGGAATTCCTTTACCTTTAACTCGCAAAATCTCATTAATACCAACTCCTTCTGGAATTTTAACTTCAATCTTTCCATCCAGGGTTTCAATAGAATATTTAGTACCCAAGAGAGCATCAGAGAGTTTTAAATTTAAAGTCATCGTTAGGTCATGGCCTTCACGCTTAAACATTGGATGTGGTGCTACATTTATTTTTATGTATAAATCTCCTGAAGTTCCTTTGGATACAGCTTCTCCCATACCAGTCATCCGAATCATTTCACCATTACGAATACCTGCTGGAATAACGATAGTTATTTCTTCTTCACGACGAAGAACGCCCTTGCCGTTACATTTATCACAAATATCTTTTGGCACTTCTCCTGAACCAAAACAAGTATCACAAGTCTTAGTGTTAGACATGGTTCCCAGTATTGTTCGCTTCATTTCATGAATTTTACCTTGACCATTACAAGTTTTACATGTTTCCATTTTAGAACCGGTCTTAGCACCAACACCATTACAAGTAAGACATTTTGATGTTTTGGTAATTAATATTTTACGAGTAATTCCAAAAATAGAATCAGTAAAAGGAATCTGTATTTCGGTAGAAATATCTCTACCACGACGTGTACGTGACCTACCGCCCCCCATACCACCTCCAAAAAAATCACTGAAAATATCATTTAAATTACCAAAATCAAATTCTACGCCACCATTTTGAAAACCCGAGAAATCAAATCCACCCTGATTAGCAAATCCTCCCCAGCCAGAAGAAGGCCCTGCATTTGAAGTGAAATCAGAACCAAATTGGTCATATTGAGACCGTTTAGAATCATTAGATAAAACCTGATAGGCTTCGTTTACTTCCTTAAATTTAACCTCATTACCTTCTTTTTTATCAGGATGATATTTGTGAGCAAGTTTATAAAAAGCCTTCTTTATTTCATCTTTTGAGGCATTCTTATTTACTCCCAATATGTTGTAGTAGTCTTTAGACATAGTTCTTATTTTAATTAGTAATTCGTAATTGTCAATTGCTCATTTTCTAAATCATCGGCTCCGCTTCTTTAGTATTATTATTTTCTTCTATGTCATCTGTTTTAGTCTTACCTTCAATAATGGCTTTCTCTTCTGCGCTACGAATGATGGTTGCCTCTTCTTCAGCAATAAGTTTGGCAGCTGCATCTTTAGAAATAGAATACTTACGGCGAGAAGCAGCAATAATTTCTTTTCTATAGGATGGATGAGTAGCTGGAAGAACTCGCAAAGTTTCCGCGGAAAATGGATCATAAGACTCACCATCAATTGTCATTTTTATATAAATTTCAGTTACCGCAAGATTAATCATATCCTTCACGTCAAAGATGGGCGCAAATTCTGGTTTTAATTTTACCGCATCTTCTCCTCCCACTCTGAAACAGATAATACTTCCGGTATTACCAAGCACCGCGTGTTGAACTTGAGGAATCAACTGACCAATATATTGATGGGCAATAGTCAAATTAAGTGCATATTTTCTAGCTTCAGATAAAATATTTTCAAAAGTTTGAGTCACAATATTATGAAACTCGTCAATGTATAAATAAAAATCCTTACGTTCAGCTTCTGGAATACTAGCTCTTTCCATTCCTGCTTGTTTGATTTTAGTTAAAAACATTGAACCGAAGAAAGAAGAATTTTCTTCTCCGATTCGTCCTTTGGAAAGATTGATGAAAATAATTTTTTCCTGATTCATTAATTCACTGATATCTATCTTGTTTTCCTTTTGTCCAAAAATATTTCGTAGTAAAGGATCCGAAAGAAATTGGCCAAGTTTATTAACCAACGGAATAATCGCATCCGTATCAAATTTTTCCGACCAGTCCGCAAATTCAATAGCGAAGAACCTTTTGACCATGTCGTCGGTAATGTATTCCACCACTTTTTGACGATAATTTCTATCAGTTAACATTGAAATCATTCCGCGCATAGTCGCATGCGGATAATCAAGCAAAGCCAAACAAGTAAAACGAAAAACGTGTTCTAGACGAGGAGTCCAATTAGCTCCGAATTGTTTCTGTAACACTTCAATTAAACCTTGAGTTAATTGAAATTTAAATAAAGGGTCAACATTGGCTAATGGGTTGAAAGAGGCAGGAAAATCAACATCAGATGGATCAATAACACAGACATCCTCTATTCGTTCTTTAGGAATATAATCCAACATTGCTTCAATCACATCACCATGTGGGTCAATTAAACACAAGCCATGATTATAGGTAATATCTTGACGCAAAAGAAGTTCTAATAATTTTGTTTTACCAACTCCGGATTTTCCTACAATATAAAGATGGCGCCTACGGTCCATGCGTTTTATACCAAAAATAAATTTTTTTTCTTCTAACGCAGCTACATAATTGGTTCGGCCAATAAAAGACACTTCTTCCGGATTAACCTTACCGAAAACCGGCAATTCTGGTGGTGGTGGAGCATATTTAATCTTTTGAACTCGATTTGGGTTCCCCATATATTCTTATATAATATCACTATTTTGCTATATTTTCCAACGTTTATTAATAAACTTCCGTTTGATAGCATTTTTCGCAATATATTATTTCGGGCCGGTCTGGAGCATAAGATGTTTCAAATTCATTACTGCATCCTTCTTTCATGCATTTTCTATGCCAGAGTTTTAAAGGATTCCTTTGTTTTAGTCTTTGAAAATGTCGGCAATTTGGACATAATCTTGGTAGGGCTAAATTATTTCTTTTATAAAACTTAAGTTCATCTTCGCGAATCTTAAATGCTTCGGTGCACTGCTCTTCACAATCCCCCTTATGTAAACAACCTATTACTTTGTCTGTAATAAAATCATCAACATCTTTGATGTGGTCTGGTAAATCTTCAGCTTTTATTTTTATCTTATAATCTCTCTTTTCCTTTTTCTTCCACTTAAAATCATAATGCTTCGCTTCTGTTTCAGTTAATGGATAATATTCTTGAGCAATCGTTTCATTATAATAAAATGGGGACATATCTGTCGGGAAAAATTCCCCATATTTATATACCCTACTCTGTGCATCTACATAGGGCATAGTATTCATATGCTCTATAATTTTCGGCATTAATTTTTCATATTCTTCTTTTGTATATTGTTTGTTTAAAATACAATATTTCCTTTTCTGTAGGCCAACACAACCAAATAAATTATCAGAGCTATAACACATATAAGTGTAATAAGTATTTATAGAACCGTGAGTAAGAACATTAAATAAATTCATAGAAGCATCGATGCCGGTATCGACACTCTCATAAATAAGTTCACCTTTGCCTGTGCCATACCCATCATAGCCGAATTTCAAATCTCCCCCGTGAGCTACATATTTACAATCTTCATTGGACCAAAAAATATCGAAAATATTTCGACTATTTTTAGAATTCATGACATTATCACCCGTAACATTGAATGATTTATAAATAAAAGCATATCTTCTAAATTGAGTTTTTATGAAATTATCGTATTCTTTTTTAAATTTTTCTAAAAATTTATAACTACCGAAATCATAAGTAGATAATATTTTTTTATATTCTTCTTTAGAATATTGTTTATTAAAAATACAATGACTCTTGTGGCGCAAATTAATACAAGCAAAAGAATCCTGTAGATTAGTACAAGAGGTTAAAAACATGGAATTAATACACTCTTCACTATCATAAGAAAAATATGTTTTATACAAACCCCCACACAATGTATCTTCATAACATTGTTCGGATTTCATCACAGAATATAAATCAAAAGAATCTCTGACCTCTATAGCACCCTGCGCATAAGAAACATTTTCTCCAGTATAAGATCCATAAACAAGATGGCAATTCCTTAGATCAACATTGTGATTACCATATTCACTGTTTACACAATTCGTATTACCGACACTAGCCAGAGGAACTCTAGATAAAAGTTCTTTCCACTGAACAAAAAATGGCCGAGAAAAATCATAATCTTGCCCATAACTCGTGGCATCCCATTTGTCACTCCACCAAATATCCCTATCATAGACAGTCAATTTAGTCTCCGGGGAGAAAATTGTAATTATATCTTTTCCAGAAAAGGCACACTTGTTGTGATATAAAGAACGTTCATTGCGCCAAATCAACCGACGCATCGCTCTGCATTCCGGACACCAAGTTGGAGGTGGC
>Ga0210057_1000805_pt1 | contig 50823 bp, 39 predicted proteins | sample CryGeyCG2114_010_2_FD_183968 | JGI IMG/M metagenome (GOLD analysis project Ga0210057, IMG submission 183968) | Groundwater microbial communities from aquifer - Crystal Geyser CG10_big_fil_rev_8/21/14_0.10 (SPAdes) (version 2) | ecosystem: Environmental > Aquatic > Deep subsurface > Groundwater ...
GTTGGTGCCGGGCAAACATGCGGATCATTCGACTGCTGTGGAACAGATGGTGCATTGAGTACTGCAACAAAGAGCTGCGACTCCGGATTCTCATGCACGAATGCTGTGTGTGTAGCCAACTGTGGCAACGAAGTGTTAGATGCAGGTGAAGAATGTGACTTTGGAGATAACAACTCAGATACCGGTGCATGTACGTCTGAGTGTAATAAAGCCGTTTGTGGTGACGGAAAGATACGCGCAGGATTCGAAACATGTGACGGAGGAGATAACTGTGATGCGAACTCTTGCCAATGTGATACTGGCTACTCTGCTGTTGAAGGAGAAAATGAATGTGAAGAAGCGTGTGGCAACGAAGTGTTAGATGCAGGTGAAGAATGTGACCTAGGAAATGGTGTCAATTCCAATACAGGGGCATGTACATTAAGCTGTCTTGATGCAGCATGTGGTGATAGTTTTATTCAAGGAGAGGAAGAGTGTGATGATGGTGCTAATGGTGACGACACTGACGGTTGTAACGATAGTTGTATCGAAATACCACTGCCAAGTAGCTCTGTTGCAAGTAGTGCAGTTGCAAGTAGTGTGGTGAGTAGTGCAGTTGCAAGTAGCGTTGTGAGTAGTGAAGTGCCGAGTAGTGCAGTTGCAAGTAGCGTTGTGAGTAGTGAAGTGCCGAGTAGTGCAGTTGCAAGTAGCGTTGTGAGTAGTGAAGTGCCGAGTAGTGCAGTTGCAAGTAGTGTGGTGAGTAGTGCAGTTGCAAGTAGTCAGGAAATAATTGGTGGAAATGATATTGTTACGAACGACTGCGGGAACGGCATTATTGAATTCGGCGAAGATTGTGATTTCGGCTCAGAAAGCACCGCAGTATGCGATGTCCCGCAAGAGTCCTGCAATACGGTCACCTGCCAATGCGCATTTACAGATATCAATCTCTGTGGTAATGACCCAGATATCTGTTGCATAGAAGGAGCATCTCGATACTGCTGTCAACAAAATGGAAGTAGCACAGAAAATACTGGTACCATTTGCTGGCAAACAGGAGAAAACCCTCCACCAACAGCATGTGAAGCTGTGGACCCTGCCTTTGAATGCTCCTCCTGCAATACCAATGCAGAGTGTCGTAATGGTGAAATGTGCTTTGAAGGAACATGCTCTCTCTTTTTCTACAGCGATACATGGGTAGCAACGGAAGACTTCCCCGTATTTGCGAAAGCGGTAGACCACTCTATCGTTACGATCGATAGTGTTGTTGGTAAGCGCTTCTGGGACATCTTCCAAGAAGTTGGAGCAGTATTTTCTAATAGCAACATCGCTTCTGGAACAGGGCCTGGTTGGGTTTCTGAAAGTGGAGACTTCCCTGGTACTCCATCTATTGGGGAATTTACACATCTTGTCTTTAACGACAAGCAATGGTTGATTGGTGGCTCTGACTACGGACGCGCACCACGGCGTACACGTGATGTGTGGTCTTCTATTGACGGTGCTATATGGCAACAGCATATCAATGCGCTTCCAATGGCGATCGATAGACATACATCTGTTGTCTTTAATAATAAGATGTGGATTTTTGGCGGGGCACAGGGCTCAAATGATATTGGAGATGCAATTCTTGTCTCACCTGATGGTACCAGCTGGACAGAAGCAGGTAACCTTCCTGAAGGTTTGATTTATGCAGAATCACTCGTCTATAACGATGCCATTCTTATTATAGGAGGGGAAACAGACAATGGTGTTTCACTTAAAGTTTGGAGTTCGACTGGTGGAATTATTTGGGAGGAGGTTGGTGATAATGCACTCGATGGCCTAAGCTTTGCTAAGCGTCCCGCGACAGTATTTGGTGGACGTATTTGGATTGTCGGACGTAGTACAGACGATCAACCTCTTACATATTATTCTCAAGATGGAGGAGAAACATGGGAAGATGGTCCTGACCCAGAAACACATGTATTTGGCGGAACAGATTTGTCAGCCTTAGATAATAAGTTATGGCTGATTGGTAGCTACGATGAGACCACATCAAACCATGCAGGAAATGTGCATTATCTTGCTGCTGTACCAAGAGATACATGTAATCCTACAGAGTTTGATAACCCATACTACTGTGAAGAGGAATCATCTTCATCACAGAGTTCTTCTTCTGCATTGTCCATCTCTTCTCTTGAAACTACTTCAAGTGTGACATCTTCTATAACAAACTCTACTGCAACATCTGTAGCATCTTCTGTTATTTCATTTGCGCTACCGATACCGATACCGCCAACAACAACAACAAATAATCCTAGCAATCCTGGAGAAGGGCCTAATCGTATTGTCTGTGGTGATGGACGCACCAATGGAAGAGAACAGTGTGATGATGGAAACAATCGCAACCGCGATGGCTGTAGTAGTAGCTGTGAATTGGAATCCCTCAGAAGTAACCCAACCCCAACATTCCAACCTATTCCTGTAAACCGAGAACCGCGATGTGGCAATGGTCTTGTCGAGGCAAATGAAGACTGCGATGATGCAAACACTCGTAATGGTGACGGTTGTAGCAGCTCTTGTAGAGCAGAACCACGCTTGGTTGTTCCTGCGGACTCTGTCTGTGGAAATGGTATTACGGAAGACACAGAAGCGTGTGATCTTGGTTCTGGAAACTCTGACACTACACCAAATGCTTGCCGCAACAATTGCCAGCTCCCACGTTGTGGAGACTTCGTATTCGACGAAGGAGAAGCATGTGATAACGGACCTGCAAACTCTGACACCAAGCCAAATGCTTGTCGCACCTCTTGTACATTACCCGCCTGTGGTGATGGCACTATCGATGCTGATGAAACATGTGATGATGGCAACCTCAATGACGGAGATGGCTGTAGTGCAACCTGCCAAGTACAAGACGTACTTCTTGCGGCAGCACGAGTGTGTGGTGATGGAATCCTTGCAAGCCCTGAAGAGTGTGATGACGGGAATAAGCGTGATGATGACGGATGTTCCTCTTCATGTCTTCTTGAGTCCGGTCTCTGTGGTGATGGTATTATTCAGTCTCTTGCAGGGGAGGAATGTGAAAATTTACTGCATGATAAGAACCTTCCATTCCAGTGTATAGACTGCCTCTTTGCATCGTACACCTGTGGTGACGGTGTCGTTGATGCAGGGGAGGAATGTGATAATGGAAGCCTCAACAGCAACACACCAGATGCACTGTGTCGCCCTCTGTGTCATCTTGCACGATGTGGTGATGGCATCATTGATAACCAAGAAGAATGTGATGATGGCAACTACATCAATACTGATAATTGCGATGCTCAATGCCGTGACCGCTCAGCTGTCCTTGGAACATCAACAACAGTGAAAAAGCCAACCGATACCCCTGCTACGCCATCTGTGAAGCCAGCTGCACAAGTACCGCCAAGTCAGATCAGCAACCCATCACAAATGTTCTTCCCAACCATGCCAACTGGAAAACCATTGCCATACCAGTTACCCCTTGCACAATTGCAGCCACTTATTCAGGCACAAGGGCCAATTGGTGATACAGGGCCTGCTGCTGTCGCTGTTGTTGCTAGTGGAATGGCCGCAGGCATTGGTTGGATGCGACGTAAACGTAAACAATAATGATCTCTCCTCTCTCTCGTTCTCGGCTGAAAGGACTGCTGCTGCTAGTGGTAGTCGGTTCGAGTGTGTCGCTGATTGTGAACTCTTTAAATGGGAATGATTTGCGAGGGCAATCAGGAACGACATATGAATGCTACTACCCACTTGATTTCGACAACACCGAGTGTCCCGATGGGCCGTGGACTAATCAAGGATCATACTGTTATGCGGATGCAGGTACTACATGCTCTCCTCTTAACTGTGTCGTTAATGGGGGTATATGTGATGGTGTTGGAAGCTGTAATTGTATCCATGCATGTGAGGGGCTCGACATTGACTGTGCCAACTCCACAAGTATACAAGCAGGAGAAATCTGTGGAGATGAAGTCCCATGCTGTAGTGCAGGAGTTCCAAGCACAACGGTACTACTTTGTGATTCTGCTACCAATCTTACATGTAGTGGCCAAGGGGTATGTGTAACCCAATGTGGAGACGGTGAAAACAACCTCTTTGAAACATGTGATGGTGAAGAACACTGTGATAATGAAACGTGTGAATGTGAATTTGGCTACAGATGGGAAGAAGATTTTTCTGCATCGAACTCTGGGGCATGTGTGCCAGATGGGCTATGCGGAAATGGGGATCATGATACGGATGAAGAGTGTGATTATACAATACATGATCACTGCAATGACCTGAGCACAGGTGTGGCATGTACGTGTGAATTTGGGTACACCTTTAGCTCAACTAAAAGCGCATGTGTCATTTGTGGAAATAGAGACATTGACCCGGGAGAAGAATGTGACAGTGTTGCAAACTGTAATGTGAACTCTTGCCAATGTAATACTGGATATTCTGCAGTAGAGAATGAGAATAGGTGCGAAGAAGAATGTGGAAATGGAATTGTAGACCCTGGAGAACAATGTGATGACCCAGTTGAATGTACTGACCAATGTACATGCGAGGCGCCAAACGCTCTTCACCCAATATCTAGAGTATGTGAAGCATCCTGTGGAAATGGTGCAATTGATAATAATGAACAATGTGATGCATCTTGTACTCCTGGAGAGTCAGATGGTCCAGACCATGAATGTAATACCTTAAATCAATGTCCAGGTACGTACGACCAATGTGGTAATAGTTGTGGATGTGAATGTAAGTTACTGCCAAATATTTGCGATCAAGTCACTGAAATTGAACGAAGTGATGGCTCAAAGGCAAGAGTAGCGAGGTTATATGTGGGACCAGGTGAAGAATGTAGTGGGCCAGATATTCCTACAGTGTGCGCCGACCCATATGTACAAAAAGACTCATATCCAAACTGCGACCCCTTACCGGCAGTTGTATTCTGTGCACCTTGCGAAAGGTGTACTGGAAAAGGTGACGATACATTTGCCACAGGTGCCCTCATCTTTGTCCCTGCAACAGGAACAGAAATTCCTGTTCCAAGCGATATTGTAGGTGACTATAAGTGCCCAGAAGAATGCTTCCAAGAATGTGCTCTCGTTGGTGAGGAAAAATCCCTACCAGAAAACTGCGCACAAATGTACATCAATCCTTATAATGATGAGGGTCCAACAACAGCGCTGGCCGTCAACCTCACCTGCAATGCCCCAATCGATAATACGGGAAATGCACCGAGTGTCTGTGTTCCTCAAAGAGTAAACGGGCCTGGAAGTCCTGGGAGTGGTCCTGGGAGTGGTCCTGGTCCTAGTGGTAGTCCAGGAAGTGGACCTGGTGGCAACGGTCCTGGTCCTAGTGGGAGCCCTGGACCTGGCGGTGGACCTGGGGGTAGCCCTGGTCCTGGGAGTGGTCCTGGTGGCAACGGCCCTGGACCTGGCGATGGAAGTGAAGGATCCAGTTCAGATAGTAGTCAATCCTCTTCACGTGTCAGCTCTTCACGTGTCAGCTCTGCATCTGCCAACTCTTCTCAAAATTCTTCTCAGATTAGTATTACCCAAAACTCGGTAGCATCACAAAACTCAACTGTTTCACAGGGAAGTACTGTGTCGCAAAACTCTGTGAACAGTATTGCGTTCTCTTCATTACAAATTTCTTCTGCATTTTCCTCAATACAATTTTCACGATCATCGTTTAATAGCTCGGACTGCAATACCGTTCTTGGTTGTAATGATAGACGAATGACATGTCTTAACGACATGTGTGTCATTATTAATGAATCGGGGCCAAATGACTGCAATGAAACAATAGACTGTGGCCAACATACCGAGTGCCAAAACGAGCAATGTGTTGTTGTCGATGGTGATGGAGACAATGAATGTAATGATGTATTTGATTGCATCAATTCTAGCTCTTCACGGAGTATGTTCAGTCTTTCTTCTGAACCACCTGGGTCCCATACAATCTGTCAAAATAATGCATGTATCGAAGTTCCAGGGAATGGTATCGATGAGTGTGATACTGTTCTTGGATGTTCCAATGAGCATACTGCCTGTCTCAACAATGCCTGTGTAATACTATCTGAGCCAGGAGCAAATGAATGCTCTTCTGTTATTCAATGTGATACACACACTGAATGTCGAAATAATCAATGTATCATTGTCGATGGCAATGGAAGCAACCAATGTGCTGATGTGTTCGACTGTCTTGTCTCTAGTTCTTCACGGAGCAGCTTTGCTGTATCAAGTAGCAGTTCTTCTGCAGGTACATCGCGTACTTCATCAAGAGATTCCTCTTCTCGAGTATCCAGTATTGCAAGAAGTTCTAGACGATCTATTCCATACTTCCACTTAGCATGTGTGAGCGAAAGCTGTACATACGTTGAGGGGGATGAACCAGACTCTTGTCGTCGTGGATCTGATGACTGCTTACCATCTTCCACGTCTTCTCAGTACACCATCATTATCGCCCTTGCATCGTCCTCTGAGAGCACTAAATCTCCTGTCATACAAATCCCTTCGTCCTCTTCTCAGTCGTCTCTGACGAGCAGTAAAGAGCCTCTTGTGGCTGCTGCATCCATCTGTGGGAATGGTCTTCTTGAAAATAGAGAAGAATGCGATGACAGCAACCGTCGCGATAATGATGGTTGTAACTCTACGTGCTTACTTGAAATTGGTATCTGTGGGGATGGTGTTGTCCAAAGCCTTCTTGGAGAACAGTGTGAACAATCAACACACAATGCAACACTGCCATATACATGTAGCCGTTGTCGGTTTGTATCTCTGTACTGTGGTAATGGAGAGATTGATGCTGGGGAGGAGTGTGACGATGGACCACAGAACTCTACATCTCCAGATGCACTGTGTCGCCCAGACTGTAGCCTTTCTCGATGTGGCGATGGCATTATTGACTCTGCAGAAATCTGTGACGATGGGAATCGTATCAATAATGATGGATGTGACAGGTATTGCAGAAAAGAGTCAAAGGATTCAAAGGACCCACAGCACACCTTGGTAGCTTCTGAAAATCCTCAAACAATTTCGCAACAATACCAATTCCCACAGTACCCAACATATCAACAACTACCGTACCAACTACCTCTCGCACAACTACAACCGTTTGTACAAAACAGAGCGCCTATAGGAGACACAGGTCCTGCAGCGGTTGCTGTTGCTGCATCCGGAATGGCTGCAGGTATTGGATGGATGAGGAGGAAGAGGAAATAGGACTACGAGGACTACGAGGACTACGAGGAATACGAAGACTACGAGGACTACGAGGATGGAAGACATGTCACACCTTGGTCTTCTCCCCAGTCGAGACAGCCAGGAATTTTCTGACACTGTGTTGCCTTTCCATTGGTATATAACACGTAGTGCTGCATACCATCATCACATTGTGGTGCACATGCATGTGGCTGCAACATTCCTCCATAGTATGAATAGTTCACACTCAGAGGTTCCCCCTCGCACTCTTGGTTCTCTTTTGGCTTGAATTCACTCTTGCTTGTATCTGCCAAAAATGACTGATACAACAATACTCCTGAAATGAGTACAATGAGTGCAATGACAGATTTTCCGTACGGTGTCTGAGGGTCAAATGATTCCATTGAAAAAAAGTGTAGCATAATTTATCAATCTGCACCTTTCCGTTTTATGACAACAAAGGCTGTTCGCCACAGTATCCATAAATCTAAAAATGGTGACCACTCTTCGATATACTGTAGGTCTAACCGCACCTCTTCTTTGAAGGGAAGATCTGAACGACCAGAGACCTGTGGGAACCCCGTAATTCCTGGTTTTACCGCAAAGACACGTCGCTCATATGTAGAGTATTTGCTCACCTCTTCTGGCAAATGTGGACGAGGGCCGACAAGTGACATATGACCGACAAATACATTTAAAAGCTGTGGCAGCTCATCCAGTGACCAGCGCCTAAGTACTCGCCCAAGTCCTGTGACTCGTGGATCATTTTTCATCTTGAAGAGTGGGCCATCTGTACGATGACTTTTCTTTTGGAGTTCTGCTTTTTTCTTATCTGCATTTCGGATCATTGTGCGAAACTTCATGACAAAAATTGTACGGTGATTTGGACCACCAACCCTGTGTGAGATGTAAAAAATAGGGAAACCCTGAAAGAGGATGCAGAGGATGCAGAGGATGCAGAGGAGTGGTAGCAGTAGTATAAGCAATACTGTACTTCCAATAATGTCACATATGCGCTTGAGTATTCTGCCCCATCCATCAAGTGGTGTTGGCCTGAATGCGAGCATCGGCACGAGGCCAATGTAATCTGTTCGTAATTGATGAGGGTTTTCTGCAAGGACAGGTGGTAAAAAAGCGTAACCAATATGTTCACTTCGACAATACTCAATAAGTGCATTGGTGACTGCATCTTTTGGGTCTGGATCTGTCTGTAGCACAAGATCGACATTTGATAACTTTTTCAGCTCTACAATACTTCCAATATGCCCTAAGTATGCATAACGAACGTCATCTGTCAGTGTCGCTTTTGCAGACTTGACTATTGCCCTTGCACCAATAGACACAACCGACCGAACTCCAATACCACACTGTAAGAATGCACGCTGAAGTAGTGTTACCGAGCTTCGTCCAATAATGGCAAAACATGCGATGAGAAAACCAGAATGCAGAAGTAACATACGACTATAAAAGAGCTGCTTCTTTACAAGGAAATACCATGCAATCACTGCCACAAGCCACAGAAAACTTGCGATAAGAATACGACCAATTTCGTTCCATGCACTTCGCGTGGTGAGCAGTACATACAAACTCAGACATGCAGCTATAAGAAGGAAACCAAGAATGCCTGGCATTACAAAAGATACAAGATAGTCTGGCATATCTGGAAGCGTACTTGCAGGTTCGAGGAGCTGAATACCAGGAAGTAAATCGATATTACTGAGACGTAAACGGTATGCCAGCGTTAATGCCGCAAATACAGCAAGTGCATCGACGGGGATGCGAAGAAGGCCAAATACTGCTTCTGATTTCTTCATGGAAATATTGTAGAGGCGTCACGCCGTGACGTCTCTACAATATTCCGCTCTTTATACGCCGGGTTCTGTCGCCCCAGCGTGCTGGGGGGATGATCATCTATCTGGGATCGCAATTACTTGCGACCTCGAGTGCGGAGGGGTAATTGGTACGCCGGAATCAGCATAGTTTCCAATCACCCAAATCCTCCTTGCACCACCATGAGTTTACCGATTCCTAAGGGAATCCTCGGTACTCCGAGGCGTTTCACTCCCCGTAAGGGGCTCGTCTCTGTGGCACTGGTCCTACAACGTCTTTATGAATTATGGACGGAGCGACGGGTGTTACCCGCATGGCATTCCGTTGGTGCCCGGACGTTCCTCCCACCTCTAAAAGAGGGGGCGATCATCAAAAGAGCGGATAACTATTATCTCAGAAATACGCTTTTTTTGCAATATTTCTCTTCTCAGCCATAGCGAATATGTATAAGATATGGCGCGGTTGCCACCTTAGCTCAGTTGGCCAGAGCAACGCACTTGTAATGCGTGGGTCCGGAGTTCGAATCTCCGAGGTGGCTCCACTCTCAAACGCACAATTACACCAACATACTGGCCAGAGCAACGCACTTGTAAGCGTACAGTCCACCGTTCGAATCTCCGAGGTGGCTCCACTCTCAAACGCACAATTACACCAACATACTGGCCAGAGCAACGCACTTGTAAGCGTACAGTCCACCGTTCGAATCTCCGAGGTGGCTCCATTTAACACTCACATTCTTACTTCTTTTTCTTCTTGAGCTGCTTTTTTGGCTCCTTTACCTTAAGAGGCAATTTCACCGTAAATGTACTCCCTTTATTCTCTGTACTATCCACAGTGATGGTTCCACCGAGGTTTTTGACAATCATTTTTGAAATATAAAGGCCAAGGCCATTTCCATCTGTATCCATCTTGCGCACATTATCTGCACGGAAGAGGCGCTCAAAAAGCCTCTTTTGGTCTGCTTTTGATATACCAACACCTGTATCACGCACTGCAATTTCTACAGAGGATTTCTTTACCACCATATCCACACTTACTTTCCCGCCTGCTGGAGTGTATTTTATGGCATTGCTGAATAGGTTTTTAAAGACAACGTGTAGCAAGACTGAATCTGTTTCGATTTGTACTTTCTTCGATGGAACAGAAATGACACATGCAAGCTTCTTATCTTTTCCGAGCGACCTCAAATCTTCTCCAAGATCTGTAATAACGGATGTCAGATTTACCGGATTGTTATGAGGAGTGATATCCCCACCTTCAAGCCGTGCAGCATGTAAGAGAGAGTCGATAAGATTGCTCATACGTTTTGCCGCAATTTCCATTTCGTCGATGTACTCTTGCTGTTCTTTACTTACTGTTCCTTCATTGTTAAGCAGCTCTATGTACCACTGCAAACTCGAAAGCGGTGTCCGTAATTGGTGTGACGCAAGCGAAATAAACTCCGACTTCAAGTAGTCCACCCTACGCTGTTCTGTTACATCTTGGAACACAATAATTGCACCAAGTAATTTTTTTCCATCCATCAGTGGTTTCACGACGAGGATAATTGGAATCAAAATATTATCTGCTCGCATAATGCTGAAGTTTTGTTCTGGAGTAGACTGCACTGTTTTCTTTTTCTTTAACACCAACGTGACAGGATGTTTAGCACCTTGCATCCTCTTGTGATGAACACGAATATCTAGTGCATCAGCAACATTGAACCCGACCCACTTCTTCCTTGAACATTTAAGTACCTGTAATGCTGCAGGGTTGGCGTCTGTTACCCTTCCGGCTGCGTTCACTGTCATGACACCATGATCGATGGTATCGAGGATGACACGGTCTTTAAGGTACTGATTCTTCAACTGCGCTGTACGCTTTACCACTTCCTCTTCAAGGTTGTCGTAAATTTTCTTCAGACGATTCGCCATACTGGCTGCAATGCGTTCGAGTACTTCTACTTCATCTCCTGTTTTCATCGTACGGCCGAGACTCCAGTGATCCGGACCAAGTAGCCCCATCTTTGCCGTCAAATGACGCAATGGTGCAGTGAGCCTTTTTGCCAAAATCACTGCTGCATATCCTGCAAGGACTAGTAGCAATACACTTTTTACAAAGAGCGCTAGTGCCATACCAACTGTACCTGCCATTGCCTCTTGATGATGAATAGTTATGACAAGACCCCACCCAAGAAGCGGAAGAGATCTATAGGCAGCAAGAACGTCATTTCCTCTGTAGTCGACTGAAGATGCAGTCCCTGCACCACTATCGATTGCCAGTGCCATGAGCTCTCCTTCTTCACGCTGCTCATCAAAGATACCAAGCGACAAAGGACTTCTCTTTCCTGGAGCGTATTCATTATTGAGTAACACCAAATCGTTTGCACTTCTCTGTCCGAGCAGTACTTCCCCTGTATCACCAAGCGATGGAACATCGAAAATAGACTCTAATAGTGCTTTCATAGAATACCGCACACCAAGGACGGCTTCTTGCCCCTGTGTACGAATAGGGGAGTAGATTGTATATCCATCCCATCCCTCACTTCCTTTCGATGGAACCATTGTTGTGGCAGTTATTGCAGTATTGATTGGGTTTACATCAAGTCCAGTTGATGACACAACTGCTGCGTTTTTTGTAAAAACACTCATACCAAGAACCGATACCCCTCTACCCTGCATTTCTTCAAGAATAACCTTAAGGCTTGCACTATCTGTTTTGATACCTTCTCCAGATGCAAGCAGTGCTGTAAATTCACGGTCTGTATTTATTCTACTGATAATATGCTCTTCTTTTGCATTAATAATGGATGACAACTGTGAAAATACACGTTGTCGCATAAGGTTTTGTGTCGTATAAAATGCAGACAACGATAGAATAATTGCAGTTACTGTGGTGAGTAATACAGATTGCAGCACAATACGCTCCATGATGGAGGTCTTTACCACTTGCCGATTCTTCTGTGTGTGTTTTGGCATTAAATGCAATGTATCCCTCTATTCTACCATAAATTTTGCTTTTTTACGATAGAAAAAACCCCCGGGTGACCGAGGGCTTTTTTTGCACTTTTTGGCTTAAACTAGCGAGTTACGCTGATTGTTGCACCGTTTTCAGCAAATGGAGCTGTAACAGTCACACGCTTGTTTGTGTCACGAACGATGTCGTAACCAGTGTATTCAACAGAACCTGTTGGCGTTCCGCTTGGATCTGTTGGAAGGTTTACAAGGTATGAACCTGTCAGTGCATCCAAGTCACATCCTGCAACTGGTAATCCTGAAGTAGGAGCAGTGTAGCCAGTACAGTTAGAACCGCCTGTACATACACCCTTTGCAGTAGTGTCGATACAAGCTGGAAGAGTACCATTGTTATCAATGGCGTACTGGTACGCAGCGTTAAGGATCGTATTCACATCGCTTCGGCGTTGTGCGTTACGAGCGTCAGCAAGCTGCTTTGTTGGATTAATCGCAACAATAACGATTGATGCCAAGATGGCAATGATACCGATCACGAGCAGGAGCTCGATCAAGGTGAATCCACGTCGTGTATTCATAATAAAGAATGGGAAAAATAGAAAACTAAATAGTATTGCTGTTCATTGTACTCATTTCAGTCTAAAAATAAGACAAAGTGTTATTGACTGTTTATTTATTTAAATCTTAATGCGTATCTGTATAAAATTATTAACATGGCAGAAAGATATCTGCATCTGTACAAATGTCTGATTCGCAGTACTGCCATTGATATGTGCCATCAGTGCAGGATGGGATAGTGCATTCACATTGTGTACTTTCAATATCATCAGGGAACAAGGAAACAACTGCTTCGAATGTTCGATGATACTCGATTGGGACTGTGACTTCTGTTGTTTGAGTAATCGTAAATTGTACAAGAACACTCGCGCGCGCATCTGCCACTGATGTGTTTTTTACTATAAAATCCGAAAGAGTGACACTATCTGCGCTGATGGTTTTGAGAATATTTGCCTCCGCGACATACAACACCGAACCAGACAGCCCAATGATAGTTGGATTATATGTCTCATCTGATAACTGTAATGCAAGAACGCTCCCAGAGGTAGTCGATACTGGGTCAAGTATCCTCTCTGCACTGCGAATACGATTACTGAGTGTCTGCATGATCTGCACACCAGACTGCTCTACCGTTGTAATCAATTGTTGACGAATACGCTGCTCGCTTGTCGACATAAAAAACATGATAAACATACTACTACTTAGTGCAAAAAATGCTGTAAACATTAAAAGCTCTATAAGTGTTGTTCCACGCCTATGCTTGAAATTTAATACGAACATGCAGTAATGGTAGATACCTCTTGCCAAGAATACACGGTAATACTTGGGAGTAGCGTCGAAACTACGATTTCCATTCGCCGTGTGTTATTACCACGTATACCCTCAACACATAATGTGCGATTGGTGTTTCCATACCCTCCTGGTTGGAGGATTGCACACGTTCCATTCGTCAGTGACAGGCTTTCATTGCCTGAATATCCATTGTTGAGAAATAAGCTCATGAGCCCAATTTCTGCACAGGTATTTGCATTTTCAATTGCCTGTGCTGATGACTGAAACGTTAACCCATTTTGTAATGACCCTATTGATATTAACGTAAATGAACCAATGGCAGATACCACTATTGCACTAACAAAAAGAACACTGATGAGAAATACATATCCTGGCCTCTTCTGTTGCTGTAAAGCGCTTATGACGATGGTTGGAGAATAATAAATGCAGAGTTTGTCATGAGAAATACTCGATCATGCAAAGAGTCATACGTGACGCCACGACCGAGCCCAGTGGAGGTATCCCAGACGTCAACTATTGGATTTCCACCACCTACAAATGTATCAATATCGAGCACGACGAGCTCTTGGTTGTCGTGATTTGTCGCTGCAAATGCGTATGTTCCTGTTGGTTCTGCATCTAATGCGTTTACCGATTGTCCTGTCTCTGCATTGAATGGTGCAGCTGTTGGCACTGGACTTTCGCTGACATCAAACAAATGAAGCTCCTCTGTAAGGTCTCCCTGGAGCCGTCCGAGCAACACATATCCACCAAATGCTGTGACTGATGTCCCGTCTGGTGTATCTGGGACGTTGTAACCACCTCCACCAACTGCGAACTGTAAGTCTGCTGCATCGAATGCATCGATAACACGTAATTCTTTTGTATCGTTTGTCGTCGCTGTGTAAGCGTAGCCATTCTGCACAACAATACTTGTATGGGATGCACCTGCGTCCTCTAGGCTATCAAGGAGTGTTATTGCTCCAAGGTCTGTTATATCATACGAGAATATTTCTGCTTCTGTAGAATCCTCAAGTGACGTAACGAAAAGGGTATTACTCACAAGTACAATAGACCGAGCCTTGCTGTTGCCTGGTACATTGATTGTTGCCACACGATCCGTTGCAGAAAATGATGATGCGTTCGTTGTGTCAAAAATTTGAATTTCAGCACCGTCATCTCCTGTCACAACGTACAGCATGTCATCAACAAGAAGTATGTCATACCCTGCAGAGCCGAGTGTATACCCTTCTGCCACTCTATTTGGAGAGCCTGTGTCTGTGATATCAAACACATATAAGCCTGCTCCACCATCTGATATTTCGCTTGTAACAAATGCGAAACTATCAGATGCCACTGCAGCATTGAATAGGGGAGTGCCTGCATCAATATACGCACTATCAAGGGAAACGTTTCCCCAGTTTGATGCAGCCTGCTCCCTGTGCCAGTCTGTAATATCTGTGACCAGTGATGACTCACCAATACGCACGGCACCAAGATCCCACGATGTGGTTGCAACCAACTGCAAACGGTTACTATCAATAGAAGTAACCTGAACATTCGATATAAACCCATCATCTGATACTGAGCCTGTCCCCGACAACTCCCACAGACCAGACTCACCAATACTGACTCCAAATATTCCTTCTGTAAGATCTGCAAAGTTATTATCTCTTATTGATTTCACCCCAGCGATACTTTGTTGATTTAGATGTGTTGCACGAATGTGGTCTCCACTTTTCAGTGTTGATGTTTGCGCAAAGAGCAGCGCATAAATAACACCCGATACAATGATCGAAAACACAGCAACTCCTATAAGAACATCGAGAAGTAAAACGCCAGGACGTGTTCGGAAGGTTTGCATTGTTTACATTGGGGCGTTCTTTTGGATCATCTGAATCATCGCTTTTCCGCAACCATACTTCCGAGCACCATTTGTATAGAATGGAAATAAGCTACGCATTTGTCGCTGTACTCGTGGGAACTGGTCGAATCGATATGACCTCTTTCCTTCAGCTACATCAACAAGCTGTTCACAGCTACATCCTGCAGTATCTGCGAGTGTGTAGTCTCCAACTTTTTTCCGTGGACCCTCATGGAAGATGACACTGTCTCGTGTGAGTGCATATCGATTAAAGAGCATATATTCCGTTGGTACTGGCTCTGGCATGTATGTTCCAGCACAGAGGTCTTTAGAATTGAGAATACCGTCTCCATCTTCATCTCCTTCACATGCACCTTTGCGATCTCCGTGACTCGCATGTCTTGCCCATGCGCTTGCAGGAATAGTTAATGTTGCATGGTCCTGTGGATTTCCCGGTGGGAAGTGACACACCTGAATATCTGACTCTCCTTCTTCTACATCATCATCTGACCCTCCATCATCACCTCCAGTTGTTCCTCCATCATCTCCGCCAGATGTACCTCCAGTAGTACTGCTTGAATGATCATCTGAGTTGCTTGTGTTGCCATCGTCATCGTCATCATCATCCGAATTGGCACCACAAATTCCCTGACTTGCAGGTTTTTCGAGTGTAATCAACACTGCAGCATCTTGGTAATCTTCAGACCCATCAATATCCTGTATTTCAACAAGGCTCAAGATCTGCTTCGACTTGATCGATACCTTTCGATTCTTAATAACATTCTTCATAAATGTTTTTAGCTTCACTGGCGTTCTAAAAATCGTTGTATCTGGATCTGCATTCTTGTTTCGAAGCATTGTAATACGACCACTTCCATCGCCTGATGTTGTGACCTTTTTAAATAACCATCCTCTTCGGCCTTCTACCCTCAGCAAAATAGTACTATTTGCAGGTACATCCTCGAATGTGTACTGTTCTCCACCATCAATATCCTTAAAGCCAAAGAGTGGCTCCCATGTGTCCCCATTATCGATACTGACACTGAGGTGCATTTGAATTTCTGGACCATTATTCCCATATGTCGCATGTGATCCAAGGACTTTAAACGACACATCAGATTTTTCTGCCACAGTAATGCGACCATTATTCATGGTGTATGAGGCTGCACATGGGTCGATATCTTCTTGGTTATCTGCGATACCATCATCGTTATCTCCGTCTCCATTGTCATCGTCAGGCTGATTATCTGCGATACCATCATCGTTATCTCCGTCTCCGTTATCAGCTGTTGTTCCTGCACTTGACGATGCACCACTGCTATTAGTAATGCTTGAACTGCTACTGCTACTGACCGCAGCTTCTGTCCAATAGATATCGATCGCGTCATCTTGCACTGTTACTCGTGTTTGATAGAGTATTGATCGGTTGCCAGTATTGATCGTTGCCTCGTCCCCTCCTGCACCATCATTTACTACTCCATTAAATGGATCTTCAGACTTATTATCGCCTTCAACATTTTGCAATGACACAATTTCTGCACCATCAAATGTTACTTTTGCGTCAACAATTTCTTTTCCTTTAGCAAGTTCTCCATGAAGAAGAACTCTAACAAAGCCATTTTGACGCCGAACAGATAACCCTTTTACATCTTCGGTCAGACCACCATCTGTTGCTCTCTGCCCATCAGGAGAGAGAAGTGGAATCCACTGTCCATCACCATATGCCCATGCAGACTGACCCACAAAAGACTTCTTTGCAGCATCGCCATCTCCTGTATTTTCCAATCTCTCGAAATTAATTTTAAAACGAGGATCAGATGAAGACGCACAGCTTCCTACAGGCTGTCCAAACTGGATGAGAAGTACTGCATCTTGAAAATCGGAAGAACTTGTACCAAGCGACCCGAGCTCTGTAAGCAACACAACATCGTATTCGTTGATACTAATCTTTCCATTCTCATCTAAGATTCCCTGTAAGAATGTTTCAAGTCCTGCTTGGTTATCGTACGCATCGTATGCTGGAGGATCATCCCCATTTCGCAATACTTCAATATGACCAGAGCCGTCATTGCTCTTGTATGTCTTATTAAATAACCATCCGTATCGACCATTTACTTTAATAACAAGCCGCTGATCTGATGATAGTCCGTCGATTGTCTGTACTTCACCCCCATCAATTTCTGCATTATTGAAAAGATCATTCCATGTCTGTCCTCCATCAGTACTAATGTCTGCACTCACCTGAACTTCTGGACCGTCTGTACCGTAGGTAATTTCTGCGCCCAGTGCCCTTACTGTTGCACTTACTGTTCCGGTTGTTGTAATTGTACCATCGTCCGCAACAGAAAAACGGTCTTCGCATGTCGGTTCACCGTCGTCATCTGCTCCACCTCCAGACCCTCCACCTCCAGAATCGCCGCCACTTGTGCCTCCTGTATCACCACCTGATGTACTTCCTGAATCGCCTCCAGTAGTCGTACCTGTATCCCCTCCATCAGTAGAACCTGTGTCGCCACCATCTGTTGCCCCTGTGTCTCCACTATCCTCATCTATGAGCTGCTCTATTCCTGATGCAGATAATGTTCCATCTGCGGTAATGGTAATAATGCGACGCTCACCATTTGCTGCTTCAAGAATAATATCTCCTGTTGGAGAAGGGATTCCATCCACTCGGGAGTAGATCACTTCTTCAATGCCAAATACAGAAATGCCAGCTGGCAATGCGATGGTGTCATCGAAATCTGTATCACGTGTAATATAATTTTCCCCCATAAACACTGTTCCATCTTCGATCGATACACCCCACTGCCCATCTTCCTCTCCGGATTGAGATTTGAGTTGAGCACTTGAAAGATTATGCAGTGTTTGTGCTACTGCAAGATCCAAATCGCTACGGATTTGATAATTCTGATACATCGGAACCGACATACCTGCTGTAATTGCGATAATACCGAGTGTAAGCATCGTCTCTACAATGGTAAATCCTTTTTTCATATGAAGATGGGGGAATCTAACGAGATAGTGTACAAGAATGAAGAGTATTTAGAAAATGAAAGAAAATGGAGTGGATATTTTTTATTTACTGCGTACCACCATTCCAAAAAATAAGAATTGTATCTCCTGCATTTGTGACTCGTGTTTGAAACTCTACCGACTTGTTATCGGAGGCTAATGTATATTCATCTCCACCAACACCTTCGTTTGTATTACCATCAAAGGGTTGTTCTCCTTCGTGTTCTCCTTCTTCATTTTCTATGTGATCGATATACCCTCTGTCGATCGTGATCGTTGCATCGACAACCTCTTTCCCTCCAGATTCTAACCCTCCATAGGCAATCAAACGAACGAATCCGTTTTCTCGTTGCATCGACAACCCATTCACATCAATGACAATACTACTATCGAGAATAGGAAACCCATTTTGTGTGAGGGGTATCCACACATCTTCCTCGTAGATTTTTGCATCCTTTCCAACATATACCCTGTTTTCTACAGAGCCATTTCCACTATTTTTTATACGATCAAAATGAACCTTCATCTGTACCGGTGGAACAGGTGGCCCCGCTAGTGTTCCCGAATCTATAACAACAGTACGTTCATAACCATCTTCTGCACTAAACACTATTTCTCCACTTATACTTGGCACTCCATATAATGCAGTGAAGTACACCTCTATAATTCCTGATACTATGACACTGCTCGGTACAGCGATCTGCTCATCGTATGATGCATCCCGATTGGCGTAATCCTCTCCCAAAAAAATAACTCCTGTTTCAGCGTGGTATCCCCATGCAGAAGATTCTGAACCAGACTGGGCGAGCAGCTGTGCCCTATGCACTAAATGCTCTGCTTGCTGCGCTGCGAGGTTTACATCGCTTCGTAATTGATATGACCGATAACTTGGAATAATAGCAGCCCCAAGTACAGCTAAGATAGCGACGCTCACAAGGACCTCTGGGAGGGAGACGCCACGTAATGTATGTGGGATACGCATAATGCTAACGGCCGATATTTCCGACTACTCCATAAATAGGAGTAATGATGGCAAAAGCGATTGTTCCGACAAGTCCTCCAATGAAGAGGAGAATCATCGGCTCTAAAATAACTGGCAAACGCTCTGCAGTTTCTGCGGCCTTCTTCTCATAAATATCTGCAATTTTTAAGAGGGTATTTGATAAGGTTCCAGACCTTTCCCCTGTAATAACCAATTGTTGAACTGAAATAGGCAACAGCTTTTCGCTTTTTTTGATCGCTGCGAAACTGACACTAAAAGAGTCTCCCATAGTGATACGTTCTAGTAACTGCCCGTAGAACTTTTTATACGACACAATGTGTGTCACATCTTCGAGGGATGCCAGTGAATCTGTCAGCGGAACACCTGCACGAAGTAGCCCTCCGAGTATGACACCAAAACGAGCGATAGTCGCATATCGTCCGAGTGATCCGATTCCTGGAATCTTAAAAATAAACCATTGTGACACAGCACGGAAGCGTGTGTACTTTGAAAGAAGTGCAAGTACAACGAACCCTCCTGCCATACTTGGCACAAAAATCATTCCGTATTCAGAGAAAATATTAGTGATGTAAATGACAGCGCGTGTTGTGATAGGCAAGTCTGCATTGAGAGACATCAAAACCTGAATAAGGTTTGGCAACACGAAAAGCCCAAGACCCATCACAATAACGAACATCAGCACCATCACAATTGTTGGGTAGATCATAGCCATACGCACTTTCGAACTAAGGGCGTGATCCTTTTCTTGCTGTATTGCGAGGTATTCAAGATTCTCGGCAAGACTTCCCGCCTCTTCACCAATACGTACGAGAGCAACCTCATACGGCGTAAACAAATACGCCTCGTCCATAGATCGCCAGAGTGGCGTACCACTATTGACTGATGCGGCAATATTTTTCAAAATTTTCTTCGTTGCCTTATTTTTCATTTCCATCTCTAGTGTAGAGAGCGTGTCGATAAGAGGAAGGCCTGCGTTCATCATCATAGCCATACTTTGGATCATCATCACACGTTGCTTTCCCATTCCCATGTTGTTGAGTGATGAGAAAAACTTCGCGAGTTCACTCTTTTTCTTCTTAGGCTTTCCTATTTTTTCCTCTTTCCTTTTTCCAAAGCTTAGCGAGAAAAACTTCTTTTTAGGGGATAACGATGGCGGGTCAGACTTTACTCCTCTCTTCTCAGAAGTTTTTTTTGCAACAGCCTTCTTTGTTACTTTTTTATTTTTTCTTTTTGGCATTCTTCTTTCGGGAGAAAATAACGTCTGGCGGCGCTGCAACCCTCATGAGTTCTTCCATGGTTGTGAGACCTGAAAGAGCCTTTTGGAATCCATCTTCAAACATTAATTTCATTCCCTGCTTTCGTGCCTGCTCACTAATCTCTGCACTGGTCGCACGATGAATAACGAGCTCTTCGATCTCTGGTGTCATTTCGAGTAGTTCATAAATACCAACACGCCCTCTAAACCCTGTTCCACCACAAGCATCACATCCCTTTCCCTTATACAAAGACACTTTCTTTGTCCCTGAAAAGAACTTATTTGCACCAGTAAAGAGCTGCTTTGCCTCTGCGACAGAGAGTGAATAACTATACCGACACTCTGGACAAATGCGCCTTACAAGGCGCTGTCCGATGATAACCTCAAGGGTTGATGCAAGGAGGAACGGTTCTACACCCATGTCGAGCAAACGTGGCACTGCTGTTGCAGAATCGTTACTGTGAAGTGTTGAGAACAGTAGGTGACCAGTAAGCGCAGCGTTTACAGAAATATCTGCCGTTTCGCCGTCACGGATTTCTCCCACCAAAATAATATCGGGATCCTGCCTTACGAGTGCGCGAAGTCCTGATGCAAACGTGAGGTTTGCTTTTGGGTTTACCTGAATGTGGTTCACTCCTCTGATTTTATATTCCACTGGGTCTTCAATTGTTGAGATATTAATGTCCGGATGGTTACGCATTTTCATGAGCGCTGAAAGGGTTGTCGACTTACCAGATCCTGTAGGACCAGTTGTGAGTATCATTCCAAATGGCTTATGAGCGGCCTTGTTAAGCACTTCTTGTGCCTCTTCTGTGAATCCGAGATCTGCAAGCGATAGGGTACGAACATATGCAGCAAGAAGTCGCATTACAATTTTTTCACCATCTACGATTGGCACAATGTTTACACGAATATCCATAGGACCAGTTGATGTCTGATGACGAATCGCACCATCCTGTGCACCAAAGTGCTCATCGATACGCATGTTTGCCTCGATCTTCACACGGTTCACCACACCTTCGTAGTGGATCTTTTCAATACGCCCTGCTTCGTGCAACACTCCGTCAACACGGAAACGAACAATGACAATATCGCCCTGTGGTTCAAAGTGAATATCCGATGCACGAAGCTCGATTGCATCATCGATAATCTCTCCGAGAATTTCCGGAGCAACCTTTCCTTGCTGCTCGATAATGCTCTGGAACCTTGTTGCAAGCGGCTTACGGTAATGACGTAGTGCGGAGTTAATATTTTCCTGTGAAGAAAATACATAGCTAATTTTGCCAGTAAACTCTTCATTTGAAGCTTTTTTTGAAGAGAAGAGTCCACCAGACTTTTTCTTTTTTATCTTCTTTTTACCCTTGGCATCCCCTTTTTTTCCATCAGATGAAGCATCTGGAATGATGGCTTCTTCTTTTTCAAAGTTGATTCTGATTGCTTCTTCGAGGGTATCATTTCCAGGGTCTGATGTTGCAACGGTTAGTGTCTTTCCTTCTTGCTTAATAACAATCGCGCTATATGTTCGTGCAATTTCCTCTGGCAGCTTTCCAACGAGTTCTGGGTTTGGTGGATTCTCTTGAATATCAAAAAATGGCAAACTGTAATGTTCGGCCAATGCATTTTCGTACAGTGCCTGCGTGAGCAACCCTTTCTCCATCAAGACTGCAAGGAGTGGTAACTTTCTCTCTTTTGCCTGCTGTAAGTTTGCCTTTAACTCGTCGTCAGAGAGGTAACTCTGTTCTAGGAGAATATCGCCGATTTGTGCATCAGTTAGTGCCATTATTTCATTGAGGATTTAACAGTTTTAATAATTTCTGTAATCGGTGTGTTTGATTTTACGAAGTATCCAATTGCTCCAAGCTCCTTTGCTCTTTGCTTATCCTCATCTTGTCCGAGATTACTGAGTACAATAATTGGTGACTTCTTTTTTAATTGCTCCATAAATGTAAACCCATCCATATTCGGCATGATGAGATCGAGCAAAATAGCAGAAAACGTTGTTGTGTTCGCAATCTTTAATGCCTCAGCACCATCTGTTGCAATAACTACTTCAAACCCCTCATGAGAGAATTTTAATTCCAGTGCATGAGAGAGTGGTCGCTCATCTTCTACGATGAGCACTTTTTTGCCTTTCTTTTCTGTGTCTTTTTTTGGCATACAATTTTCCGAATAATCATTAAATTATAGCAAATATAGCGATTTTAAGCAATAACAAGCATTACGCTGACACACGCACAAAGAACCTGTACACTCCCGATACTTCTTTTTCTCCACCATTATGCCCAAACGAGCCCTAATTTCTGTCTCTGATAAAACTGGAATTACCGAATTTGCTGCTCGTTTAGCCTCTGCTGGCTATGAAATTATCTCTACAGGTGGAACCGCGGAGCAGCTCCGCGCAGAGGGCACAGAGGTGACAGAGGTCTCAGAAGTGACGAAGTTTCCCGAATGTTTCGGTGGTCGTGTGAAAACCATGCACCCAAAAGTAATGGGGGGAGTTCTCTACCGAAGAGGTGACAGTGAACATGAGGCGCAAGCAAAAGAACTCGGTATAGAATCTATCGATATTGTTGTCGTGAACCTCTACCCATTCGAGCAAACTGTTGCAAAGGGAATCACTGGTGATGACCTCATTGAACAGATCGATATCGGGGGTCCAACACTTCTTCGCAGTGCTGCGAAAAATTTCAAACACGTTACGGTAGTCTGTGACACTGCTGATTACGAAAAAGTTATTACCGAGATTGAAAACAACGGAGATACGACACTTGAAACACGAAAGACACTTGCAACAAAAGTATTTCTACGTACGGCAGCCTATGATGCGAATATTACAGAAGCCCTATCTGAAGGGGAAAACTCTGCTCTCATACTCGAAAAAGGACTCGCCCTTCGTTACGGAGAAAACCCACACCAGTCTGGAATGTTTTTCCAAAACTATGGCACTGATCCAGGATGGAAAGTGGTACAAGAAGAAAAACAAATGAGCTACTTAAATATTTTAGATGCGGACGGTGCGTGGAATTTAGTATCAGAATTTTTGAAACCAACTGCTGCGTGCATCAAACATGCAAACCCATCTGGTGTTGGAACAGATAGTGACATTGCAACTGCGTTTCAAAAAAGTTACGACGCAGATCGACTTTCTGCATTCGGCGTTATTGTCGCACTCAACAGACCGTGTACGAAAGAAGTCGTAGAAAAAATAATCGAACAGAAGATTTTTGCAGAAGTGCTTATTGCACCTAGTTTTGAACCAGATGCTGTAGAGCTCCTTAAAAAGCGTCCGAAACTCCGTGTGATAGAAGTGACTAATCCGCAGAGACTAGCCAAAACACACCGAACAATGATGGGAGGCATTTTGGTACAAGATACGGATACAAAAGTCCTGACTAAAGATGATCTTACATGTGTAACCGAGGCTGCTCCGACTGATGAACAAATTGCAGACCTACTGTTTGCTTGGTTGGTTGTAAAACATGCGAAAAGTAACGCCATTGTTTTTGCAAAAGATGGAATAACAACTGGAATAGGTTGTGGACAAACGAGTCGTGTGGATTCGACAATTATTGCCGCACGTCGTGCGGGCGACCGAGCTCAAGGAAGTGTCATGGCGAGCGATGCCTTCTTCCCGTTTGCTGATAGCATCGAGACGGCAGCTGAGCATGGTATCAAAGCAATCATCCAACCGGGTGGTTCTATCCGTGATGAAGAGGTGATTGCTAAGGCAAATGAGCTTGGTATTGCCATGGTCACGACTGGCTTCAGGGCATTTAAGCATTAAATTTCTTGTAAATTAAACCGTACATGATAGAGTTTACCAACTCCCTGTTTTTCTCTTTTAGAAGGAGGTTTATCATGCTTGGGGGAACTTTGGCCGCAGGCCTTGTCTTAATGATTGTCGTTGCACTTGTACTCGACAGTCAAAGACCCATCCCTTCTATCACCTATATAAATGGTGAGGGGGAAGAGGTCACAACGCTTATCGGTAGCGTTCGCCATACCGATCCTGAAAGTCTAGAGCGTCGCACGCAACGCAACACTCGACACTCTCATCTGTCATAACAAGGCAGAACCTTCGAGCCCACTATCCTTGTATAGTGGGTTCTCTTTTTACAAACTCCGTCTTCCATCAAGTGACTGCTTGAGTGTGACCTGATCTGCAAATTCGATATCTGCACCCATCGGGAGGCCGTGTGCTAAACGTGTTACTTTTTCTACTTTTTCCGCTAACTGTTGCTGAATGTACCGTGCTGTTGCCTCTCCTTCAATATCTGGATTCGTTGCGACAATCACTTCAGAAATCTCTCCACTTGCGCATCTATCCATCAGCTCCCTCATGCGCAATTGCTCTGGTCCCATCCCATCAATAGGCGACAACACCCCATGCAATACATGATAGACACCTTTGTATCCTGCACGTTCAAACGCCACAACATCGAGTGGGTTTTCGACAACGAGTACCGACGCATGATCTCTTCCGATGCTCGTACAAATACTGCACTTCTCCTCGAGGGTTACCATCTGGCATTCGGTGCAATACTTCAGTTCATTTTTCAAACTCATCAACGCATTTCCAAGTCCTTCTGGGGACGCCTTTGAACTTCTCAGTAAATGAAATGTCAGACGTTCAGCAGACTTTGGACCAACTCCTGGTAGCTTACTAAACTCTTCGATTGTTTTCTGGATTTGTGGTGGCAATAAAGACATAGGAAGCGACTATAGCGTATACATACACATATTTGTAAGTCTTTTTGGTATTTGCTATATTTTAGTAATTATTGTATAATAATACTTACAAACACACATTATTTATTTCTTTTCTTAATCATGGAAACACAAAAAAATTTGGAAGATGAAGATCTTCTTGAGGCAAAAAAGTCCACAGAGGCTAAAGCGTCTACCAGTCGCGTTCGTATGCGTATTGAGCATGATACAACGAGTGCTGCACGTAAACTCCTTAATGACAATCGATCACGTGCTGCATAAACAATGATTGCGAGATAGAAGATCACCTGTAAGATAGATCTCCTATGCGTCGCACTCGAGCAGACATACAATCTCTTCAGGTTCCTGTAACCGAAGAAAGTCTGCAACACTTATTTAGGCAGAATTCTACCCTCGGTATGACGGTATTACTCCGTCCTACCGAACTGCCACTAAAGCTCATTGATGAAACACGGTCACAACTTGCAGCTATTTTTTCTGCGCATCCAGAGTACAAACACGTCTACGTTATCAATGCAGAGACCCCAGATGAAAGCAGGGGACTGAATTATATTCAATTTGGAGAAAATGCACGGGATGCCTCTGAAGTTGTTGTACGTATACAACACACAGATTCTATTGACTCAGACACCACAGCACTCAACGAAGTATACAAGCCTATCTCTCAGGATAACCCACATCTTGTAGAGCTCTTTGAAGCAGGCTGGTCACACCAAGGAGAATACAGCCGCATGATTGCTGCTGTAGAACGATTACCAGATAGTCCACGCTTATCTGATGTTATACATACCATGCCCCTTACTGAATATTTAACATGTGTACAACAAGCTCTGATTGGCGTCGATGCTCTGCATGATGCACATCTTACCTACCGAGACTTAGACACTGGAAATCTGCTTGTTGTGGAAGATAGCGACACAGCAGCTAAGCGTGTTGTACTTCATGATATCGACCTCATTGGTCGACACAAAAAAGGGAAAGGGACGCTACAGGGGAAGCATGCAACTATGCCCCCAGAGCTCTTAAACCCGACTGGTTACCCAGAGGGACAACAATGGATTGCTGGCTGGACAGACATGTACGCTGCACGGCTTTTGATTGCAGAAAAGCTTGGCATCAAAGAGACTGATTCAAACGAGCCACTACCACTGATCGGACACCACACACCACTCCAGCACCATCTCCATAAACTCTACCTCGCTTGTGGCTCTATGGACCCACCACTACGACCAACTGCAAAGGAACTTTATGAAGCAATCGATCTTATTACTCGTATGCCAAATGAGGACACGCTGATCGCAGAAAATAAAGCAGTGGCAGCAAATGAAATGTGGAATGAACTACAAAAAAAGGAAAAGAGAGAAGTTGTGACACATGCTGATATTCAGCATGTCATCGATGCTTTTGATAGCCTCAAGGAATTGTCCCAATCAGATCCTGGCACTCTTTATGCACAACTTGGTCGGTTGCACCTCATGCAGGCAGAACTTGATGTAACACGTGATGATGACGTAGAGCGTGCAAAGCAACATTATCGTTCTGCACTCAATATAGACCCGTATAACATGGAAACCCACGTACGTCGTCTATACAAAATTGAAGACATTCGCCAATCAAAAGAAGAGCGAGGAAGCTGGGGGAATGTCCTTGACCACTTACTCCATGACGATTCTCTTCTTGATGAACTTCGCAATAAAATTCTAAAAGATCATCCTATCCTTTCTCGTCTTGAAGATACATTTATGCATTTTGATCCTCGTCAAAATCTTGATGAGAGTATTACGGATCAATGGCAACAGTTGGACCATACAGCTCGTCTGCAGTTACGCACTATTCTGATACATTATATCGAGACCAGTCTTATAGCAGCAGAGAAAGGTAACACCACGTATGAAGACACATTAACAATGTCGACTATCGCGATGAAACTTGATGGGAAAAGCCTCCCTGCTCGGTATTGGTCCCTTCGTGCAATTGCCCTATCGGAGCATGCAAATCAGTCATCGCAAGACGTTGATATTCCGGCAGTTCTCACTTGCCTCAAACATGCCATACTATTAAACCCACATGCGATACAACTTCGTGATCATGCACTTCTCTTCTGTAAAGAGCATGGACTCATGGATGATGTCCGAACAATCATAGATAGGACTTCACCTGAAAAACGATCTGCCTACATCTGGAGGACTCTTTCCGAAATTACCGATGGTGAAGAGTCGGAAGTTGCGCTAAAAAATTCACTACTTCTTGATACGACAGACCCCGAGACGAACCTCCGTTGTGCAGAGCACATTGTTGCAACAAAACCGATCAATTTTGAAGCACTACACTTACATCTTTCTCGTGTTTTTTGCTGTAATGATGAAGCATCAGATTTTTTACATACTCACTATACAACACTACTTTCGCAAGATGTTGTTGATAGTGCAGATCGTAAAAAATTGTTTAGTGTCTTCGTGCTCTGGAAAGAAAGATCTGATGATGGTGCACATGAACCATATCTTGCTGCCTGCCGCACACTGGAGCGTTTTAACGAATATCATTCTGCTGTCACTGAACTTGCAGAGCAGTATCCACGACTTCTTGAAACAACCGGAAACCCCTCACTTCGCTCCACCCTTGAAGAAGGACAATCACAAGAGCCATCATTTACACTTATCGACGATCAGAGCTCTCCTCAGGAGTCATATCGCAGCACTATAACAAGACAAGGGAGCTTTCCTGTACGATTTCCTTCTACACTCCCAAACCCAACGCAAACACTTAAACATATTCCAAAATTGTTGTCACAATCATCTATTGATGATGCTGCATATTTTACAGTAGAACACTTTTTGTCTGACGTACTCCCTCATGCCCAGTCTTGCTCTTTTGTCCCTTGGGATGGAGATCGGTTCAGCAAAGAAAATGCTATGATAAATGGAATGTACATGCCAAGTGATGCCGAACTCTCGCTCTTTAGCAGTGGATTACGTGATGCAAAATTTACTGTGAATGACATCGGTCAACAATCTTCTGTTACAACAATTACTACTCCTGTTTACGACAACGATATACTTCTTGGCGTGCTCCATATTGCACATACTGCCTTGCGTGGAGAAGAAGATATTAACGAAACACACGTTGATAGTGTGGGACTTGTTGCAAAAATACTAGGACAAATACCTGAACAAATACGCAAGACAAATTCTGTCTTACAAGAAAAACAATTGCGCAGAGTTCTGGCAAAAGCTACTGAAATTCAAGAGACACTCTTACAAAAAATTACACCTAATATGTGGGACGGCTACACTATGTCTGGGCAGTGGCTCAGTGGAACAATGCAAGGGGGTGGTGACGGATATTTTTTACATGAGCTCCCTGATGGGAAAAAGTTTTTTGCGCACTTTGATGTCTCTGGCCATGGAGCAAACTGCATTCCTATTCAAGTAGCAATCATGACTGCTCTTCACGAGCGTGCACGTGCAGGAGCATTAGGTAACGACTTAAAAATCCTTACAAATGACCTCAATCTTTCTCTGCAAGAACTTATTACTGACTCGCACATGTTTGCCACTGCAATTTTGGGGCATATCACGCCAGGAAAAGAAGAGGATACTGTTAGTATTTTTCACGCAGGTCATGAGCCTGCACTTGTCATTGAAGCTAATGGAAACATACGGCAGGAATTTGATAGTGAAAAAGGTTCTCTTCCTCTTCTAATGGAAGCACCAATGCTTGATAATGCTGATATCCACACGTTTAGCCTCAAAAGGGGAGACACACTTGTACTAACAACCGACGGAACAAGTGAAGTAGTAAATGCAGCAGGGGAAATGCTTACATCAAAAGGAGTGGCAGATTTCATCGCTACATACACAGGGCCTAAATCAGAAATGGCACAAGCTCTGCATGCATATGTTGCAGAGTACGCAAAGGGTAGCAAAAATGGCGTATTTGATGACACGACTACACTGACATTTACAAAGAACTAGTAGTCCTCACCTGCACGTAGCTTCCGTGAAACATCTTGTTCTTTTTTCTTTTGTCTTTTGTCGTACCGCTTCTTTCCTTTTCCAAGTCCAAGCACTATTTTGATATGTTTACCTGCGAGAACTTTCATTGGAATAAGAGACACCCCTCTTTCGAGAAGTTGAGACTCCAGTTTGCTCAGTTCTTTTTTTGTAAGAAGTAATGGGCGATCTCTTCCGATTTCATAATCATCTATACCAGATGCATATTGATACTTCGCAATTTTTGCCCCCTTGAGAACTGGCGCCCCTGTGACAAGTGACACATAGCTTCCAGCAAGATTGACGTTTCCAGCCCTGCAAGATTTCACCTCATGCCCTAGGAGCATGATTCCTGCTTCAAATGTGTCGATTATTTCGTAATCGTACGTTGCCCGGCGATTTTGTGCTACAACCTTCATAACCCGCTCAGTATACCTACAAATCACCGTTCTGCTTAAATATTTGCCCTTTCTAAAGCCTTGACAAATAAGGTATACGGCGTACTATGTCCCCATAGTCGTTATAGAAGCTTCCCTTTATTCGTACTGGGCGAGCACGGTAATTGCCGCTTAATATAACAGACTCCTTTCACAGGCTTTCGGCCATCATTGGGCGAGAGCCTGGATTTTTATATATCTAAAAATACACAGAGAGAACTACGCTCAACTTGTCTTTAAACACTACGACGAATAACGCTCCTAATGCTAAAAATTGCCCAAAGGGAATAGTGCTCTTCCTGTGTATCTTTCCAGAAACCAACAATACTGATGCTATCAACGCCCCAATAATATACGTCACCATAAGACATGCAAGCATCATTTGCCAACTCCCAACGAGAAACCCAACTCCTGCTGCAAGTATAATATCTCCACTACCAATAAACTTTCCCCTACTCACCAACCACATAGCACCAAAGAATCCTACACCCAGCATTGCACCCCCTATGAAGAAACTCCCAATCTCAAAATTATATAATGCACCAAAAATACACAGTGGAATATTCAGCACATCTGAAATAGTTTGCGTGCGTATATCTATCACACTAATAACAAGAAGTAGCCATAATGCCATCGCCATAAAAACAGATGACGGGATGTCTCTATTAAGTAAGAATGCCAGAAGAAACAGTAGCCCACTTACAAGCTCTACAAGAGGGTACAACATGCTTATCGACGTATGACACTCGCGACATCTGCCGCGACTCATACAGAAGCTTACAATGGGAATAAGGCTCGTCGCACGAAGGGTACTACCACACTGTGGGCACATCGAACGGCCGGCAATACTTTTATTACGTGGAACACGTGTAATCAATACCGATCCAAAGCTCCCAAAAATGAGTCCGAACAAGAAAAAGAATGCAGGCAAAACCATGTATCTATGCTAGGGGGTTTTTGAAACGTTGGCTACGCCTTCTTTTTTCGAAAACGAGATGATGCAGCGCCTCCTGCAGCACCAGCAACAAGGAACCCTATTCCCGCGCCAGAGTCTGGAAGGGTGGGTGCATTTGATGACTCGCCAATTTCACTTGTATTTTCACGATCACGAATGTCTCCCCAGAGCGAGTCCCAGTCATCTTCCATTTCCATATTTTTTGTTGCCATTTGCATTTCAAATGATCCATCCATATCGTCATCAGTCATATCACTATCAAAACCATCCATCATTACTTCTTCAGGTAGTTCTTCTGCCTCGTGTCCTGGCCAATCGATATCAAGTGAATGATCGTCTGCTGCGGCAAGTTCATTATAGCCGAGTTCCGAGTTTTCAAGCTGCTGTGCAGCTCGCATATTCCTACTTACAACACGCTTGCGTTCGTTATCCTCCAAACTCTTATCTGCAATACTAGCAGCGCCAATATCAAACAACCTCCCGCCCTCTGCAGCTGGAAGTGTAAGGTATGCAGCTAGCTGAGGCTTTGCCGCGTCATATCCGTAGTACAGGGTCAACGCGAGACCTCCTCCTACCACAGCACCCATAAGCTGCTTCCATAGTGGTGCGCGATCGTCACTTTCTGGCGCCTCCGTGTTTGTAGAAATATGTGTTTCTTCCATATGTGTTTTTGTGAATAAAATCTAATTATTATAGCAGAAATAGCGCTTTTTACCAAGATGGAAACACTAAAAGGCCTTTGGTTAGCCGTTTTCTCTTCTTAGACTACTTTTATACTCTTCTGGGTTATATGCTGCTGCACGCTGAACTGGACAAGGAAGATCTTCTTCCGTCACCCCTGGTGGCAACTTCTGATCGTACCCCATAAGGATGACATCAGGTGCTGCATCGCGCACAGGTTTTAGATAATCCTCGTTATCACCAAGAACTACTGTTGCGTCGGGAAAAACTTCCTCAAGCGCAAGAAGGCGTTCTTGCTCATTTCCTTCGGGAACTCTTCCTTTTATATGCTCAACATTTTGATCACGTGCAACAATGATTGTTACATCCCCCATGTCTGCAGCCTCAGATAAATAGGCAATATGCCCTGGATGCAAATTGTCAAAGGTTCCGAATGTCAGAACTTTCATTACCGAAGATCGATAACATGAATGCGCTTTTCATCAATCACGTACAATTTGTTCTCTTCATCATCAACGTACAGATCTTTGAGCTCACCAATTTGATCTCCTTCTAGGAGGTACTGTTTTACATATGCACCTTCACCTGTGCCGCCGCCTGCTGTAGCCACAATAACTCGTGCACCAACTGGATCAAGGAAGTAGAGGTGTCCATCAAATACCTTATAGAGCTTCGTTGCATTAACGAGAGCATCTTCAGGAAGATGACGAATAGTAAATGGCTGAACTTCACCACGAAGCAACTTCATGATCTCTCCTCCCTTTTTAAGAACGAATACATTTCCGTCAATTGCGATATCCAATGCGTTTGTAAGGTCTCCATTAATATTATATTCAGATGGTCCACTGTATCTATTGCTGAGTCTCTCGTACTTGTAAATCTGATTATTCTCTATAGAAAGAACGTAGAGGAACCGAAGGTATGTTTCAATGTCTGTTCCTTTGATCCACCCTGCTGGATCTTCTGTTTTCATTGTTGTTGGCTGGCCATTTATCATTTCTACAATACTGTTGTCTGTTGTCTGGAACACCATTGTTTGATAGCGAGGGAAGTCATCACCATCAAGAATGAGCTCATCTTCTACAAGGCGATCTGGGTCTTCTACTGAATTCAGAAGTACGCGGTATAAATCTTGCCTGTCGTATGCAACAAACTCTCCGTCTGGCAAACCAATAAAGCCAAGTGCTTCAATATCTTCATTCTTTGTAGAGAGGTTCACCACTGTTCGAGGAGACAAACGGATAATGTTGTTGATCTCTTCTCTTTTTGTACGAATGCGCTCAAGAAGATCGAGCGCCTCTGCACGGAATAAATTACTTTCGTTGTCCATGACCTGCTTCGATCGCTGTTCTGCCTGCTCTAGAATTGCATTTGCGCTATCCATTTCTCCAGAAAGTCGTCTGTTTTCTGCGGTTCTCATAAGTTGAGAAATTTCCTCGAGACGCTCCTGAAGTTCCGCTCGTGTTTGACGCTTTTGACTACCTGTAGAAACATTCACAACGGCCCACACAATAAGGAATGCCGCAACAGTTCCTGCAATAAGTAATAGATGTGCCCTACGCTTTCTCAGTGGATCTCCGAAGTCTTTAAAGAAGCCACCAAGAATTCCCTGTGTTTTATCAACGAAGTTTGTCGGGACAAAACCGCTCACCCTATTTGTCACAACAGATGCTGAAGACAGTACCTTCGATAATGCACCTTGCTTACTACGACCACGTTTTCGAGAAGGCACCGCACGTGATTTTGCAGGGGAGTCTTCTTTTCCTCGCCCAGAGATCTTAAGAACTGCGAGAGCAGACTGCTCTTTTTCTGACTCCAACTCCATTACAAGCTCGTCCATCAGATGATCTCCTCGTTGTGCTAATTGCCCAAGTTGTGCAGGAGTAACTGTTCTGAGCAAACGCACTGTAGAGAAAATAACAACATCACGTGGCTCTAATGCGCCACTGGCGATGTGCACGAACGCTGGTGTTGGCTTTCCGCGAGAGTATTCTGTTATCTGACTCGCACTTCCTGCACGCACAACGTATGCCTCTGCCCTCCCTGCATGCGATACATGAAGCACTCCTGTTGTATCGACTATTCCTATCACCGCATGTACCTCTCCAACTGATTGTGAAAATGTTAGACCTTTTAATAAGCCATTTAACTCTTTTAGTGTTCCATCAAGACGAGTTGCTGCATCTCCGTCTGTTTCGAGGAGTGCGTGCGTCAATACAGTCGTGCATTCTTTTTCGAGTGTCTTTGCTTCAGCTGGCGTTGCCTCTATCTGCATAAGTAGCAAAACATCTTCTCTGCTTGCAGATGTGAAATTATTAGACACCAATATGGTACCCCTTTTCGCCTTACTCACTGCTGTCTGTACTGTTATCTCCATACGGTGGAATAGGCTACCGTTCTTCTGCAATTTCGGCAAGCATTCGGAGTACAAGGCTTGTTCGATCTATGTGATTTTTACATATTGAATACAAGAAACATCAACATATCGAGACAATGCTAATGTAGCCATGACAAAAATTGTTTGGAAAAATTTGTTTATCTGAAGCCAAAAAAATGGCATTGCTACAACCAGATCCTTGCTATTTACCCGTGAAAGGTCTATGCTGAGCATATTATATTTTACATAACATAACATGAAGTCAGTAGGAGAGTGGTTAAGCTCGAATAACGCAAAGAAAGGAGAGGTATCAAAGACGCCGCAGGATCAGCCTGCCCAGAAGTCTACAAAGCCTTTTCGTAATACAAAGAAACCAAACGATGGAAACCGAAACGGCTCTTTCAAAAACAATCACCGACAGTCATGCCCTCGGCCACAAACGCAAGATGTTTCAAAAAAACCACTTGTTGCAGGCGGAGGAAAACTCCGTGTGTACCCTCTTGGAGGGTTTGAACAAGTTGGTCGTAACTGTTTCGTTGTCGAGGTCGACCAAGACATTTATATTATCGACTTAGGTTTACAATTTCCTGATGAAGATATGCTTGGAATCGATTACTTGATTCCAGACCTATCATCATTTCGTGGAAGAGAGAATCGCATTAAGGCAGTCCTCTTTACCCATGGGCATCTCGACCACATTGGTGCTGTACAGCATTTAATGCCTGGCCTTCACTATCCGCCATGCTTCGGAACGAAACTCACAATGGCGTTTGTGCGAAAGCGACTTGAAGAAGAAAAAATCGCTGATAAATCACAATTAAACGTTGTGCCATATAGGCAGAAAACGCGCATTGGAAAAGTAGATGTTGAATTCCTGAAAGTAACGCACTCTATTCCAGATTCAGCAGCTATTGCATTGCATACTCCATATGGAACATTACTCCACACTGGAGACTTTAAATTCGACCTTACTCCAGTAAATGAAGACCCTGCAGACTTTCAACGTCTTGCGGAGCTCTCTTCAGAGGGAAACGGTGTGCTCGCAATTATTGCAGACTCAACCAATGCATCGAAGCCTGGACACAGCAAGAGTGAAGGAGATATTTCTGAAACGCTTCATAAGCTCATTCGTGATGCAGAAGGTCGCGTTATTGTCTCTACATTTAGCTCTCTTCTAAACCGTATTCAGCAAACAGTAGAACATGCGAAAAAGTACAATCGTACTGTTTTTGTTTCTGGTCGCAGCATGATGACAAATATCGAGATTGCACAGAACCTTGGATACTTAAAAGCGCCTCGCGGACTTATTCGCAAAGCAGGCCTTGGTATGGACAATCTGCCAGACAAACAAGTTCTTATCCTTACGACTGGTAGTCAGGGAGAAGAAATGGCTGGACTTGCACGGATTGGGCTCGGTACACACAGGCAAATTGGTGTGAAGAAAGGAGACACTATCATCCTCAGTAGTAATCCAATTATTGGAAACGAACGTGCTGTTGCTAAGGTGATAAACAACCTGCATGCACAAGGTGCTATCGTTAAAACAAATGCAGAACTTGCTTTGCATGTAACGGGTCACGGCAATGCAGAAGATATTCTTCTAATGCATCGCCTCGTTAAGCCGCGACATATTATTCCTGAACATGGAGAAGCATCTATGCGAGCCGCTCACGCTGAACTCGCAAAAAAGATAGGATACCTAGATAACCAAATCCACTTACTGGAAAATGGTGAAATTCTCGAATTTGATGCCAACGGAGGAGCGCGTCGAAGTAAAACAAAAGTTCCTGTAAAAGATATTATTATTGATGGTAAAGGAGGTGCCGCAGGCGAAGGTCAACGCGTTATCCAAGATCGAAAGATAATGAGCAGAGGAGGAACAGTAGTCATTATGCTTCGTGTCTACAAAGACAGTAAGCGACTTGTTGGAAACCCAGATGTGCTTAGCCGAGGCCTCATGTATGGCTCTGAAGAAGAAACAATCACACGAGAGGTTGTCGAACGCACAAAGAAGGCATACACCGATGCCGTCGACAAAGGAGACCACGACCGTAAATCTCTCAAGCGCGCAATTAACGGTGCGTTGTACCGATACTTCGATAAAAAACTCAACCGAGAACCGATGGTTATTCCCATTATTGTAGAAGTCTAATGCAGTACGATGCTGTCCTATTACCCCCGCTTCTGCATTTGTAATTCCTCTCTACATTTCAGTAAAAATTTGCTATAATTTGGTTTATGAACGCAATTTTTCAACGATTCCAACTCATGCTCTCGGAAGTGACGGTGTCTGCATCCGAGAAGATCATGGCTCTACTTCCTGAAATCCTCTTTGCCATTGTTGTGGTATTTGCAGGATGGATTGCCGCAGTGCTTGTCCATCACATTGTACTGTGGATTTTAAACTTCTTTGCAATCGATAAACTCGCAGCAAAGACGCCTCTTGGAAAAATGCTCAAAGGGGCAGGTATCCATAAAAGTATTAGTGAGATTCTTGGACTGCTTATGTTCTGGTTCATCATTTTGCTGACACTCATTATTGCTGCAGATACATTACACCTTCAGCCGGTAAGCGAAGGGCTCAGCGTTATTACACGTTATATTCCACAGATTATTGCATCACTGTTGATTGTGATTTTTGGGATGCTTCTTGCAAAGTTTTTACAAATGCTCTGCTTGCAAGCGCTTTCGAAGCTCGATATCGGCTACAAAAAATACGTTGGAAAAGCAGTGCAGCTTGTTGTGCTTACCTTTGTTTTCATTGCAGCAATTGATCAACTCGGACTAAACCTCCAGTACATTCTTAGTGGTGCTGTAACCATTATCTCTGTCTTCCTTTTGATGCTTGGTCTCGGTGCTGCTATTGGTGCTCGCACAGTCCTTGATAATGCCATTGCATGTCAGCAAGTCAGGCGTCAACTACCACTTGGTTCACATGTGACTATTAAGGACATATCTGGAGCAGTAAAAGAATTCACACTCACCAATGTTGTGGTCGAAGACAGCGGCATTATCACTGTGCTTCCAGCAACAGACTTTTTGACACATACATATCATAAAAAATCATAATGAGTTTTGTCTCACCAAGACCGATCCTCGTCTCCATTCCTCACGCAAGCTCCGCTGTCCCTGAAGAGGTAGCCAACCTCGTCGCCCTGTCTGCGGATGAGCTCATGGAATACTCCGATTGGTACACCGATGAAATATTTAATGTCGATAATGTCTACAAGGTACAAAGCAATTTCTCGCGCGTTATTGTTGACCCTAACCGTGCGCCTGATGATATCTCCAAAGAGTACGAGCAAGCTGCAGAAGGAGTCATTGTGCATACCACATGGGACGGGAAAAGTGTGTACAAAGAAGAACCAAGCCAAGATATGGTCGATGCTCTTATTCAGAATTATCATAACCCCTACCACGATGCTCTTGAGCAGCACATTCCAAAGGTGCAGTTCTTAATCGACTGTCACTCATTTATGCCATATGGGCCGAAGCTCAAAAAAGATAGCGGACAAGAGAGGCCAGATATTAACCTCGGGAATTTGAACTACTCATCATGCTCTCGTGAGCATACTATTTTCTTTCGAGACTTTTTTGAAAGTAAAGACTTTAAAGTCTCTATCAACTTCCCATACACAGGGAAATATATCCTTGGCCATCACTGTCACCGTCGACGTATTCCACCGTTCCTTGTTCCGGGTATTCAGATTGAAATTAACCAAGGCTTATACGTAAAGCCAAATCATAATTACGAAAAAATCCCAGGAAAAATAGAAGAGTTCAACGCACTCTTTGAGGAACTCATCCAAGCATTCATGCAACGGTTCTGCCCAGATGAATACGAGGAGAAGAATAACTAAAGCATAACCTTCCCGACAACTTCCCACCCTTCAAATGGTGTCCAGTCACACTGAGAGTGCAATTTTGATGCATGGATCGTCCACGTGGCATCGATGTCTACGTCGATAGTTTCCTCTGCCGATCTGCCAAGGTTAAATATACGATTCGGGTTTTCAAAGCATAACTTTTGAATCTGATCGATGGTGATTTTTTTATCTTCCCACTTTCCAGAAGCAGCGGTCAGGAGGAGGGGAAGCATCGTCTCTACTCCTGGCACTCCTGATGGAGCACTCATTGGTGGCTCTGCACTTTTTTCTTTCAAAGTATGTGGCGCATGGTCTGTTGCAATACAATCCACTATGCCGTCCTCTATGCCCTTCCAGAGAGCCTGTTGGTCTTGCTTCGAGCGAAGAGGTGGGTTCATCTTTCCCAGCGTTCCAAGGGTCTTGTAGTCCTCTATAGAGAGGAACAAATGATGTGGTGAGACTTCACAGGTTACAGGTAGCCCATCTTCCTTTGCTGTTTTTACGAGACCAATTCCTTGGGCAGTTGAAAGGTGTGCGACATGGAATGGTGTGCCGTGCTTTTGAACAAGGTTTATTGCATACGCAATAGACTCTGCCTCGGATGCAGCTGGCCTCATGAGAGAGTGAAGAGATACATCGCTATCAATCACACTATCCTCTGCTTTTCCCCTGAGAAACGTTTCTGCAGACTCGTTAATTTCTGGACTTTCGCAATGAGCGATTAGTGGGATACCGAGCTCTTTGCATGTAATGAAAATTTCTTCCACTATCCCTCCATCTACTTTTTGGTTTCCTGTGGAATGGTCAAGATACAACTTTACTCCACTGCACCTCGCTTTTAGCTCTGGATGATTTACCCAAAGATCTTTGAGCTCCTCTAGGTGCTCTGCTTCTGTTACACCAAAGAAGAACCGGATATCACAATCTGAAATTCCTGCTGCTCGTTTTACCTTGTCCACAAAAGCGTCGACTGTGGTGCATGGAGGGTTTGTATTTGGCATTTCACACACACATGCAATGCCCCCTTCCTTTGCTGAAATGGCTTCTGATGCCATTGTCGATTTATATTCAAATCCTGGCTCCCTAAAATGGACATGGCAGTCTATAAGGCCGGGAAGGGTGATTATATTGGTCATCAGGGCACATCTTACCACGAGTTTAGTTGACTACTATGCTAATTATTGGTTTAGTGTTTCACTGCATGAATAATAACGATCATTCCTTAGGCAATAGTCTCCATGAACTCGATGACGACGTTTTTGAGCAGCATCTTAGCGTGTCTTGTTATGGAGATTTTGAATTGACCGATGCCATACGACCTTCCTATTCACTTGATGTGCGCCCGTTAGAAGGATTTGACTATCGCACTTATCATGATAAAAAAACACACATCACATCTCCTATTATCATTGCTTCCGCTTCTCGGGAAAAATTATGGGATCTTTTTATGGACCTCATAGAGATTACTGGTGATGAAGTAGATGTTGTATTAGAGGCGAGTCATAATTGCATGGCAGGACATATAGATATACATCGAGAAGGAATCGATCTACCAGTACTCCAAAGTATTCTAATAGATCATGAAGAACTGATGTTGAATGACGGAAACACAGGTATTGCAGTACTTAACCCAGAAAAGCCAACAGAAGTACAATTCGATGATCATAAATTATTATATATTTATGGAGTAGGGCTTGATGTGGCAGCTGAAATCTTAAATAGTAGAAAAGTATTTTATCGGAAAAATATGCGCTTTATCACTCAGGCTGAACATATTCATCTCAGTTCAGAGGAATTCGAACAGCAATTCCATACACTTAAGCAAGCACTTGGAATGGAAGATAGTGATAGTTACGACGGGTACTAAGCCTTCCCAAGAAGCATTGCCAGTAGCGCCATGCGAACAACAACACCGTTTCGTACCTGTCTAAAGTATGCGGCATTTGGCAGTGCATCGACATCAGTGTCGATTTCCCCGACACGAGGAAGTGGGTGCATCACTGTGATGTCTCTGTCTCGAACGTGATCTGCCTTGAGGATATATTGTAGTTTCAATCGCTCATATTCTGCCTCATCCTCGAAGCGCTCTTTTTGAACTCTCGTCATGTAGATAACATCATTATCGAGTCCCTCTTCGATAGACCCTACCTCTGTGTAAGAGACTCCTTTTTCCGTAAAGAAGCTGATAACTTTTTCAGGCATTGTTAATTCTGGTGGGGACACCAGTGTGAAAGAAACATCTTTATAGAGACCCAATAAAAAGCTGAGAGAGTGAACTGTTCGTCCATATTTGAGGTCTCCAACGAGTGTGATTTTTATACCGTCGAGCGTTCCTCGTTCCTTATAAATGGTATACATATCGAGGATGGCTTGTGTTGGATGCTGACCAGGCCCGTCTCCTGCATTAATAAATGGCACCGTCGCAACACTTGCAGCCGTATCTGCAGAGCCCTGCTCTGGGTGACGCATCACAATTACATCACTATACTGGCAGATAACAGTTATCGTATCCTCAATGGTTTCTCCTTTGTAGAGAGAGCTAAATTGCAAACCATCCGCAGTGATAACACTTGCTCCAAGGTGTTTCATTGCAGCATCAAAACTGAGCCTCGTCCTTGTACTTGGCTCGTAAAACAAATTGGCAAATACTTTTCCTTTAAACATCTCACTTCCTCCTAGGTTATATACCTTCTCCATATCTTCCGTCACTACTAAAATGGCGTCCATATCTTCTCGGGTGAGTTGCGCCGTAGACGTTAGATGCTTGAATGGAAGTGGCATTCTGATGGCTAATTGTAGAGCAAAAATGAGATTTGTCCAGTGCAATACTCCTGTACACTGTATCCATGTCTAAAAAGCTTATTGTGACATCTACACTGTGGCAAATGGGAAGCCAGATCGTGATGGCTGCTCTCTCTATTTTGACTGTAAAGTTTGTCGCAATTGGGCTTACTAAGGAACTTGCTGGAAACTACAACTCTGCGTATGGATACCTACAACTCTTTGGAATCCTTGCAGACTTTGGCCTCTATGCCGTTGCTGTACGAGAGATGAGTAAGGCAGATGATACACAAAAAGAAAATGTTCTTGGTGCCCTACTTGTGCTGCGAACAATTATTCTCCTAATTTCAATGGGAACTGCTGTGCTCTTTGTGTGGCTGATGCCGCAATGGAGGGGAACCCCTCTTCCTGTGAGTGTACTTATTGCATCATTTGTACCATTTTTTACACTCCTCACAGGAATTATTCGTACAGTATTCCAAATTAACTACAAGATGCACTTTGTTTTTATAGCAGAAGTGCTTCAGCGCATTATGACGACAGGACTTATTGGAACATTTATTTTTCTTGGTGTTCGTCAAAGTTCGAACCTCTTTCATTTGCATATGATGCTTCTCTTTGGAGGAGTTGGTGCGTGTTTTTTATTTCTTGTATCATTTATATACGGAAACCGATTCATTCGTATACGACCATCAACAGATATCACGCTTATTAAAAGGCTTCTTTTGCGTGCAGCTCCATTTGGGGTTGCTTATTTATGCCTCGCATTTTATAGACAGTTCGACATCACATTGATTGCTCTCCTTCGTGACGATTTCGAATTACAAAATGCATACTATGGTTTCGTTGTGCGTATGGCAGATATGGGTTTTATCCTCCCAACATTCTTGCTCAACTCCACACTCCCAATACTCAGCGAACGCGACGCTAAAGGCGAGGACACGAGTCTCCTTCTTGGACAAACATTTATGACGATTTTAATTATTGGCACTGTTGCTTTCCTCTTTGCTGCTCTTTGGTCACGTCCATTAGTTGCACTACTTACAACAGAGCAATACCTGAGCACTGCGACACAACCTGGCTCCGATACTGCACTTCGCCTCATTAGCATTCCATTACTTTTGAATGGAATCATTCTCTATTCATTCTATGTCTTGCTTAACCGTCATATGTGGAAAAGGCTCGTCTTAACCCTCTTCAGTGCTGCGCTCCTCTCACTTGGTCTTAACGTCTACCTCATTCCAGATTATGGGTTTGTTAGTGCAGCAGGAGTATCGATTGTCGTACACGTCCTCCTTGCATGCGTACTTCTACCACAAGCACTGCGTGAAATGACAATGAGTGTTTCGCTAAAGGAAATACGCCTCTGGGCGCTATTTAGTGCAGGAACTGCAATGGGGCTCAGTCTCTTTGCTCCAATACTCACCAATGAACTAAGTACGGTAATAGGCCTCGTTGCGATGACTATTTTAATGGGAGCACTGGGGTGGGGACTTAAGTTGCACAAAGAACTATTTTAGTTTCTTGCTATAGTTATAGCATTGGCAAAAACACGTAATTTTGGTACAATATTAAGATTTCTCAAACAAACACACACCACAATTATGCGTAATAAACTCAAAATCATTTGTACACTTACACTTCTATCTGCTGTTGGAAACGTGCTCGCTGCAGCATCGCCATCTGCAGTTGAAGGCATTTCTGCATCTGCTACACACAGTGAAGTAACAGTAACATGGGATAGTGTCACAAGTGACCCCATTGCGTATTACCGTGTGTATTACAGCGCACAATCTATTCTTGAAAACAATGGACTGTTTGATGACTTTGAAACAACAGAAGGAAACGAAACCACCCTCACATTCTCTGCACCAAGTGATGTTGATGAACTTTTTATTGCAGCAATTGCCGTGAGTGAAGAAGGACTTGAAAGTGAATTCTTTACAACAGAAGCATATGTAGAGATTAGCAACACTCCTGTGCCAACAGCCATACCAACACCGACTCCTACAGCACAACCTACCAATACTTTGCCAACACCGTCTGAAGAACAAAGTGTTCGCCTTCTTAAGGCAGAAGTAACATCACCAACAACAATTGTTACCACATTTTCTTCGCCAATCACTGTGGAAGAAGCTCGTGCACCTGAAGGACTAAAGATTGAAAATGCAAAGGGAGAGCTTCTCCACATTAAAAGTATCACAATAGACCGAAGCACTATTACCATTACGACAGTCGTCCAAACAAAGGGTGCTGTCTATAACGTCCAATTCAGCGAACCATTTATGGGCAAGAATGGACAGGCGCTTGATGCCTCAGATCGAGCAGCTCTCGTTAGTGGACACAGCGAAGGAAAGGAGCCACCAGCCAAAGATCCTGCGCGAGTGGTAGATCCTGTCTCTCCGCCAGATATCACCGATGTACAACTCGTTCCACAGATACAAGAAAATGGTGGCTACACAGTTACTATGGAGTGGACTGTTGATAATACTCCTAGGGACTTATACGGAATTATTGTGTATCAAACTCGCGATGGTCAGACCTTTGGACCACCAAGTCTTTTGCCGATTGATATCGGCGGTGTTCAACTACAAAATGTTACCCCTGGCTTCTTTGGGCTCTACATTCAGACTATTAATACTTATGGCTACGTTTCTCCTGGTATCTTTCAATATACAAATTTGCCGCAATATATTCCAGGGTATGGATTTCAAGGAGATCTAACCTTTGGAAGTATGGATAGTGAAAGAAAAATTCTTTTTAATGACATGAATAACAATGAAAAAGAAGATGTGCCAGAAAACATTGCAACAATAGAAGTCATCACAAAAGATACACCGCTTCAAAAGATTGAAGGTGTAGACCATTCTGCAGCAGTGGAAGAATTTAATGGCATTCACTGGCAAAATGCTGCCATCCTCGCAGGTGGCTCATCGATTGTCATTCTAATTATTATCAGTGCATTTATATTTCTCTCAAAACACAATACAAGTTCTTCATTGGTATAGAACTTGTGAAATGTGAACAGAAAGCGATTACATACGAACGCTCATATTTTCGCATATGCAATACAACAACTAGTGTCATTTCGCTGATATGGTGCTGTGCTATGAAAAATATTTTTATTATCTTTTTATGCGCCAGTCTCTTACTATGCGCTCGTGAAATATCCCTTTTACCCGATGGGAAAATGCATTTGTATATTCTTGATGTAGACCAAGGAGATTCTTTTTTTGTTGTGACACCACAAGGAAAACATATTTTGATAGATGGTGGTCCAAACCTTTCCACACTAGAGCACCTTGGGAAATATATGTCGTTTTTTGATCGTGACATTGAACTTGTTATTGTTACCCATCCTGATGCAGACCACATCACTTCGCTACCGAATGTTCTCCATCGATACACAGTGAACAACATCCTACTTAGTGGAGCACTTCATACATCCGGAAGATACCAAGAGTTACTCGATACAATTTCACAGAAAGAGATTTCTGTACTGTTACCCAGCCCCACACAAGACATCCTTATTGATGGAATAACTCTCGACATTATCTGGCCACCACCGAATATTGTTGGGTTGCATCCTTCATCTCAAAATAATTTTTCAATTGTCACTCGTATGATGTTCGGAAATGACACCATACTTTTTACTGGTGATATAGAGGAGGAAGCAGAACAACTGATCCTCGCATCAGGTGTAAATGTTCGATCAACTATTATGACGGCTCCGCACCACGGAAGCCGCACGTCATCATCCACTGGCTTTCTCCTTGAAGTAAACCCCGACCTTATCCTTATTTCTGCAGGAAAAGACAATCGATATGGACACCCTCATGGAGATGTCCTTGATCGATATACATCACTGAATATACCCATAAAAACCACCCCATCACTTGGGACGATCTCTATGAAATTTGACGGTGTTTAGTTTGCCAATTCTCCGATCCAACTTGGCCACTTTGTCGTATCAACATTTGCAGTGCCTTCTACCTCCTCGACTAGCTTTTGAAATCCACCTGTTTTAATAAGGGATAACGGCACATATTTTGCAGCCATTTCTGGTCGCTGCTTATACGTTGTATACAAGTCGTCATCACGACCAATCCAATTTGGCCAACCATCTGCATCTGCATAATACGCAGCTGCTACTGTTGATGGCATTACCATAAGTAATGCAAATACTGTTGTGAGAATAGATGTAGTAATTTTCATAGAAATAAATGGTTAAGGCGAATAAATGTACTGTGAAACACAAGCCTTGCCTAGGCATAAAGAAGGGAATTTACTCTATAGAAAGTTGACAATTTAACTACAATCTTTTATTTTAATAATATACAGATTGCCCATTTCTCCCTAGAATAGGGATCAGATTATGAGGACTTTTCTTCTTATCGCCGGCCGAAGTACTCGATTTTGGCCACTTGCTGATAAAAACCTTTTTTCTGTCTGCGGAAAAACATTACTAGAACATCAAGTTGAACGATTGCGAAAAGCAGGATGCAAAGATATTGTTCTTGTTGGAGGAGAACACAACCTAGAGGTAGCAAAAACTATCTACCCAGATATACCCACTGTAGAACAAGAAGATTTACATCTTGGTATGCGTGGTGCAATACTTAGTATTCTAAAGGCATATCCCAATGACCCTCTTTTTATTGTCAGTGGTAACGATGTAGTCGATCCATCTATCTATACCGCACTCCTTAATGCACCAGGCGACGGTGTCATTCTTGCTTACGAAGTAAAAAAGTACTTCCCAGGTGGATACCTCACAGTAGACGGTGACCGTGCAACAGGAATTGTGGAGAAGCCAGGTGAAGGAAATGAACCAAGTAACCTTATCAACCTTGTTGCACATATTCATCAAGATCCACACGCACTACAAGAAACACTAAACGATGTAGATGAATCAACAGATGATGGTTATGAACAAGCACTAGCAAAACTTTTTGCATCACATGTGTACAACACAGTCTCATATAGTGGACCATGGCAAGCAGTAAAATACCCATGGCACATCTTAGACCTTTCTGACCTCCTCCTAAATGAGATTACCGAACAATTAATTCATAGTAGTGCAGAGATTCATAGTAGTGCAGAGATTATTGGAAATGTTGTTATAGAAGAGGGCGCACGCGTCCTTCATAACGCAGTTATTCGTGGGCCTGCATATATCGGTAAAAATGTTATCGTGGCAAATAATGCACTCGTACGAGGTTCTAGTATTGGCGATAACTCTGTTGTTGGATTTTCAACAGAGGTAAAATCCTCGGTACTACATGGGAATGTGTGGACACATATGAACTACCTTGGTGATAGTGTTATTGGTAATAATGTTTCATTTGGTGCGGGTACAGTTACCGGAAATTTACGACTAGATGAAGAAGAAATATTCTCTACTGTAAAAGATGAAAAAATGAATACACATAAAATAAAGTGTGGAAGTATTATTGGTGATAATTGTCGTATTGGTATTCATGTGAGTATTAATCCTGGGATTAAAATTGGATCAGGAAGTTTTATTAGTAGTAAAACTTTACTTGGATCTGATATTCCAGATGACACATATGTTGTCATGAAAAATGGTGTTATGGAGATGAGAAAAAACACTGCAAAACTTTCCACATCTGATAATAGAGAGATATTCCAAAAAAAGGTTTAAAACTCTACTTGGTGTAGAAAATCTTCATTTACCCCCTCTAATAGTACAAAAAAGTTATCCACATTACTTTGTGGAAATTGTGGATTAATGGTTTACACAGGTTACGAAGGGTTTTCCACACAACATGTAGTAAAATGGCTTACCTTAGGGGTAATCATGGTTATTAATGTCTTAGCTTATTCTACCTATAGTTCTCCACGAGTTTTCCACACCCATTCCACATCTCTTTCCACAAAGAAGATGGCTTGTCTAAGCCGTATGTAAACTTAAATACCCTTTATAAGCACTCTTTGTCCACATAATTACACCCTAAAAATTCTTTTAAGAAAACCCCTTACTATTACTTCTATTTTTATTTATCATCATTTCCTACTTATTTATATAGCGTATGAAATTCCTGTGTAAAACTTCACAACTTCAACAAGCATTAAACCTTGTGAGTCGAGCAATATCTCATCAACAAGCACTTCCTATTCTTGGGAATGTATTAATTCACGTTGAAGGAAAGCGATGCACTGTAAGTGCAACAGATTTAGAATTAAGTATTGTTACAAGTTTTGAAGCGAAAATTGAAAATGAAGGAAAGATAACAGTTCCCGCAAAAGCAATTTTAAACTTTGCGCAATATAATTCAGATGAAGAGGTGCTCCTTGAAACACATGAAGGTACTCAACTTCGTCTTACATCTGCACATGCAAAAACAGTTATCTCTGGTGAAGCTGCTAGTGAATACCCAACAATTTCTCGTATTGAAAAAGAAACATCTTTCACACTTGAAGCACAACCACTTCTTGAGGCGCTTCATATGGTGACATTCGCATCAGCAAAAACAACACTTCGCCCTGTTCTTTCTGGTGTGTATATTCACACAGATAAAGATAACCTTATCCTTGTTGCAACAGATAGTTATAGGCTTTCTGAGTATACATTACCAATTAATGGTGATACCGCAGATATTTCATGCATCATTCCTACAAAAGTTCTTGAGGAGTTAAAAAATATTCTTGGTTCATATAAAAATGAGAAGAAAAGTAAAGATAGTGATGATGTTGCACTAGAAACAGATGTAGCAACGATTACTATCGTGCTTAGTCATCAACAAATAGAGGTTACTGTTGGATATACACAACTTCTCTCGCGTCTTATTGATGGAAAGTTTCCAAATTACAAGCAGATTATTCCAACAGATAAGAAGACGAAAATTGCGATTAACACAAAAGAGCTCGCAACTATTACAAAGCGAATGCATTATTTTGCTAAAGAAACGAATAATAATCTTACATTTACCGCTCATAAAAGTGATAATACTGTTCATATTACAACACCACACACTCAAGCAGGTAGAGATGAGGCAACTCTTGATGTAGAGCTTTCTGGTGAAGATAATAAAATAGCTATTAGTTCGTCATACCTCCTTGATTTCTTAGGGCATATCAATGATGATGTTGTAGAGATTCATTTAACAGATAGCATGCACCCTGCTGTTTTCCACCTTCCTTCAAATAATAATCTCTTACATTTAATTATGCCTTTGCGCATTCAAGAGTAAAAAAGTCTCATAATCGGTTACAGAATTTACACATGAAGCCCTCTCTTTTAGTAGGAGAAAATACACACAGGGACTTAAGTGATCTGCTTACAAAAAAGCGGCGTCTTGTTATATCTGGTGCATCAAATGAAACTGCTAAATCATTACTTGTCAGTAGTATTCTTTCTTTTAATGAGCAGCCAACACTCCTTATTACAAAAGATAATAACCACACAGAGGCTCTTGCACACTGGCTTCATTTTTTTGGAAGGGAAGTGCAAATTTTAGAGCCAATTGAAAATGAAAATGAAGAAATACTTTCCCATGAATTACAAAAATTTCTTCTCTTTATGGGTACAGGGCATACTAATACATTCCTTTGTTCTCGTGCGACATGGGATACTAAATTTCCATTATATTTAGATGTTATCAAGAGGGTGTTAACCCTATCACATAAACAAGAAATTGAATTTACAAATATTATCGAAACCCTTATTAATATTGGGTATAGTCATAGTGAGGATTTATATTTACACCCTGGTGAATATAGAAGAACAGGAGATGTTTTTGATATTTTTCCTATTCAATCAGAACACCCTTATCGTATCTCCCTTAAGTTTGATGTCATTGAAAATATTATTTCAGTTGATGCGAAAGATGCTTCAATTACTACTCCTCATAAGGGTGATTTAGATATTTATCCTGTTATTTACGAGCACACTGCAAGTCTTAAAGATCAACTTCCCTCTAATCACTTACTTATTATTGATGATGAGGATGATATTGAACCAGCTATGCAGACAAAATTTTTACGATTTACACCATTTCCTGAGTCACAGGAAAATCATGCTCATCTTCGGTATTTATCAGTGTTGAAGTTTTACACACTGACGGATTTTTTAAATGACATTCGTGATAAACTTCAGCAAAACTGGTCGCTTGTCATTGTGACAAAAAGACTTGATGAGTTAAAAGGGATTTGTGAGGAGGAAAAGATTCCACACACAATAAAAGCTGTACAAGAACATGGTCGAATTACACTGGTTGGAGCAGAGCAGAATGATCTTCTTCCACATTCATTACAAAATCCAGACCTTCAGTGTGCACTTTTAACTGATAGGGAGATCTTTTCTCTTAAGAAAACTGGAAAGCAACGAGGTATTCAGAAGCTTGCGCTTGATTTTATTACCTCACTGGTTCCTGGGGACTTTGTTGTACATATGGAGCATGGAATTGGACACTTTGAGGGTATGACGCAAAAGGAGGTGGACGACACGCCTCGTGAATATCTTGAATTAACATATGCAGAGAATGATAAATTATTCGTTCCCGTTGATCAGGCGGATAAACTTAGTAAGTTCGTTCATGATGAGGATCAGGAACCAGCACTTACTCGTTTGGGCACACAGGAGTGGAAGAAGGTGACTGAAAAAATGCATCAAGAAACACAGAAAATTGCAGCAGAACTTTTGGATTTATATGCAAAACGTGCAAAGGCAAAGGGGTATGCGTATAAGGCAGATGTTACAAGTTTTAAAAAGTTTAGTGAGGCATTCCCGTACCAAGAAACACCTGGTCAGCTAAAAGCAATTGAAGACATTGTTTCTGATATGGAAGATGAGCACCCAATGGATCGACTGGTATGTGGAGATGTTGGGTTTGGAAAAACAGAGGTTGCGATGCGTGCAGCGTTTAAAGCTGTGCAAGAAGGTAAGCAAGTTGCGGTTGTTGTTCCTATTACTATTCTTGCGTCTCAACACTTCGAAAACTTTGTGAAGCGTATGGATGGTTTTAATGTTCGTATTGATCTTATGAGTCGCCTCAGAAGTCCAAAAGAGCAAAAAGTCACACTGGAAAAGTTGCGAAAAGGAGACATAGATATTGTGATTGGTACCCATCGTCTTATGCAGGATGATGTGAAATTTTTCAATCTAGGACTTGTTATTGTGGATGAGGAGCAACGCTTTGGTGTAAAGCAAAAAGAGAAATTTAAAGAAATGCGTGCCAATGTAGATATATTAACCTTAACTGCAACACCAATTCCGCGAACACTTAATTTGGGTCTTCATAAACTTCGTGATATTTCAACAATTACTACTCCACCTCCTGGGCGACTTCCAATTATTACAGAGGTGCGAAAATATAGTGATGCTCTTATGGCACAGGCAATTTCTTTTGAGCTTGAACGCTCAGGGCAAGTGTATGTGTTGCACAACCGAGTAGAAACAATTGATGCGTTTGCAGAGAAATTACGAGAACTTGTTCCAAAGGGGCGGTTTATTGTTGGACATGGTCAATTGAAACCAGAGGAGCTGGAGAAGCGTATTATTGGATTTAAGAAAGGTGACTATAACGTGCTTGTGAGCTCTACGATTATTGAAAATGGAATCGACCTTCCAAATGCAAACTCTCTTGTTGTGAATGCAGCAGAGTGTTTTGGCCTTTCTCAGTTGTACCAGTTACGAGGTCGTGTAGGGCGTTCTAAGACGCAGGCGTATGCGTACTTCCTCTATCATGGTGCGAAGCTTAAAGACGACGCACGCAAGCGTTTGCGGGCCATTGTGGAGGCGTGTGAACTTGGTAGTGGGTTCCAGGTTGCGATGCGTGACCTTGAGATCCGAGGTGCGGGTGAAATTCTCGGAGCTTCTCAGTCGGGGACAATGCATACCGTTGGTGTGAGTCATTATCTTCGTATGCTTAAAGCAGCGGTAGAAGACATGAAGTCAGGGCGTACAAGTGATATTGAAGAAGAGATAAATGTTGAAATTCTTCTCCCGGTTACTGCAATGCTTCCGAGTTACTATGTGCCAGATGAACAAGAGCGAATTTCTGTGTATCAGAAACTTGCAGGGAGTGAGGATGAAAAAATTCTTCATGAGTTTAGACAGGATCTCCTTGAGGAATTTGGAACACTGCCCGAGGCAGTTGAAAACTTGTTTGCTATCCTAGAGCTCAAGATCGCATGTCGTCGCAGTGGTGTGTTGCGCATTAAGATGGAGGAAACAAATCAGAAACAAGAAATTATTCTTACATTGCACTCTAGTGTGACCGCGCAAGAGATTATGCAGATTCTTTCTGTGAGTGCTCAGTGGAGAATCTCTGGTTCGACATTGAAGATTTATTACGACCAATTGGTGACATCTAAACTGAAGAAATCTTCAGATTGGGTTGCGGAATTAACAAAACATGTTGCTGCACTGGAGCGCAAGAAGAAGCCAAAAAGTAAGACTAAGAAGGACGAGGAATAGAGTGATTTCATCTCCTGGAAGTCTTTTCCGATCCTAGAATGAGCATGAAATGACTCATTTTTGGAAACTGATTACAGCTTATCATCATAAGGAGGAATGACAATGTTTAGGAGTTCTTCTTTCGCCTTCTTCATATCTCTGGCTGC
>Ga0210057_1000806_pt1 | contig 50822 bp, 52 predicted proteins | sample CryGeyCG2114_010_2_FD_183968 | JGI IMG/M metagenome (GOLD analysis project Ga0210057, IMG submission 183968) | Groundwater microbial communities from aquifer - Crystal Geyser CG10_big_fil_rev_8/21/14_0.10 (SPAdes) (version 2) | ecosystem: Environmental > Aquatic > Deep subsurface > Groundwater ...
TGAGAATGACTTTTTATTCTAAGTTTAAAATATTCTTTTCTTATTTCTTCTTTTTTCATTAGATTCACAGGTTTTCACCTGCGAACTAATTTTCGGTGCTAGTGACATATGTCTGTTGCTTGCACATAAATTTTAGAATAGAAAGATTTATAAAATAAATCTCTTTATAAATCTTATTATATTACTTTGGAATACTAAAATTCTAAAAAATGGCTTCAATAAAAAAATGTCCTGAATGTGGAAGTATACATCTCAATTATGATGCACAACTTGGTGAAGTAATTTGTAATGATTGTGGTCTTGTTGTTGAAGACAAGATGGTTGATACTGGAATAGATCTTCAAGGAAGATTTGATAAATCAGAGAAAAAAGGACGTGGTGGTGCTCCAATGAGTATGCAGAAATTTGATAAGGGGCTTACAACTAATGTTGGAGAGATTTCAGATATTTATAAATTAGAATCTGGACAAACACGTAAATTTCTGAGGTTGAAAAAATGGCAAGAAAGAGTTTCTACAAGTATTGAAAGAAATTTAAGACTTGCAATGGCTGAACTAAGAGTTATAGCATCTTATTTAAATTTACCAAGTGTTGTAAGAGATGAAGCTTCTAGAATTTATAATTATGTTCTACAGCGAGGATTAGTAAGAGGAAGAAATATGGAATCTGTTATTGCAGCTTGTCTTTATACTGCTTGTCGTTCATATTCAATTCCTAGAACTTTGGATGAAATGGCAACTGCATCAGATGTTGAAAGAAAAGAAATTGGAAGAACTTATAGATTTATTATCAGGAAACTTGGAATTAAAGTAACTCAAAGTTCTCCAAAAGATTATGTTTCTAGATTTTCTTCAGTTCTAAAACTATCTCCAAAAACTCAAAATGATGCTTTAAAAATTTTAAAAGATGCTGAAGCTGTCGAATTGACTTCAGGGAGAGGTCCTGCTGGAATTGCAGCAGCTGCACTTTATGTTGCAGCGTTGATGAATGATGAGAAAAAAACTCAAAGAGAGGTTGCAGACATTGCAGGAATTACAGAAGTTACAATTAGAAATAGATACAAAGAATTAATTGATATTTTAAAACTAGAAGAAAAGATTAAGCAGAAGGAAAAAGAATCTAAGAAGAAAGAATAATCTTTGTTAGTAAATATTAAAAACTAAATTTTTCTAAGAACTATATGCGGGAATGCCGGAGTGGTCATGCTGAAAATTTCTGAGAAATTTTCGCGTCGCACCTGAACAACAAGGGAGAGTTCAGGCACGAAACGGTAAACCGTTCTCCCAAAAATTATGCGGGGATGCCGGAGTGGTCAAACGGGACAGGCTTAGGCGAAAATAAAATTTCGAAGAAACCTGTTAGCTTAGTGCTTACTTAGGTTCGAATCCTAATCCTCGCATTATAAATTAGATTCGAACAAAGTTTCGTCCAAAACTGAAATTTTGGGCGACGCGAAAATCTTAGATTTTCAGCACGAATCCTAATTCTCGCATTTTTTTGATTAAAACTATATTAAATAAATTTTACATCTTTACAAAGTTATACCACGGGATTGCACAATAACTCTTGTAGCAAAAGTATCTCCAAGATCATCTAATTTAATAATACTTGGAAAAGGCCCATATAAATGGGCAAATACAATTTCGCTTTGCTCATTTTTACCTAAATAAACCATGTTATGAGTATATTCTACATATACTTGTTCAGATCCGCAATTCTGCAAAGTATGAAATTCTTTAGCTTCAGTATGGGCATAAAAAACTCCTATTATCATTCCTGGTTTAAGAATTCCTTTATCAATTAATTTAGGAACCTCATCATTATTTGTAAAATCATTTTCTTCAAACTTATAAACCAATTTATCATTAAGTTCTCTACACCAAGCATCTGATCCACTATAATCAAATCCAAACAATTCCCATGTTGATAAATAAGCATAAGCTGAACAATAAACTTTTCCGGTACAATACTTATATTTGGGAGTTAGAATTTTTTTATTAATAACAAGATCTAAATAAATAGGTCTTAAATAACTCATAATCTTTTCTTTTTCATCTTCATCATTTTGTTCAGCAAGTTTCATCACAGAAGTTCCTTTAATATTTCTTTTACCAATTAATAAAGGATTATGAGAGACAAGATTTTTAACAACACCCAAATTATTATATCTAACTGCATAATGTAATGGAACTTGTTCATTATTATCTTCAGCAGAGATATCTGCACCTAATGCAATCAAATTCTCTATATCATTTACCCCTTTATATTTAGCTGCATAATGCAACAAAGTCATTCCTTTATAGCCTTTATCATTAATAGAAATTTTACCTTCTTGCAATAAATCAATTAATCCTTCCCAATCCCAAATTTTATCATTAGAATTAATATCTGCAACTTTAATTGGTATCGATAATTTATAAAAATCAAAACGGTTCAATGCTCTACCAACATAAACACCGACACTATATTGTCCACTAACACCATAACCTTCATAAATAGTATTAGGAATAATTGCATTTGGACTCTCTTGTTTCAAAATAGATTCATATCCCCCATTTATTTCATCAATTATTTTTTTATTAACAACACCATTCCATAAATTCCCTTGATTAATTGATTTTAAAAAATTAACAATAACTTGTTTAGTAGCATCGCCTATAATTCCATCTGTTATTAATTGTGTTTGAGAAAATTCAGTAGTAAGAGCTAATTCATTTAATTCAAATTGTAATGCTGCATTTTGTGAACGACCAATACCTGCATTATAATCTGCAAAAATAAAATCTAAATTTTCAATTAAATCATTCTTTTTTAAATTTGGGTCATATAAATTAATAATTTTCTTTAAATTTAACATTCCATATTGTAATCCTCCATCTAAGGTATACAAAATTTCTCTCATTTCTTCTTCAGAATATTTTTTACCATATTTTTCATTAGCTAATTCTTGTGCGAGTGAAATTTTTATCTGCATTGCTCCTAACGAACTAGGTCTTAAATCTTTAACAAAAGATTTTTCATAAAAATTTAAAGAGTTAATAAAATTATCAACATCCCTTTCTCTTTTTATATTTATAATTTCTTCTTTATGATTCTTATAAAACCATTCTGCCCCTGATTTTTTAATTGAAATAGTTCGTCTATTTAACCATGAAGGTTCATGTATAGAGAAATCTCCTTTCTTAATTAATTCGTCTTTAAAAAGAGGACTTCTTTCTATAAGAATTTCTTTAATTACATTAGAATTTAAATCTTCTTCATTAATCTTATCTTTCAAATCTAAATTTTCTAAAATTTTTTTTGCTTCATCAAACTTTCTTATTTCTAAATCAATATTTTCAACTTTATTCAAAGCTAAATCATTGAAAGGAACTCCATAAATTGGATTCTCATTAAAACTAGATTCACCTTCTATTACAGTTAATACTGTTGCTAAGTAAGCATCTTGTAGAGGTATGTTTGCCTTTTGCATTGCTGCAATAATCGAATTAGCCCATTGTTCAGCTACGCCTTCTGATCCCAAAGAATTGTATTTAGTATTTTTTCGCTTAAGAAGTTTCACTAATTTTTGTTGGAATTCTGTTCTTAAAGCAGGATCCAAATCAATTTCTTTCTCTGTATCTGTGCTAGTATCTTGTGTTGTTTTTTCTGTTTTTGTTTCAACAGGTTTCTCTTCGACAACTACTGGTTGAGTAAATGTTTTAATTCTATTTACACCTGCTGAATCAGTATATCTAATTGAAAATTCACTAACTCCATCTGCTTTTATCGTCGGAATATTAATTGTAGATGTATCTGTTGTTGGATCCTCTGTCACAATAATCTGAGTTTCTATTTTCACTTCTTCAACTTCACCTGTTGAAGTTTTATATCTCAACCAACTATCAACATATTCAATTTTAGATTCTGATTTATCTTCTTGAACAATTTTAATTTCTCTTATTGAAATTGGTTTCTCTTCGACAACTACTGGTTGAGTAAATGTTTTAATTCTACTTACACCTGCTGAATCAGTATATCTAATTGAAAATTCACTAACTCCATCTGCTTTTATCGTCGGAATATTAATTGTAGAAGTATCTGTAGTTGAATCTTCTTGAACAACAATTGGTGTTTCTATTTTCACTTCTTCAACTTCACCTGTTGAAGTTTTATATCTCAACCAACTATCAACATATTCAATTTTAGATTCTGATTTATCTTCCTGAATAATTTTAATTTCTTTTATTAAAATTGGTTTCTCTTCTACAATTACTGATTGAGTAAATTTTTTTATTTTCTCAACTCCTGCTCCATTAGTATATCTAATTGAAAATTCACTAACTTCCTCTGCTTTTATCGTCGGAATATTAATTGTAGAAGTATCTGTGGTTGAATCCTCTGTCACAATAATCGGAGTTTCTATTTTCACTTCTTTCTCTACACCTGTTGAAGTTTTATATCTCAACCAACTATCAACATATTCAATTTTAGATTCTGATTTATCTTCTTGAACAATTTTAATTTCTTTTGTCTCAATTGTAGTTTCAGTTGAACTTCCACTAGCTAATTGTTTTTGTTTTAATAAATTTTTTACATATTCCAAATTTTCTTCTCCAATTCCTAAAAATCCTCCATCGATTTCATCATATTCTTCATCAGAAAGAATTTTTTCATTATGAAGTTCATCTATAAAATTCATAATATCATAATTATATCCATAAACTACATTTCCATATCTTTTTAGAAGAACATCAATATTATCTAGTGCTGTTTGTATTGTCCATTTATTTGTAGATGAAGTTTGTTGTGTTGTTTCAGAAGAGGATTTTCCTAATTTTTTTTCTAATAACGTTTTTAATTCATCTATATCATTTTCTCCATATAAGAGAGTTATGCTATTATGTTCATCAAAAGTTATAACGCCATCCGAAAGTAATTTATCAAAAAATTCTTTATTATTTCCTTCATAATAACTTCCAGTTAGTTTTTTAGAATTAATCTCATTTAAGGCTGTTTGTATTGTCCATTTATTTCCAGTTTGACTTACTTCATTTGTATTTTCTATAGTTTCCTTTAATTTTTCATTAGTATCAAATAAAACAATTGCTCCGTCGTAAAAATCTTTGCTTTGTAAATTAAATAAAACATTTAAACTTTCTTTAATTGCAGTATTTTCTTCTTGATTTATTTCAGAATATTTAACCCATTTATTTGTTAATGCACTGTTTAAATTTCCTTGACTATAATCAATTGAACTAATTTGTATCTTCCACTTATTTGTAATTTCATCGAATCTAAAATAAATTTGAGCACCATCTTCTTGTGTAAATGTAAATATTTTTTCTGAAGATAATTCTACCTTATCTGTAACTAAATCTGCACCTTCTATTTCTATTATTTTGTTTGTTATTAGAATTAAACCTTCTTTGTAATTTTTTCCTATTAAGCTTGCAATTAATTTTTTATTTTCTTCATTTGTGCTAAAAGATTCTGTTACACTTTTCCAATCCTTATTAGTTATTGCTGGTTGCCAAGTATTTTTTACTGTTTTCCATCCTTCTTTTGTATAATTATATAAGAAGTTTATGTCAATTTTATTATCTTGAAGTTCAAATGCCATAAAATCTTTTGGATTATCTGAAAAAATATTTTTTTCAGTTGAAGGAATATTTCCTTGAGTTCCTGTTGTAGTGTCGCAAACATCTCCAAATAAATTTGTAATTGAAGATTTTTTATTTAAAACATTTGTTACATAATTGTCGTCGCCACCACAACCTAATCCATTATATCTTCTTAATGCTGCTTCCCATCCAATGTAATATTTTTCTTCTCCTTTACAACTCCAAATTGTTTCTTCTAAATTATAATTTTCAATTAATAAATTAATTCCATATCTTACATTTGATTCAAAATCTTGGGCATTAGATGTTGGATGTTTGTCAAGATTAATTTGCATAATGCCAATACTTGTTCCACTATCTCCTCCAAGAACATAACTTGAATCTCCATCGCAAGTGAAATCGTTTGTGAAACTTTTCCCCTTCCATAATTCATTATTACAATGAGCAATTCTACTTTCTTGCATTGCTTGCATTAAAACTAATTGTTCAAAACAATCTGCAATATTATTAGTTTTAATTAAAAAGTCGTCTACATTTTTTTCTTTTTTTATTTCTCTTGCAATTTTTACAATTTCTTTTGCAACATCACATTGTCCTGCATATTGTTCTTTACAATTTTTGAAAATAGAATCTAAATTTTCTTGTTTTTGAGATTCATCTAAATAATATGCATCTCTATTTGGTATTTGAGAAGTTGTTACAGTTTTTTTAATTGCTTGATAAACTTTTAATGTCAAATCTGTATATGCATTTCCTCTAATTAAATATAATTTAGCTTTTTGGTTATTGAAAAATGCCTTTCCAATTAAAGTTTCTGTTATGAAATTTGTTTTTCCAGAGTTGTCCAATTTATTTAGTTCATCTAATGTTTTTACAAAATCTAGATAATTACCTTCAGATAATAAACTTGATAAATAATTATTTGAAACTTCTCCTAATGTTTCGTTTTCAATTGAAGTTATAGATATTACATCTTTTACACTTTCTGTATCTAACCAACATTTTATATCTCCTTTTTCTCCGTCGCAAGTTCCAACACTTTGCCATTTTGCTGCTTCTGTATTCCAATTAATATCTGTTCCTTTTCCAGGATTATCTGTTGCACAAATTCTGATAATTCCACTTGCATATAGAGAAGGATTAAGAACATCACTAACACTTTCTCCTAAATTTGGTTGAGCTAAACTGTATAAACTTGGAGTTCCTGAAACACAATCTACTTGTGATTTGATATCTGTTTGTTTTGCTTGTTCTTGTAAATATTTATCTTTTACATAATCTGCTGCAAATGAAGTTGATACTTGCTTAAATCCACAGTTGTCTTTTCCATTTACATTTATACAAAGTTCTTGATAACCTGTTGGAGCTGTAAAATCTGGTGAATCTGTAGCATATCCTCCTTTATTAATAAATCCAGATTTAATTTCTAATGTTGGACTTGTCTGATAAAGTGAACTTCCCGACGGACTTTTTAAATAAACTCTGTAAAATGCTTTTGATTCTTGTCCTGCATAAATGTGGTAAAACACTTTGTATTGTGATGTTGCAGGAACTGTTGCAGTTGTGAAAGGAATTTCATTGAAATATGCAGTATATTGTGGAGGTGATTCTGGTTCGATTAATGAATCTAATACTTCTCCTCCAGCAGGATAGTTCGCAGAGATGAAATTTTTACAAACTGCCCCTCCAACTTCTTGTGTTACTTTTGTTTTGAAAGCATTTGAAATATCTCTTCCATAATATTGCGACATATAATCAACTGAATTTTGTGCATTAGTCCATGCTGATTGTACTCCTAAATATTCTCCTCCTCCACGAGTTCCACCTTGTCCTAAAAGAGATTCGAATATTCTTGGAATAATATTCTGTGCAAATGGAAGTGCTTCTCTCCAGAAAAAATCACAAAGATAGACACTATGAATCTCGTCGCAAATTCCAATTGTTTCTCCCGAATCTAATTGTATTTGTAAACAATCTCTATAATTTGCAAACACAGATAATAAATTATCAATTCCTGCTTTTAATCCTGTTAAACAAATTGGAACAAAAATGTTTTCTTTCATGTTTGGTAAACATAATGCAATGCTTCCAATTATTCCTGATTGAATTACATTACTTGAATAATAAGTTCCACCTAAATTACATCTGCTCGACGGACAAACTACTGGGTCACAAACATTGAATAATAAATTACAGTCTTTTGGAGACATAAAATCTTGACATTGCATTTCTGGAACTCCGATTTCTGGATTTCCTACTGGAATTGTTTGACTATTTATTCTTATTGAATTTACTCCAGATCTATATTGTCTTTGAGCATCATTAATTGCAGTAATAGCTTTTCTAACTAAAGTATTTGTTTTTGAAGGAGAAAGTCCTGAAAATTCACCGACGATTTGTCCTGTTCCTGGATTATATCCTTGACAGATATCATCTCTAATTCCAGAATTGAATTCTGCTTTTCCATTTTCTCCAACATTACATAAATAGAAACTTGAAACTGCACCTGACGCATCATAAGTTTGAATTTGCCCCCCGGTAGCAAGTGTTTGTTTCATTGCAGCATACCAACCATTTTCTAAATCAAATGGAACTTGGGCAGGCATTCCTTTGTAAGGTTCTGTTTCAAAATATTTTATTTCAGCATCTTTGAATTTATTTTGATAAGCTGATTTGTCAAACTCTTTAAATCCAGAAAATCTAGTTTTTATTTCAGCAACATTAGAATCATAAACATTTCCTTTTAATTCAAAATCTGCTTGTGTTTCTGCTAATTTTTTACCTTGAATATCATAAACATTTACAATCTGATATTCATTCGAAGAAGTTTTGCTCAATTCAATTATATATTGTTTATTATTATAAATAATTACTTGCACAGATTTTGTTCCAGAAATGTTTCCAAATCCTTTTTCAGTTGTTTTTTTACCATCGTAAATTCCTTGAATTGTATTTTCTCTTCCATAAACTCTTACTGTTCCTTCATTAGTCAAACCTGCTTGACCTGCTAATTTTTCTGTAAGTGATTTTTGTATAACTTGTGATTCTACATTCACATTTATTTCTGATAAAATTCTATACTTTTCTATGTTCAATAATTTTTTTAATTCATCACTTGGATTATTATTTAATGTTGTTTCAATTGCTTTCAAATCTCTTACTTGTGAGAGTTGTAATTTATTCTCTTCACCTTTATAATTAAAAGCAGTTACAAGTTTTGTAGTATCCAAAGATTCTTTTAGATTTTGGGGATTTGTGATAGTTCCTTGTTTTTGTAATGCAGAAGCTAATAAAGATGTTTCAGTGTCTTTGTTCTCGTCTGTAATTTTTATATTTTCAATTGCATTAAAATATTTTTCAGTATCTGCATCTATCTTATCTGAATTTTTTAAAAAACAATCTTCTAAAGATGAATATTCTGAAGGAACTTTTGATTTACAAATATCTGTCCATCCTCCGTCGCTTCGCATAACTTTATTTCTTGCAATCGACATTCCACCAGAGTTATCGAAAAAGTTTTTTGCAGTTAGAATTATTCCTGTTGAAAGGCAAGCAGCATTGAAACTTTTTACTGTGTTTCCTAATTCTGTAGAAATTTTATTCCATTCTTTTATTGTATCGTCTAATTTTGCAATTCTATCTTCTATTTCATCAGGTGCTAATTGAATTGCTCTTTTTTCAATTCCTATGTTAAAACTGAAATTAGCTTCGGTTCCTGCATTATCTATTTTTGGTAAAACTGAAACTTTTGCAACTTTTTTTAATTTTATGTCTGTGATAGTAAAAATATAATTTCCTTTTCCAATGCCTTGATTTTTGTCTAATCTTGTATTTTCAGATCCAATTAAGTTTGTAGCAGTATTTACTACTTTTTGTGAGATAGTATGTATTTTTACTGTTGCATAATTTTGTTCTAAGTCTATTAATTCAATAAATTCATTTGAATCTTCTGTTAAATAAATTGGTGTATTTTTTTGTAAAGTGTATTCTGTTGAAAATCCTGTAGCATTTCTAACTTTTATTGTTGCACTGAAATCATTTAATGAAGGTTCGTAAATTCCTTCAAAAGAAATTCTTTTTACAATATTGTTTACTAAAATATCTTGAGTTGCAAATTCTTGATTTGAATTTTTATAAGAGTCATCACATTCTGGAATAATTGTTTTTGATTTTGGGAATTTTTGTTTAAATTCTTCGCATAAACTTTGCATTGTTTTTTTCTGTTCAGTTGTTTTTGCTAATTGGATTGCATTAAAGAATGCTTGTTCTCCAAAAGTTTCTTGTTCTAAAATTTTTGTTTCTGAAGAATTCTCTATTTTTTCTTTTGTGTTCGGAAAACTATCAATTATCTTTCTATAATCTTCCATAGCAAAATTGTAATTTTGCAGTGCTTCGGTAGTAAGTTGCAAATCTCTTGGATCTGCAAAATCAATTATTTTTATTTTTTCTCCAAAAGTGCCAAAGTTTTCTGCTCCTTTTTTATTTAACCAAAATGAAGTTCCATCATAATTTAATTTATTAAATTCTTTTCCTTCTCCCAATCTATCTTTCACCCAAATAAGTCCACCAAAAATTGCTTTAGTTCCTGAACTAAAAATATTTACTAATTGGTTTCCAAAATCTGGCAACTTGTAATAATCATCAAATCTTGAAATTTCGGATAATTCACTATTACTTAATTTTTCTGTTTGAACTGGTTTTGCAAAAAACCAAACATATAAATCGTTTAATTTTTCAGAATCTTTTTTTGTACCAATGTATCCAAGATAAACTGCTTTTTTATCTTCACCACTAGTAGTGAATAAATAATCTCCCACTCCATAATCATTTGTTACACTATTTATTTCTAAAGTTATTTTTGGTGCAATTTTTAAACCGAAACTTTCTGTTTTCTCGTCAGATTTACATCTTATTGAAATTTCTTGAGTTAAACCTTTTTTATTAATTCCTCCTGATGGAATTGAACATCTATTTTCTAAGAAAGTTTCTCCTTCTGCGACTTCGACAATTTCACCATTTATATTAAATCTTGTTCTCGTTGTGGGATTTTCTAAAGAATCTAATCTAAGTTGCATTCCTGCAAGACAATAAAATCCTGGTAAATCTATTTGAGAAGATGTTTGTCCTTTTGCAAGAGTTGTTGTTGAAATTTTATTTTCTGAATCAGAATAAACTCCAATTGTTGCAGAGTTTTCATCAATACTTTCAGCTCGTAAATATCCTTTATTTCTCCAGAATCCATATTGGTTGAATTTTAATTGCCAATCATTTGAATTTAGTTCAGGTAAATAGAAACTTGCTTTTCCAACACCATAAGTATTTTGAATATCATATTTTATATTTGCTGTCAGTGTTCCTGAAATTGAATCTGGCATAGAAGCTTCACTTTTTTGTTTGTCTAAAACAATTACTGCATAACCAATATTTTCTAGAATTGGAGAATTAAGCATTTGACCTCGAACATTATTTATTGCTGCTTGTGCTGGGTGGAATCCTACACCTGAAATTCCTTCAGGCATTTTTCCTTTGAAAGAAACATAATTTATTGTATTTACATCTATTAATGGATTAATTTGTGTCGCAGCTAATTGACAAAAAACTGGAACATTTTGTTCTTCTAATAAATCACTTCTTACAATTGCTGGTGTGCATCCGAATGGTGCAATCTGAATTAGAAAATCTTGTCCTCTTTCACATCTATTAGAATCTAATGAAGATAGTTGCAAATTTGTTCCATAATTATAATTAGCAGAATTTAATCCTGGCTGAGTTAATTGTGGATTTACTACTGAATAATCTGCAGAGACTAAAATAGTTGCAACTAAAATTATAAAAATTATTGTTAAGAATATTTTTTGTGTTTTCATTTTAAACTAACCTCCAATCCTTTTTCCTCGAATAAAATATAATTTTCTTGTAGTTGTTCTATTGTTGTAGGGGTTGGTAAACTTTCTGCATTTATTTCTATTTTTTGACTATTTATTAATTCAGATTCTAGAATATAGTACTTTTCTGTTCCTCCTCCATGTAATGCATTTGAAACAATTTGCGAAGGAATTGTCAAATCAAAACATTTTTCTTTTGTTAGTCCAAAAATTCCAATTATGCCTTCTTGTGGAACTTCAATACATTGTTGTTTAGTAGTTGAAGCTAATTGAAGTGATGAATTTCTATAGATGTAAACTTGGATTTCATATTGTCCTTCAGCCAACTCGATTTTTCTTTGTGAAGGGTATACAATTGTTCTTGAATCTACATCACTTTTGAAAGTTATAATTGCATCTCTTGAATAATCTTGAGAGTCTAATTGTAATTGAACTTCTTTTTCATATAATTTGTTCATTATAATATTAGCACTTCCTTCTTCAGTAGTTGAATGCATATATTTTGTATCTTGGAATCCTTTTGCTTTTGCTACCACATAACCATTTACACATTGTGGGAAATTTTCTTCTAAAGGTGTTTCACCAATATCACATTTTGTTCCAAAACATTCGTAAGATATATCTGCTGGAATTTCATTTAATTCTGCGTCATAAGTTTTGATTTTTGTTTTAGTATTTTTGTAATTACACAATTCTGGAATTTTTGCTCCAACAGCACCCACATCAAGTGCTTTTCTTGGTTTATTCCCTTGGATAACAATTGCCATTGGAAATTGGAATATTTCTTCTCCAAGAATTATCTGTGTCAAAACAGGATATTTTACATTGTATACAAAATGATATGGCACATAACAAAAACCTAATATTCCCAATCCTTCTTGATTTCCAACTGGTTTTGAAATTAAAACATTCCCTTCTGAAGGAGAAATATCAAATCCATTTGTCCAGTCTTTTGAATTTATGAATCGTACTTCAGCTTCGGTGTTTATATCTGTAATAAAATATTTATTTTTTTCATTAGCTAAAGTATAACTTCCTGAAGTTGTTTTTATTGCTTGAGTATTTGATTCTATTGCTTCTTTTAATTTATTGAATACCTCGTCTGCAACCCAGGTTTTTGGTGAACAAGTTATTTCAACTCCGTCAACAGGTGCATAAAGTCTTAAAATATCTATTCCATAATTTTCTAAAAATAGATCTTTTTGTTCTTTATCATAAACTTCTTTTGCTGTATCATATAATTTTTGTAAATTTGAAGTAGTTATTACTTTATGTGATTTGATTAAAACTTCTTCATCTTCTCTTGCTATATTTAAGTTTAAGTTTAAATCTACTTCTACTTCTCCATCTCTTATTATTGTCTTTGCAGTTGGCTCTCCTAATGTAATTTCAAAACCTTGTTCATAATAATTATCAAATTTACATTTTGTTATTTTATTCTGTACAAATTCTGCAAGTTGATTTTGCATTTCTGTTTTTGTTGGAACTTGTTCTTTTTGGATATTATTTCCTGAAACATAATACCAATAAGGAATTGGATTTCCTAAAAAATCTAATTGCGACGAGAAAGGCATATATTTTGAACCTGCTTCAAATTCTGGAAGAGTTATGTATCCTCCTTGGCTTTCTAAAACATCTATTCCTGTTTGAAGATTTTCTTCTACACATGATAAAAAATTTGTATAGATTGGTTCCATACTCACAGGAATTTCTGGTGGCAAAATAATATCTCTTAAAACAAAATAGCCGATTACTGTTGCAACTAATATTATCGCAACTATTATAAAAATTGTAATTTGTGCTTTTTTATTTTGCATTTTTTTTAACTCCTAATTCAATTTTTTTCTTGATTAAATCAATAATTTCTGTGTTAATATCATTAGAAATTAGCTCTTTGAATCTGCCCCACATTTTCTCATCTTCTATAAGAAGCAAATATTTCTTCATTTTGATATTAAGAAAAATTGGTATTTAAATCTTCTTATTAATTTATTAAATAATTAACTAACTTACTTAGTAAGTATATTTATCGAAATTGTAAAATTTACAAAAATTCATTAGAATAATTATTTTTTTGACTTCAAATAGTAAATTGCTCCAAGAATAAGGAAAAATCCTCCTAGAAGAATTATCCAATTATCAAACTTAATTATTTGTTCAGGAATATTTAGAATTTTGAATTGTTTGTTGATAAAATAAATTCCTAATGCAAGATATGCTAAAAAAATTAAAAGATTGATTTGTTTAGATTTTATTTCAGGTAAAACTGACACTTCTTTTTTCTTTTTTCCGAACATATCTAAATTAAGTCTGAGATATATTTAAATATTTCTAGAAAAATTTTAATTAAGGTCCCATAGTCGACTCAAAATATTTAAGATATTTTGGTCTTGATACAATGGGACAAATACAGGCCCCATAGTCTAACGGCTAAGACGTGTCCTTGACGTGATGTTATTTTCGCGGAACTCTTTTTGAGAGTTTAGTCTCAAAATGGACAAGACCCAAGTTCAATTCTTGGTGGGGCCATTTTTTTGATTTTTTCCCTCCTTTAATCTGCCCATAATATTCTCCAAGTTTTTTTGTTTTGAAATTTTTTTCATCTATTTGGGCAATTTTACATAATTCTGAAAACAAATTTTCTGGCAAATTTCTGGATTCATTGTTATAATTTTTTAATGTTGAATAAGGAATATCAAAACCTCTATTAATTAATTCTCTTAGGGAAGGGCAATTGATTTTTTCTAAAACCTTTTTTAAAAATTTTTTTTGTTGCCCTTTTCTAAATTTTATTCTTTGCATAATTAACTGCGGGACTACTAGTATAAAAAGTTTTATAAATGAATTATTTTATTGGTTAATATGAAAATTCCGAAATTATTGAATAGATATTGTCCATATTGTAATAAAAAGACTGAACAGAAGATTAAGTTGGTTGGAACTGGATTCAAAAGAGGAGCTATGAAAAGATATGGTGGAAAAGCAAGAGCAAGATTAAGAGGAATTGCAAGAGGTATTGGAAATTTAGGTAAGTGGTCAAAACCAGCAATCACAAAAAATAAAAGAAAAGCCAAAACAACTAAAAAAACAAATATGATGTACACTTGCAAAGAATGTAACAAATCAAAATATCAAAAGAAAGGTATAAGGATGGGTAAACAATTACAAGAATAAAATGGCAATAGCAAAAAGAAAACAACGGTTTTATGATGTAGAGATTCCTTTAATTGGAAAAGAAACACAACTTAGAGATTTTGAAAAAGAATCTTTGAATGGCAAGTTTGTAAAATATGATTTAACAAGATATTTGAGAGGTAAAAATAGTGTTCTTGTTTTGAAAGTTAAGGCAACAAATGAGAAAGCTGTTGCAGAACCAAGAAGTATAACTTTGCTTCCGAGTTTTTTGAGAAGAATGGTTAGAAAAGGAACAAACTATGTTGAAGATTCATTTTTTATCGAATGTAAAGATGCTAAAGCTAGAATTAAACCTTTCTTGATTACAAGAAGAAAAGTTTCAAGAGCTGTTAGAAAAGCTTTAAGAGAAAAAGTAAAAGAAGAATTAATTAATTATGCTAAAACAAGAAATGTTAATTCAATTTTCGACGATGTTTTGAAAAATCAATTGCAAAAAACTTTGAGTTTAAAACTGAAAAAAATTTATCCTTTATCTCTTTGTGAAATTCGTATTTTGAAAGTTTCTGGTGATGTTAAAGAAATAGAAGAACCTAAAAAAGAAGAAAAGAAAAAATCTAAGAAAGAGGAAATTGTTTCTGAAGAAGTTGAAGAAAATAAAGAAGAATAAATCTTTTAAACTAAATAATTCTAAATCTTTTATGCCTGTATAGCTCAGTGTTAGAGCAACTGCCTTGTAGTTATTAATTTAACAGGTGAGCAGTAGGTCGGGGGTTAGAATCCCTCTACAGGCTTTTTACTATGGTTAATTATAATAAAATTTCTATAACTTTAGGAATCTTTGGAGGTTGTTTATTTAGTATATTAGGAAATCTTATTATCACTTCTTTTATAGATTAATTCCTGATGCTTTTTCTATAAACTTTTTGATATTTTTAGATTCAATTATTTTATTATGGATTGTTCTTATCTTTTTTTATAGATGGATAAAAGAATAATTTTATTTCAACTTAACTGCAGTACCATAAGCCAACATTTCTGAAGCTCCTGCCATTATCATGGAAGTCATAAACCTCATTCCAATAACTGCATCAGCACCCATATCTATCGCACTATTAACCATTCTATTAAATGCTTCTTCACGAGATTGAGAAATCATATCTGTATATGTCTTGATTTCTCCACCAATTATATTTTTGAATCCTGCTCCAATATCTCTTCCAATATTTCTTGCTCTTACAGTGTTTCCTTTTGCAATTCCAAGAATTTCTTTAATTTGTTTTCCAGGAATTTCGTTAGTGCTTGATATTATTATTTCTTTTGTCATTTTATTTTTTTAATCCTCTCTACTACATCTTCTTTTTTATTTAATAATATTGCGATTCCAATTATTATCAAAGGAATTACATAAAATAAGGTAATTAGTGTTTCCATAATTGTTAAAATTAAGAGAATTAAAGCACTGATTATAATTGCTCCGCCTGTAATTAATTGTTGTGTTTTCATATTTAGATTAAAAATTAATTCTTGATAAATGTTTAGGTAAAAATTGTTTTGTGTTTTTATAAAAAAATTTCGCAGAAATTTTTTTGTTGTTTAACATCGGGATTTAGAGAAGTTTTTGTCGAAGACAAAAATTTGGGTGGAAGAAACTGCAAGTTTCTGGAATCTCTAAATCCTTGTTATATTCGTCACGAAGTGACCGAGGGATAGCTGCAAGCGGTTTTTTGCGAAGCAAAAAAATCCCGAAGAGTTAATCTTGAGCCCCGTTTAGAAGTTTTATCTTAATTCCTAACACACCATATTGTTGCTCTTTTTCTTTGGAATAGATTGTGTAAATGCTATTTACAAATTCATCAACGGAATAATCTTTTGGATAACCATAATATTCCATTCCAAAATCATTTACTAAATCTCTAAATGATTTGTATCTTAAAAGAGCAACAATTTCAACTTTTACTTTATCCTTTAAATCTGGCAATTTGGAAAATTCTATGATATCTCCAACATTCAATTCTTGACGTTTTTCATCGTAAAGTCTAATTTCAATTGTTTTTTTGCCAGATGAAATTCTTTCATAAGGACTTTCTAAAAGTTTCATTGAATGTTCCATAGATAAAGTAAAAGTTATTAATAATATAAAGTTTTGTGTTAGGGGCTCAAGATTAATTGAATATAACAGGTATTAAATGAACTTTAATTTTGTAAGTTCTATTTAATACTTAGTAAAATATAAAAAACGAACTTTCTTTATAGAATAAATGAGTGAAAGAAAAGAAAAAGCACTAAATGAACTTAAACAAAAACTTGTTTTCAAAGGATTTTCTACTAAAACAATTAAATCTTATTTATATCATTCAGAAAAATTTCTTGATTATCTTGACAAAAGTTCGCTTAATCTAGAATATTATTAGATTATATCTACTTCTTGCTATTTGCTACTTTCTACTCTAGCACTGAAAAATTATAATGGATTAACTTAATTTGTTTACTATTCGCACTTTTCAGCTTTGCCAGATTCAATTAATATATTTGCAATTTCTTTTTGAATATTTACAATTTGTCCTTTTTCAAAAGGGCCTATTTCTTTTCCATCTAATCCCATTAATTCTGAAACATTTTCTAAAAACATTACTAGAGAATTTTGTTGTTCAGTGTAACTTTTACCATTTAACATTTCATTTAATTTTGAATCAGAAGCATCAATACCTTTCATTAGTTCTTCAAATAATTCTTTTTCAAGTGCTAACATATTATCAAAATCTTTTTTTGAAATTCCAGTTTCTGCGGCAATTAAAACTAAATTCAATATTTTTTTTCTTCTTCTCAACATTAATTCTTTGAAAAGTGTGATAGCATTTTCCAATTGCTTTTTTGTTTTCATAATAACATCTGAAAAATTATCATCTTCTTTTTGAGAAATTTCTTTTTTTTCTTTTAAATAATTTGCAATCTCTTTGATGAAATTTTTTGGAATTGGTTGGAGTTGTTCTGAATATCTCTCTTTTCTTGCTGCCTCGTAGATGTCGTTATAAGTAATCATTGCCTCAGGAATGAAGATTTCTTTTTAATGATTGCTGTGGTAAAATTTAGATGTTCTAAGATAATTACTATAATTTGATGTTTCTTTTCCAATCTGGCCATTGCAAAACCTTGAGATGATTTTTTGCACCTTCTAAATAAAAATTAAATATAGATTTTTGCAAATTACCTTTTTGAATCATTTGCAAACATCCTTCTACATTTTTGTATTCATCTAAGATATTAGGATTAATTGTAATTGTTGAAACTAAAAACCCAGTATCTGTTTTATCCAATAAATAAGCATTTGCATACTCGGGTAATAGATCTATAAATTTATCAATTTCATTTTGAGCTCCATTGAAAGAATATGGCTTAAATAATCCTCTTTGTTCTACCCATCCAAAATAATTGTCTTCTGGAATTGTTAATTTTCCTGTAAAATTATTAATCACTCTTATAGCCCGTTTACCTTCATGTTCATGAACTCCTCTTGAAAGAATTGTTTTCATATTATTTTTAATTAAAATCGATTTATATTTATTATTATTTTACAAAACCTACTTTTTTGAAAAGTTCTTTTCCTTCCATTCTATGTAGATTTCCTTTTCTTGCTTCTTTTTCATTGAAGTGTTTTTCTTTTAACATGTCTGAACAATCATAAAATAATACTGGAACTGGATCTGCTGAATGAGCTTTGAGTTTGCAAGGTGTTGAATGGTCTGCAGTTATTACAACTTTTATTTTATTTGGGGGGGCTATTTTTCTTAAAAATTTAATTAATGTTTTATCTATATATTCTAGCATTTCTTTTTTTTCTATTGGTTTGTTATCGTGCCCGGGCAAGTCTGTTTCTTTTATGTGAATGTATGCATAGTCAAAACTTTTACGGAATTTTTTTATTGATTTTATATTAAATTTACAAGCTTTTTTTAATCCATCCCATAGATTTTCATATGCATCTAATTTTTTTAATTTAGGATAATCAAAAGTTACAACTTTCATTCCACTTACTTTTGAGAAACCAATCTCTAAAGGCATATAACTTGGAGAAACCCATTTTTTGTATTGTTTTAATTTTGGAGGTTCAATTCCTGCACCCCTTATGAATATTGCATTTGCAGGTAAAAGTCCTCTTTCTTTTCGTTTTTTGTTTACTGGATGTTCTTCTAAAATTTCTTGAACTTTTGTAATAAAATCATTTACAACTGATGCAGTGTATTGAGTGTTTTCTGTATCATCTAATGCTTGACATCTTCCTTCATGTTTAACTTTTCCCATTACATAAGTCAAATCATTTCCAGTTATATTTTCTGAAAATCCTCCATGAAAAACAAGTGCTGCTCTATGTTGAACTGTTGAGACAAATGTGAATTTGAAAGGCATTTTTATCCGATTCATTATTGCTCTTGCTAGTTCTTGTGCTTCGTTAGTTGTAAGTGTTCGCCCAGCTCGTCTGTCAATAATATTTCCATTTTCATCAATTGTTCCAAAATTAACTCTGAATGCTAAATCTCCCCGAGTCATTTTTATGTTTGCTCCTTTTGCTTCAAGCCAACCTCGTGAGCTTGATTCTAAATCATTTCCAAAAATCGAAACAATTGCTTCATCAGATTCTGGAATAAAACTTGGTTTAACAGGATACATATAACCCATTTCTCCCCGTGTCGCAAAAAAATCTAAATTAGGAGTGTGTGCATCTTCTAAAGGAGTTTTTTCTTTGAGAAGTTTGTGGGGTAAATCTGCCATTCCATCAATTATCACTAAAATCCCTTTCATTCAGAAAACTTTCTCCTTTTTTGAATGATTGAGAAATCTTTGATTTCTTCTTTCATGTTAAAATAAGTTGTTCATTCTTTATAAAAATTTAGTAGTTAAAGTTATAAATATTTTAGTTCTTGCTTTAATATGTTTGGAAAACTGAAAGATAAGCTGAAAAATTGGACTAAGAAAATTTCTGAAAAATCTGAAGAAATTGAAGAAGAAGATAACTTAGAGAATTTGAAAGAAGAAGAAAAAGAATTAAAGGAAATTAAAAAAGAAATACCTCTTTCCACAAAGTTTAATGTTTCTGCGAAAAATTATGAACCTGATTTTGAAAAAATTAAAGAAATAAAAAAAGATTTGGCACCACAGGTGTATCCTGAAAAATCTTCAAAAAAGATTTTTACTAAGGACAAAAAAGTTGAGACAATAAAAGAAGAGATAGCTGAAGTCGAGCCAAAAGAAAAACCTGGAACTGAATCTTTTTTCAAAAAAGTTACTTCTAAAATTAATAAAATTAAAATTACTGAAAAAGAGTTTAATGTTTATTCAGAAGAATTAGAACTTCTTTTATTGGAAAATAATGTTGCATTAGAAGTTGCAGAAAAAATTATCGCTGAATTGAAAGAAAGAATTGTTGGAAGGGAATTTTTGAAGAAAGAAGTTGAAAGTGAAATTAGAGATTTTTTTAAAGAAGTTATTGAAGAGATTTTAATTGAACCTTATGATTTTGCAGAGAAAATTAAAGAAAATGAAAAGCCTTATGTTATTTTGTTTTGTGGGATTAATGGAACTGGAAAAACTACTACGATTGCAAAAGTTGCTGATTATTTGAAGAGCAAAAATTTATCTTGTGTTTTGGCAGCGGGCGATACTTTTAGGGCAGCGTCGATAGAACAATTAAAAACTCATGGAGAAAAACTTGATGTAAAAGTTGTTGCACATAATTATGGAAGTGACCCTGCATCTGTTGGATTTGATGCTATTAGTTATGCAAAAAAAAATAAAATTGATTGCGTTTTGATTGACACTGCCGGACGAATGCATACTGCAAAAAATCTTTTGAAAGAAATGGAAAAAATTGTAAAAGTTTGCAAACCTAATTTGAAAATTTTTGTTGGAGAGAGTATTACTGGAAATGATATTTTAGAGCAAGTTAGAAGTTTTGATTGGGCAATTGGAATTGATGGAATTGTTTTGTCAAAAGCAGATATCGACGAGAAAGGTGGAACTGCTTTGAGTGTTGGTTATGTTACAAAGAAACCAATTTTATATTTAGGAACTGGGCAAGAATATGATAAGTTTGAACCTTTTGATAGAGAGAAGTTTATTGAAAGGTTGGGATTGTAATATTAAATTTCTTTACAAGAATATTTATTCCATCCCCCTTCAGATTCAATTAAAATACAATTTATTCTTTTAGATTTTGGAAATATCGGAATGTTTAATATATTCATATAGCTTTTTATATTTAAAATAAATTCTTTTTGATTATTAGGAAAAATAGTAATTTTAATTTGTTTGCTTTCACCACTTTCTATTTTAGTTATATCCACATTAAAATTTTTATTACACATATGATTCCAAATATTACACGAAACATTTCCTTTTGAGATATAAGCCTTAGCATAAAATAGCGCATTATTGAATGGTAAACTAATGGGCGCATTATTTGCTAGATTAATATATGGTTCAAATGAACCATCTTCTTTTACATCATAATCTGTATTTGTATAATATACTTTCATTCCAATATAATTTATGAGTGTACTAAAAACGAAATAGGTTAAAATTAGAATTATTGAAGAAAGAACAATTTCTTTTATTTTCTTTTCTTTTTTATATCTTGGCATTATTTTTAATTAATTATAATATATTTAAATAATTCTATTTATAGAAAAATATTTAATTACCTTTTTCTTAACTAATTTAATGAAGAGATTAGTTCTTGCATTGTTGACTAGTTCGTGTTTAATTTTTGGAAGTGAATTTAGTGTGGATTTTGTTGCTGAACAATATAGAATCGAAGGACTTCAATATCAAATAAAAAGTATTGGATTGAGAGAAGAAGGAAAAATAATAGAAGCTGAAAACTCATTAAAACTCTCAGAAGATGCTTTAAAAAATTCTCAGAAATATAAAAATATTGTAAAAGAATATGGCATATTAACAAATTTAATGGAATATTTTCAAACTAAAGATAAATAATTATTTCAATAAATTTATTTCTAATTTTCCATCTTTGTATGTTTGACATATTGGACATAAAACATACTCTCCTGAAGTTAGCAAATTTATTCTTTCTGGGCAGAGTTCTCTTGCTTTTTCTTTTGTTACAAATTGTCCTTTTTTAGAATTTAATCTATAGATATGATTTTGAGGTATACCTAATTCTTCAGTTCCAAAACAAGGATAAATTGTAGTTATTTTTGATTTTTTCATAATTACTTAGCTTTCTCGACTACTTAAGACTCTGTATTGATATTTTTTGACTAAACCCAAAACTTATTAATTCTGTTTTTACTTGCTTTTATATGTTAGAAAGACTAGGCGAAGTTTTGCGGAAAGCGACTGATAAAGTAGCGAATGCGATTTTTCTTGACAAGAATTTAGTTGACGGAATTGTGAGGGAATTGCAAAGAGCTTTAATTGAAGCAGATGTTAACATAGTTTTAGTTAAACAACTCAGTGATAAGATTAAGAAAGTTGCAATGGACGAGAGAGTTAAAGAGTCTGATAAAAAAGAACACATTATAAAATTGCTTCATGATGAATTGGTTAATATTTTAGGAGAACATAAAAGTTTGAAATTAAGTTCTGGACAAAATAGAATTATGCTTTTAGGTTTGTATGGTGCTGGAAAAACTACAACGATTTCTAAATTAGGAAATTATTTTGCAAAGCGAGGAAAGAAAGTTGCTTTGGTTGGACTTGATGTTCATCGTCCTGCAGCGAAGGAACAATTGAAACAATTGGCTGAAAAAAATAACCTTAATGTATTTGTTGATTTTGAAGAAAGTGATGCAATTAAAACTTGGAAAAAATTTGAAAAGGATTTGAAAAGTTATGATTTGGTTTTGATTGATACTGCTGGGCGACATAATTTAGATGAAGAGTTAGTTAAGGAAATTAAAGAACTTGGAAAAGTGATTAAGCCGACTGAAATTATTTTGATTATGCCTGCAGATATTGGACAAGCAGCGAGGGAACAGGCGAAAGAGTTTAAGGATGCTGTAAATATTTCTGGAGTTATTATCACTAGAATGGATTCGACAGCAAAAGGTGGTGGGGCTTTGACTGCATGTGCTGAGACAGGAGCTTCTGTTTATTTTGTTTGCAATGGAGAGAAAATTAATGATATTGAAGAATTTAATTCTGAACAATTTTTGTCTAGACTTTTAGGAATTGGAGATTTATCTGCATTAGTTGAGAGAATAAAATCTGTGACTGATAAAAATAAAACTGAAGAGATGCAGAAAAAGTTGGAAGAAGGTAAGATTAGTTTGGATGATGTTATTGAGCAAATTAAATCAATGAATTCTATTGGGGGATTTGATAAAATTAAAGGAATGATTCCTGGTTTAGGAAATGCGAAAATTCCCGAAGGAGTTATGGAAAAACAGCAAGATAAAATTGCAAAGTGGGAACATATAATTAAATCAATGACAAAAGAGGAAAGAGAAAATCCTGATGTTTTTGATGAGCAACATTCAAGAATTGGAAGAGTTGCCGAGGGGGCTGGAGTAAATAATAGTGAGGTGAAATCTTTGCTTAAACAATATAAAATGTTAAAAGATATGATTAAAGGTGGAAGTGAAATGGATTTGTCTGGAGGAATGTCGCAAAAACAGATGATGAAATTAATGAAAAAATTTGGGAAAGGATTGAAAGGTATGAAAGGAATGGGAATGTAGATGAATTACGAAGAAGATGGAATTACTTGGAAGGAAGAAAAAGAAATCAAATCCCAAAGTTTACTTAAAGAACTATCTAAATTTTTATGTTACTTAGAAGAACAAGATTTAAATCCTAGAAAAAGAGAAAAAAAGTATTTTGAGAATAGAAGATATAAAGACAAGGGGCTTGAACGAGCATTAAAAATAGCTAAAGAAGAAGAATATTTTTCAGAAGAAAGAGAGCATACATATCGATCTGGAAAAGGTGAAGAAAATGGGAAAAAAATTGCGGCTTTTGGAATTTCTGGGACTTATGATACTTATAGAATTACTATTAAAGGTTTAAAATTTCTTCAAGATTATAAAAAAGAAGAAAGAAATAATGAGACAACAAAATTAACTCTTTTTTTAACTACACTTTTAGTAGTGACGACTATCGCGTCTTTTTTTAATAATTTAAAAACAATTAATCCAATTGCTCTTACATTAATTTATGGAATTTTTACCTTCTTAATTTATATTTATTTTAAAAAACAAAAAAATATTAAATTTTAAATGACTCCTAAAATTCTTTCTCGTGGTGCTGAGGCTGTTATCTATAAAAAAGGTGATTTTGTTGTTAAGAAAAGAATTGAGAAATCCTATCGGATTTCTGAGATTGATGAGCGAATTCGGAAATTGCGGACGCGGGGTGAGGCGAAAATTATGGAAAGAATTTCTAAAATAATTAATGTTCCAAAAATTTCTAAGCCAGATGAAAAAAATAAAGAAATTCTTATGGAATTTATTGATGGTTTGAAATTATCTGAAAATCTTGATAAGTTTAATTTGGAAGAGCAGAAAAAAATTGCAAGAAAGATTGGGCAAGATGTTGCAAAAATGCATGATGTAAATGTTGTTCACGGAGATTTGACAACTTCGAATTTAATTTGGAAAGACGTGACACCCAAGGGTGTACCCCGAAAAATCTTAGGAAAAGATTTTTACAAAGGGCAAATTTATTTCATTGATTTTGGTTTGGGATTTTATAGCATAAAAATTGAAGACAAGGCAGTTGATTTGCATTTATTAAAACAGGCACTTGAAGCAAAGCATTTCCAAAATTTTGAAATTCTTTTTCGAGAGATTTTGAAAAATTATAAAAGCAAAGATAGAAATAAGATTTTGACACAATTAGAAAAAGTTGAAAAGCGACGAAGATATAAAAATTAGTTTTATTTGATTACACCTTTTTTTCTAAACCAATATTCCCAAATAGGTTCCATTCGTTTTTGGTGAGCAAAATGTTGTATTTCTTTTTCAGAATATAATCCGATTGATTTTGCTTCTGAAATATCAAAAATTATTTTTCCTGAGATATCTTGGCATTCATAAACATAATAGTAATGATGATTTGCTCCAAGTCCACATGTTGCATTAGTTTCTTCTTCAAAAAGTAATCTAAATTTATTTATTTTTAATCCTGTTTCTTCTTTTATTTCTCTTAGAAAACTTTCTTCAGGTATTTCTCCCAAATCTATATGGCCTGCAGGACATGCAAATCCAAGAGGTTTGTAAATTCTATCAATAAGTAAATATTTTCCATCTATGTTTATTAATCCTCCAACAGAATAATGCATTCTTTCTCCAGATTTTGATAAGCCTTCTTTTAATTTTATCATTTTATTTAGTTTTTGTATTTATCTGGATTTGACCAAAATACTCCTGAATTTCCTAATTCACCATTGGATTTTTTTTCTGGAAAACATTTTCTATAATAAAGAGGACATTTTGTTTTTGTGCAATCTTCTAAATTGTCTGATAAATAACAATATTCAATTATATCCTCTTCTGATTCTGTATAATCTGGCATTGGCATGTTTTTAGAAAAATAATTAATTTATAAGATTTTCTAGAATAGCCTTGCCCAAGACAAAGTTTTAACTGGTCTTCAAGAGCAGGAGCTGTTAATTTTGTAGAGATGGCCCCTTTCTACTCCCAACCCGTACTCGGATTTTTTAAATTTACCTTTGGGATTTATTTCTCGTAGAGTTGCTCGGATTCGAAAATTAAATCTCTTTGAATTTACTAATCGCAAGCGAAAAACATTTCTTCGAAATATTTATAGCCCCGCCCTACTCCCAACCCGTGAAAGCTGATATAAATTCACTTTTTATCTCGCTGTTCATTTATTACACTTTCAGAGTTGCTCGGATTCGAAAATTAAATCTCTTTGAATTTACTAATCGCAAGCGAAAAACATTTCTTCGAAATATTTATAGCCCCGCCCGGATTCGAACCGGGGTCACAGCCTCTCTTCGTTCTTCTATCACAGAAGACTGGGAGGCTCAAAGAGTCTCACTCCAAAGGGCTGCATACTTGACCGCTGTACTACGGGGCTGTAAATTTTATAATTAGAATTAATTTATAAGGTTTTTCAAATTCAGATTTATATCATTCAAGACATCAATGCTTGACGAAAATTTTAAAAATCCATTTTAATTATTAATGGTAATAAAAATGTATCTAAAATGTCAATCACAGGATTTTAATGATACTATAGTTCGAGATACTGATAAACTTCATAATGCTTTGACAAAGATTGTTGATCAATTTGATCATTATGGATTAAGTAGGTCGCAATATATTAAAGCAAAATCAATTCACGATAAAATGATGGGAGAAGATATTAATGAATGTGTATGGTTTGGTATCAAAGATTTTGTTATGGAGATGTATGTATTGACTCCTGATAAAAATATTTCTATTTAGACAAAAATATATTAAATCTGCCAAATTATTTTCAAGAATTAAGAAAATCCGATTAATAAAAACTCATGTGTTTATCGTCTTTTAAATTGATAGCGAATAGTTATTTCTATTTTTGAATTAATAATAAAAGAAAGCAAATAAATCTTAGAAACTCCTATTCAAGAAGGAATATCTTAACAACATAAATTATATTGGAAAATTTATGAGAACATATAATTCAGAAGATTAATGTTTGAACATACTTTCATAATAAATAGTTCTATTCACATCTTGTTTTGAAGGATTAATCCATTTGAATAAAGTTCTTAATTTTATTGGGATATATTTTTCTCCAATAATTGTTGAAGCTAATTTTTTATATTCGTGACTTGCTTTTGAATGGGGTTTGTAAGTTGTTGAAGGTTCGAATTCTGAAAGTGATTTAAGAATATTTATGTCATGTGGAATTACTGCCATTACTGGAACTCCTGCAACATTTTCAATCTCTTTTGCTTTGAGTTCGAAGTGTTTATTGTAAACTTTATTTATTACTAATCCAATTATTGGAGTTCCTCTATTTTTAGCTAATCTTGTAGCTTTCATCGTCGTTGAAAGTGTTGGTAAATCGGGTGTAGTTACAATTAAAATTTTATCTGAAGCTAACATAACTGCAAGAGTTTCTTCATTTAATGCAGGAGAAGAATCAATTATAATCAAATCATATTTTTTTCTTAAGAGTTTAATTTTATCTTTTAATTTAAGAGGATTAACTTTAGTTCTGTTAAAGATTGATGCAGGAATTATGTCGATTCCTTTTTGGGTATAAATTGCATCTTTTGCATGTTTCTTTTCATCTAAAACATGATGTAATGTGTTTTCAGGGTCGATTAAATTTAAATGAATTCCTAAATTTGGGGCAGATAAATTTCCATCTATTAACAATACTTTTTTTCCAAAACTTGTTAGGGCTGCACCTAAAGCTACAACTGTTGAAGTCTTACCTACACCCCCTTTTAAACTGAGGACACCAATAATTTTCCCCATTTTTACTAAAGGTTATTTTTCTTTATATATTTTTGTAGAACAATAAATTTTAATTATGCCTTCACACCCGAGGGTGTACTCCGAAACATTTCTGTAAGAAATGTTTACAAGGGGCAAAGATTTAAAAAAGAAATTTACCAGTTTAAAAAATGACAAAAAGTGAAAAAAATTTAGAATCTAACGAAGAAGACACTAATCAAGATTCTGAAAAATCTTCTGAACCTAAACCAAAAAAACTTAAAGTTAACCAAGCAGAATATGAAAAAAAAGTAATTGAATTAGCAGATAAAGGATTAACTGCAGAAAAGATTGGAGAAACATTAAGAAAACAAGGAATTCATCCTAAAGATTATGATAAAAAAATTTCAAAAATATTAGGTGATAAATATGTTAATCCTGATTTAAAAAATGTTGAAACAAAATTAGAAAAAATTAAAAGTCATTTTGCGACTAATAAACAAGATAAAAGAGCAATGAGAGAAAAAGATAGAGTATTTGCTCAACTTAGAAAGCTTAAACAATATTTTAAGGTATAATTATTTTTTAAAATGGGTGATATTTTGGAACTAATCAGAGATAATGCAAATAAGTTTTTAGAGAAGTCTAAAGATAAAGAAATTTTTATAGTTAGTCATTTCGATACAGATGGAATAACTTCTGCAACAATTATGATTAAATCTTTAAAAAAATTAGATAGAAAATTTTCTGTTAAAATTCTTAAAAGTTTAGATAAAGATTTTATTGATAAAATTCCCAAGAATAAATTAATTTTATTTTTAGATTTAAGTTCAAGTTTTTTGGATTATATTAGTGAATCTAATTTTCAAGATGTTTTTGTTATTGACCACCATCAATTAAATTCTGTACCTGAGAATCTTTTTGTTATAAATTCTGAATTAAATTCTGAACAGAAAATAAGTAGTTCTGGATTGACTTATCTTTTTTGTAAGGAATTAGATAATTCAAATAAAGAATTTGCAAAATTAGCAATATTAGGAATGATTGGAGATAGATTAGAATCTGAAATTGATAAATTGAATCATGGAATTTTAAATGACGGAGAAATAAAAAGAAAAAGAGGTTTGTTGATTTATCCGTCGACAAGACCTTTAAATAGAACTCTTGAATTTTGTTCAAATCCTTATATTCCAGAAGTTACAGGAAATATTAAAGGTGTTTTAGAACTTTTAAGAGAGAGTGGATTGCAACCTATAAATGGAAAATATCCTTCAATTATTGAATTAAACGAAGAAGAAATGCAAAAATTAGTTACTTCAATTATTTTAAGAAATTCTTCGATAAATGAGAATGAACTCTTAGGAGATATTTTTTTAATTAAATTATTTAATAAACTTGAAGATGCGAGGGAGTTGAGTGCGATTGTAAATGCTTGTTCTAGATTTGGAGAGAGTGAAACTGCATTACAATTTTGTATGGAAATTCCAAGAGCTAGAAAAAAAGCAGATTTAATTCATGCAAAATATAAACAAACTTTAATTGCTGGATTGAAATTTGCATCAAATACTGAGAAGATTCAAGGTAATGGTTATGTAATTATTAATGGGAAAGAAGAAATAAAAGATGTAATGGCTGGAACAATTGCGAGTATTTTAGCGAGTTCTAATGTTTATGAAACAGGAACTGTTGTAATTACACTTGCTTATTTTGAAAATAATATTAAAGTTTCAGCGAGGGTTGCAGGAAATACTGGAAGAAATGTTTATCAGCTTTTGGAAAATGTTGTGGAAATTGTTGGAGGTGATGTTGGTGGACATGTTAATGCTGCAGGTTGTAATATTTCTCAAGAAAAAGAATCTGAATTTATTGAACTGTTGAAAAAAAATTTAGAAGTTGAATTAGTTAGAATTTAGAAGAATTTTTAACTTTATTTATTCTATTTGTTTTATGTTAATTAATTCAGAAAAAATTCCTATAAAAATTTGGGCAGATGATGTTGAAGATTCTGCAATGGAACAGGTAAAAAACTTAGCAAATTTTCCTTTTGCATTTCATCATGTTGCAATTATGCCTGATGTTCATACAGGTTTTGGAATGCCTATTGGAGGAATTTTAGCGACGGAAAAAGTTGTAATTCCTAATGCCGTTGGAGTTGATATTGGTTGTGGAATGTGTGTAATTAAAACTCCTTTGAAAACAAAAGATTTATCTATTGATTTACTGAAAAAAATTTTTGCAAATATTAGACAAACTATTCCAGTTGGTTTTAAGAAACATAAAACTGCAATTACACCCAAGGGTGTACCCCGAAACATTTTTCAAAAAAAAATGTTTACTAAGGGCAAAAATAAAATTATTAATCAAGAATTAAATTCTGCAGAATACCAATTAGGAACTTTGGGAGGGGGAAATCATTTTATTGAATTTCAAAAAGATGAGAAAAAAAATATTTGGATTATGGTTCATTCTGGAAGTAGAAATTTGGGATTTCAAGTTGCTAAATATTATAATGATTTGGCGAAAAAATTAAATAAAAATTATGAAATTAAAATTCCTGAAAAATGGGACTTAAATTATTTATTTATTGATTCTAAAGAGGGAAAAGATTATTTGGGTGAGATGAATTATTGTGTTGATTTTGCGTATGAGAATCGTAAATTAATAATTGAATTAGTTATTGAGGTTCTAATTGATGTTTTGAAAAAAAATAAAATAAAATTATTGAAAAAAGATTTTTCAAAGTTAATTAATGTTGCTCATAACTATGCGAGAGTTGAAAATCATTTTGGAAAAAAAGTTATAATTCATAGAAAAGGTGCAACTTCTGCAAAGAAGAATGAATTAGGAATTATTCCAGGTTCTCAAGGAAGTGCAAGTTATATTGTTAAAGGAAAAGGAAACAAAGAAAGTTTTAATTCTTGTTCACATGGAGTTGGAAGAAAAATGAGTAGAACGGGGGCAAGAGAAAACTTGAATTTAGAAGAAGAAAAAAATAAATTAGACAAATTAGGAATTATTCATGGAATTAGAAATCAAAAAGATTTAGATGAAGCTTCTGGAGCTTACAAAGATATTAATGAAGTTATGAAAAATCAAAAAGATTTAATAGAAATTGTTGAGAAATTGACTCCTATTGGAGTGATTAAGGGTTAATTATAATTCTTTGGCATAAATTTTTTAAATTCTCCTTTGGGGTTTACCCCGCAGCTCTGCTGCGACAAATTTAATAGTTTGAATAACTTTGTTATTCAATGAAAGTTCGTAAAGCGTGTCATTGTTCTTATAGAATCAGATATCATTTGGTTTTCGTTGTAAAATATAGAAAGAATTTAATCGACAATGAAATGTTTGAGTATATGAAAAATGTTTGCAAAGGAATTCAGGAAAGGTATTACCTTTGGTTTGAGGCATTGGGTCATGAGAATAATCATGTGCAATTTGTTGTCGAGGCTGCTCCAAGATATTCTCCGTCGAAAATAATTCAGATAACAAAAAGCATTTTGGCAAAACAAATCTTTAAGCGTTTTCCAAAAATCAAAGATGAACTTTGGGGAGGTGAGTTTTGGACAGATGGAGGACATGTTGACACCGTCGGTGATGGGCGTGCATTAATAGCAGTAAAGAATTATGTGATAAATCAAGGAAGAAAAGATAAAGACCTAACAATCTGCGAGTTTTAGTTCACATACCCCGCCAGCTCTGCTGCGGGGTTGTTGATTATGCACAACTAAAAATTAAAAATAAATTTTGAAAAAATTTAATCAATTGATTTTGAAATATTATCTTCTAATTAGACTGAAGGATAATACTTAAAAACAAGATTATTTTTCTTATTTTATGGAATTAGAAACAGGCGATGTTGTTATGTGTACAGTTGATAGAATTGCTGGCACAGTAGTTTTTGTAAATATAGAAGGAAATGGGCAAGGAAGTATTGTTCTTAGTGAAGTTGCTGCTGGAAGAATTAGAAATCTTCGAGATTATGTTGTTCCCAAAAAGAAAATTGTTTGCAAAGTTTTACGAGTTTCTTCTAGTGGAAATATTGATTTATCTTTAAGAAGAGTTACACCAAAAGAACAAAAAGAAGTTATTGAAAAAATGAATCAAGAAAAAAGTTATGTTAGTATTGTTAAAAGTGTTCTTGGTGAAAAAGCAAATAAAATTATCGAGGAAATTAAATCTCAAGAAAATTTCTATGATTTTTTAGAGGAATCAAAATTAGATTCTTCTAGTTTAGAAAAACTTGTTGGAAAAGAAGATTCAAAGAAAATTTTAGATATTTTATTATCCCAAAAAAAGAAAAAAGTTATTTTGAAAAAAGAATTCAATCTAATAACTTTTGAACCGAATGGAATAGAATTAATTAAAGATTTAATTGGAAATATAAAAAATGTTGAAATAAAATATATTGCTGCTGGAAAATATTCAATTAAGATTGAAGATGATAGTCTAAAATTAGCAGATAATAAATTCAAAGAAATTGTTGAAGATTTAGAAAAAAAATCAAAAAAATTAGGTGTTGATTTTAAAATTATCGAGAATAAAAAATGACTAAATTAAAAAAATGTAAAAAATGTGGAACTTATACTTTGAAGGAGGAAATTAAAAATTCCCTCAATCATTCGCCGCAGCGGCGTCAAATGAATGAAAAATGTAAATGTGGTGGAAAAATTTCTGATGCTCATTATAAATTTGTAAAAGTTCGTGATGCTCCAAAAAGTAATATTAATTTTGTTAGAAAAAATTGAAATAATTTCTTTTGTTCTTCAATTAATTAAAGAACCATATAATAAATAAATATTTTATTCATTTTAATAACTTTCGCTTTGTATTATTGGATATTTTAGGATAATTAATCTTAAAAAGTTTAGATAAGGATATTAATTATGGCACCAATAATTGAATTAAGTCACAAAGAACTAAAAAAGTTAGAGGCACAATCTTATACTCGAAGACATGATTTAGAAGATTGGATTTATGTTCCTTCTTTGGGCTTGGATGTGGCAAAAAAAGTGACCGATGATTTTACAGATTTTTTTTCTTGTCAAAATGAACTCCATCCCCAATGTAAAAAAATGCTTAGTCTTTTAGAATTTGTGAAATTTAAAAATTATATAGAAAGTAATCATTTAGAAAAAGATATTAGATTAGGATATGAATGGATTGATGCCAGTTTTAAAATGATTAATGATGAGTGGAATATTTTTTATCATACATTTGATTTAAATGGAAATATTTGTGAAAAGTCAGAAAAATTAGAAAAATCTACTCTTTTATCTAGAGAAAAAGATGCTTATTATGGTTCAATCATCTCGATGGAAGATTGGTTAAAAAATCCCACAAAACAAGGTCTTCCAAAAAAATCTGTTAAATTTTTTAAACATACTGAGAATAACTCCTCTGCTATGATTTACAAAGCTCCACAAGGGGGAGATTATGATACTATACATAATCAAGAACTTTTTGATATAGCTATATTAGACTGTTTGGGAAGTGGTAGACCTCACTTGATGATAGGTAATAATAATCCTTCTTCTGGAGTCTATAATAGAATTGGGGCTAGAATTGTAAAACAACATAATTCAGATAGTTCTGATTCAAAATAATTTTTTTTGTTCTTCTAATTGTGCAACTCCATATTTTCCGTCGTAACCTGGCTTAACTTTTATTTTTCCTTTCCTATTTCTTAAAATTAAATCAATTAATTTTTCATCAATTTTTTCTTTTCTCAATTCGTCTTCTGTGATATTCAATAAAATATTAAATTCATTTTGAAATTTTTCAATTAGAGGATTATAAATTGCCCAAATCTTTTTCGAAGCCATACCAACTTTGTAATGAAGTGAAAGTATTTCATGTAGAGGGAGAATTGTATAAAACATTTTTCCATTTGTGTCTTTAGAATTTGATAATTCTTCTACACGATTTTCTACACCGATTCTCAATTCTTTTTTACATTTTGGACAAAGATTGTTTAACTTTTTAGTTTCTTGAGGTGAACAAGAAAAATTACAATTTGCATGTCCGTCCCAATGGTATTTTCCATAAGCTGGGTCAACTTCTATTGTTCCTATGAAAGAATTTTCCCTAATTTGTTTTATTAATTCAGAATAAGAATCTGTTTTATTGAAAATTGTTGCTTCTCTTCCTAATCTCCAAGGCCAAAAAGAATGTGAATCTGAAAAACTTACAATTGATTTATTTTTTAATTCATTAATTTGTAAATTCATTTTTGGGTCAGAAGAAATTCCTGTTTCAATGGCGAAAATATTTTTTTCTTGTTTTCCAAATGCTTCTTTTAATGAATCAAAACCTGACATAGAACCTAATATTCCGAAGTATGGTGTCCAAATATGTGCGGGAATTATTTCAATTTCTTGAGAAATGTTTTTCATTTCTTTTGTAAATTCTTCGCAAGAAATTTTGAAAATTGGTCTTCCATCATAATCTCTTCGCCCTTTTGTATCAAGATAAGAATTTATTTTTTCTGCAACTTCTATCGACGGAATTAATAACACGAGATGAATTCTTCGTCCTTTGCCTTGCGTGTAAATCAAAGAAATTTCTCCAGTTATAATAAATGGAAAATCTTTGTAATAATAAAATCCTTTATTATTTGATTTTAATTTTTTAATTTCTTCAATCCAAATAGGGTGTGTGAAATCTCCTGTACCTAATAAAGTTATTCCTTTAACTTTTGCCCACTTCGATAATGTTTCAAAATTTAAATCTTTACTACAAGCCCTAGAAAAACGAGAATGAATATGTAAATCTGCAATTATTAAATTTTGAAAATTCATGTAATTAAAAATATTAAATGGTTTTTATTTTTATTGTACCAAAGTATTTTTAAATATGGTTAACTAGATTGAATTATAAAATGGTGAATAAAAATTTGTTTAGTTTTGTTTTTTGTATTGTGATGTTTAATTTTTTAATTGGAACTGTTTTTGCTTTTAGTTGTGGGTATGTTAGTGATATCGCTGATTGTGATGGTGGTGCTATTATGGGATTATCTTCTGATTCAAATGCTCATGGTTCTTTAGCAGATACTGAAAATGCTTATACAAATTTTATTTGCTGTGATTTTGATGGAACAAATAGTTGTAGAAGTAATACTAATCATGTTTTAGATTTGTCTTCTGATTCAAATGCTCATGCTGAAATTGATGGAACAAATGGATATAGTTCAGAGGTTTGTTTTGGAGAATTAGATTGTAGAGATGGTAATCAAATTTCTTGTACTAGCGACGAGTTTGAGATTGTTTCTCTTTCAGATACTACTAATGCTCATTTAGGAACTTTTGATGCTTATCCAGAAAAAGTTTGTTGTAAATGGGAGAATTATGAAGCTTCTTGGGTTGACCCTATTGATTCTGAAAAAATAAAAACTTCTGCTTATATAGATGATCTTGTTGGGATTTTATTAACACATTCTGGTTTAAATATAGGTGATTATAATAAAGTTAAAATTTTTGAAAATGATTTTTTAAATGGAGATGATAATATTTTACCTAGAGGCGGAAATAATGTTTTGGGAAATGTTGTTTTAATTGGAGGAATTAATGCAATTTTATCTGGAATTTGGGACATTTCACAAAATGATTATAATGAAGCTAAAGATATTGTAGGAGGAATAGTTTTTGATTCAACTCCGAATGAATTTTATTTTGAAGCTAATGGTGTACAAAGTGATTTTCTGAATGTTCTTCCTTCAAATGAAGGGGCTTATTTATGTAGGGCTTTTGAAACCCAATTAGAATGTGATGCAACTATTTCAAATTGTCGTCAAGCTGTAAATAGTATGGATGAACTTTCTATATTTGAAAATGGTGTTGGTTGTGGGGATTATTTATTAGATAATGATGGAAGCGAAACAGATACTCTTGTTAATTGTTTTTGTCAATGGGTTGATGATTCTTGTCAAGGAAGTATTTCTTATCTTAGCTCTAATTTAGGAGTTTGTGGAAATGGAATAACTGAACCTTCAAATGATGAAGAGTGCGATGATGACAATGAAATTGATTGGGATGGATGTTTTAATAATTGTACTTATGGTCCTTGTTTTATTACATCTACTGGAATGTGTGATGGGGGTTGTCTTCCAGGTTTAACTTTATGTAGTGATGGAACTTGTTCAGTTTTATGTGAGAAAACTGATAAAGGAGTTGCAGGATGTAAGGATTTACCTAACAATAATTGTGAAGATGGAGAAGGTTGTGCTTGTTCTGATTGTAATGGTGAGAAAGATACTTGTGACGATAATAATGTTTGTGTCTTGAACGGAACTGTAACAAATTGTTGTACTGAAGATGAATATAATGGTGTTGGTGACGGAGTATGTAATCAGGAATGTTATTTTGTTGATGTTGATTGTTCATCTCCAACTCCAACTCATACAGAATGTAATAATAATATGTGTGTAGAAATTAGTGGAGATGGAATAAATGAATGTTCTCCTCTTGGTGGAAGTTGCACAATTCCTCCTATAAATCATGCAGAATGTGTTTCTAATAGTTGTGTAATGGTAAGTGGAAGTGGAACAAATGAATGTGATGAAAGTGTTGATTGTTCATCTCCAACTCCAACTCATACAGAATGTAATAATAATATGTGTGTAGAAATTAGTGGAGATGGAATAAATGAATGTTCTCCTCTTGGTGGAAGTTGCACAATTCCTCCTATAAATCATGCAGAATGTGTTTCTAATAGTTGTGTAATGGTAAGTGGAAGTGGAACAAATGAATGTGATGAAAGTGTTGATTGTTCATCTCCAACTCCAACTCATACAGAATGTAATAATAATATGTGTGTAGAAATTAGTGGAGATGGAATAAATGAATGTTCTCCTCTTGGTGGAAGTTGCACAATTCCTCCTATAAATCATGCAGAATGTGTTTCTAATAGTTGTGTAATGGTAAGTGGAAGTGGAACAAATGAATGTGATGAAAGTGTTGATTGTTCAAATTTACATCCTGTTTGTGGAAATGGTATTCCTGAATATCATGAAGAATGTGATGATGGAAATACAAATAATTATGATGGATGTTCAAGTATCTGTAAAATAGTTGATATTCCTAGTGAGGATGGTTCTTGCCCTGATGGATTAAGTTTATGTAAAAGTGGGAAGTGTAGTTTGAATTGTTATTTGTATGGTGGAGGTATTGCTTGTGATTATGATGAAATTTGTGAATCTGGAGAAGGATGTTCTTGTAGAGATTGTGATAAAGAAGAAAAGAATATTGAAGGAGAATATCTTTGTCTTGAAGATGATTCAGTTTGTAGTTTACTTGATTTAGCTTGTTGTAACACTAAATCTGATGGTAAAATTGATCCTTCTTGTTATTATGCTGATCCAGACAATTGGGTTAATCTTAATTATCCTAAGATTGGTTATTGTAATTATATAAGTGATAATCAAGATGATTGTGAAGATGGTTTTTTAGAATATTCTTGGGAAGGAAAATGGGTTTGGGGGAAAAATAGTTTTATTACTCCTTATAATAGTTTTTCAAAAAATTCTGTTGATTATATTTTTGCAGATGGCAAATATCATTATGATCCTTTGAGGATTTCAGAAACTAGTTGTGAAAGCGGTGAAAAAACTCTTGCTTGCCCTGCACAAATTAAACTTCCTTTCTTTGGATTTTTCGGATTTTTAATTTCTCTAATTTTAATTAGTTTAATCTATTTATCCTTAATATTTAAAAATAAGAAAATCCTTTATCTTAAATAAAGATTAAAATCTTTTATAGAAATTAAAGAGGATGAAATATAAATTTTTTTCAATTATTGTAGTATTATTTTTAATTAGTTTTGTTTCTGCAGATTTTCAATTAGGAATTCCTGAAAATAATATTACTAAAATTTATTCTCCTGGTGAATTTGTTAAAGGTTGGATTAATATAAGTTTTAATAATGAAGATTTAAATGCAATATTTAGAACCAGCGAGGGTGAAACTATCTCTTTAATAAATTTATTAAATCTGAATGGATTTTATGAAAAATGTGAAATTCCTAATTGTCAGATGGATTATATAACTTCAAATCCTTCTTCAACAAAAGTTATTAATTTATTAGAAGGAGAACCTAAAATTATTGGTTTTAAATTTAATAAAAATATTATTTCATTTAATGATGTTAATTTTCGAATAACAAGTGATGCACCTGCTTCGTGTTATAATCAATTAAGTTTAGATGTTTTTAATGATAATTCTATAGATGTTAAAAATAAAAAACCTCTTCAAAGTTCTTGTGCTATCTCTAAAACAGATGGTTGTTTTGAAGATTCAAAAGTTACTGAAGCCCCAATTATTATTTCATCTTTGCCTTTATGTCAAAAAGTAGAACTTCCTGAATCAATTGGATTTAGAATTGGTGCAAATATTCTTTCTGAAGCAGTAGATAAAAAATCTATCAATATGGTATTATACAAATTAGATGGAACTATTTTAGGCAGTTGTAGTAATGATTCAGTTCTTGGAAATGGTGAATTTTATTGTGATGTCAATGGAATTACTTCAAATGAAACAAAAGAATATTATATTTGTGTAAATGGAAATGTAGTTGATAATTTGAAAATAAATTATTACCAAGATAATGAAAATGGTTGTGGTTTTTCAGGAGTTCCACCAAAATCTGAAAATTATTCTTATAATCTAATCGCCTATAGTAAACAATTTGATTCATTTGGAAATATAAATATTAAAGATGTTTATGAAGGTAGTTTTTTAATTGATATTCAAAATTATCTTACTTCAAAATATGGGAGTTTAGATTGTTCTGTTAAAAATTGTATAATTCCAATTAAAATTTCACCAAAAATTGGACAACAAATAACTTTTGATAATTTAGATGGAACTGTAAATATCGATGCTGGAACAACAACTATTTCTAATAATTTTTATGATTTATCTGAAACACCTTTAAAATATAGTTCAGATTTTAAAAAAATTTATTTAAACAATGCTAGTTTTAATTTTAAAGAAGGAGATTTTTGGTTAAAGTTATATGATTTAGAAATATTCTCTAGCAAATTTTCTATTAATAAAGTTAATTCTATAAGTTTTTTAAATCCTTTAATAACTGCTGCTACTGTTGCAACTAAATTTAATGTTAATGTTAATTTAGTTAATAATGTGAATATAACTAATTATAGATGGGATTTTGGAAATGGAGATGTATTGAATACTAATGAAGATAAAATTACTTATACATACAATTCTACAGGAAATTTTAATTTAAATATAACAATTAAAGATTCTAAGAATGTTAGTGTTTCGAGATTATTTGAAATTAAAGTAGAAACTCCAATTAAAGCATTAGATTTAACTTTAAAACAGAAAATAGCGTCGTTAAATAATATTAAATCTCAATTAGATGAATTTTCCGATTTCACTAAAAATTCTATTCAAACAAAACTTAATTTAATTGAATCTGAAAATTCATTAACAAAAATAAAAATTAATTTTGATTCTGCAGTTTCAGGTGTTGCAGATAGTTTTTACATTGCATTAATGGAACAATTATTGGAAGTTGTTATTCCAAATTCAATTGAAGTTAGTAAAACCTCAGAAATGTTATCTTTTTATTTTGATGAAAATAAAATAAATTTAGATGCTTTAGCACTTCTTGAAGGAAATTATTCATATTCTCTAAAAGATAAATATGATGAAGCTATTTTGTCTTGGAACCTAAATAATTTAATTAATACTCTTAATTATAAAGAAATTTCTGCAAATTATGGAGAAGGTTCGGAAATTTTAATTAATGTTTTTGAATTAAATATAAAAAAGAACAACGATGTTGATGAAATACCTTATCTTGTAATTAAAAAAATGGATGCAATTCAATTTGAGAAAAATTATAATAAACGAGAAATAGGAGATTATATTTTTATTCCTCTTGAAGAAGTTAACTCTAAGATTATTTTTTCTACTCAAGAAGATATTTCTTTTTCAGATTTGCCTATTTTTATATCACCTACATTAAATAAACTTGGTGTTAAAGAAGCTTCTTCAGAAGAAGATAAACTGCCAACTTGGATTTTTTTAGGATTAATTATATTTTTATTGATTTTAGTTTTTGTTATAGCCTATATAGTTTTACAGAAATGGTATTCTAAAAAATATGAAGATTATTTATTTAAAAATAAAACTGATTTGTATAATCTAATTGCATATATAGAAAGTTCTAAATCTAATGGGGTTGAGAATGATAAGATTATTTCAAATTTAAGAAAAGCTGGTTGGAGTTCTGAGCAAATGAGATATATAATTAGAAAATATCTTGGTAAGGGAACAGGTATGTTAGAAATTCCTATAGAAAAATTATTGAACTTTTTCAAGAAAAAATTTTCTAAAAAATCTGATGTTCCTGTTAAATCCTTTTCAAAAAATTCTCAAAATTTTCAAAATAAATTTTCATTAAGAGGATTCAAAAAGTAGAATTTTAGTGCTGAAATATTTATAAACCTCTACCTCTGTTTTACTATATGGCAAAAGAGCAAAATAAAAACTTATCAAATATTTGCCACCTTCGGCAAGAAATTGTTTTACAATTTTTAGTTCGTTCATTTCAATATTTGGAGGTTTTGAAATAAACAAATGGCAATAAAAATTTTTAAAAATTTTATTGGAAGAATTTTTTCAAATATCTTTAGAAATAATAAAGAGATAAAATTAGGTTTTTATGGTCCTCCTAATGCAGGAAAAACTAGTTTAGCAAATAGAATCTGTAAAGATTTTACTGGTGAAGAAATCGGAAGTGTTAGCAAAATACCTCATGAAACTAGGAATGTTCAATTCAAAGAAAAAGTTGAAATTAATTATAAGGGAAAAACAATGATGTTTAAAATGATTGATACTCCAGGTATTGCAACAAAAATTGATTATGAAGATTTTTTAAAATTCAAAGTAAAAAAGAAAGAAGCTAAACAAAGAGCAAAAGAAGCAACACAAGGAATTGTCGAGAGTATAAAATGGTTAGAAGATATGGACATGGTGGTTGTAGTTTTAGATTCTACTGAAAATCCTTACAATCAAGTTAATATTACAATTTTAGGAAATTTAATCGCAAGAAAAATTCCTGTATTAATTGTTGCAAATAAAATAGATAAAAATAAATCTGACATAAAAAAAATTGAATCTGCTTTTCCCGAATATGAAGTTATTGGAATGAGTGCAAAATATGGAGATAACTTAGAAGAATTTTATGAATCAATTTTTAGATTGTCCAAAAAGGTTTAGTAAATATTAAAAAGAGAAAATGCTTTTTAGAAGATAAAAGAGGAAATGGCAAATAAGAAAAATTTAGGTAAATTGAAAGGTTTTTCAATACAGTTTTTACCTTATTCTGAAATTAGAGATTTAAATAGCGACGGAAGAATCAGAAAAATTTTAGGAGTTATTTTAGGAAATAATATTTTAATTCTTCAAGGAAGATTAAAGTCTGATGAGGAAGCTAGATTAATTGGTGATACTATGGCGATGATTGGACATATTAAAAATTTTAGAGGAATTGAATTAGCTGTTATTTCGGGAAATGATGATGAAGGAGTTTTTATGAAATTCAAAAAAAGTTTAGCAAATGTTTTGACTGGAGCAGATTTAGGTGCCATTACAATTATTGGTCCTGCAACTGTTGTGAAAGATATAAAAAGAAATCCAAAGAAAATTGAACTTCTTTTGAATAAATAATTTTTTTATATACTTCAATATTAATTTATTAAATTTCTTTGAAATTTATTTTTTAAGTTTGGTTGGGCATAAATTCACATAATTTATGCTGAAGAAATAAAAAGAAATCCTAAAAAAATAGAACTATTGCTGAATAAATAGCTATTTTAATTTAGAAAAGATTAAATAATATTAATTCTTGATTAAATTATGCCACACCAGTGTACAAAATGTTCTCGAATTATTCTTGCAGGTAGCAAAGAATTATTAGAAGGTTGTGCAGGTTGTAGCAGTCGATTTTTCTTTTATATTAGAGATGAACAATTAGAAAATTTGCAAAATAAAATTATTGAAATACCTCCGGAAGAAATTGTTAATATTGAAAAAGATATTCGTGAGATGGCAGGAATTATTGACGATGATGTGCCAGTTATTTTAGATATAGAATCTATTCGTGCAGTTGGGCCTGGAAAATATGAAATTGATGTTGTTAATTTATTTAATAAAGAAAGACCTTTAATTTACAAAGTTGAAGAAGGAAAATATATTATTGATTTGGCTTCGACTTTGAAGCGAGGAATTGATTCTAAAGACAATTTAGTTGATTAAGTATAGAAGATTTTTTAAATAAAAATTTAGTGAATTAAATATGGTAGAAAAAGAAAGAGCACTTATATTATTCAAACCAGATGCAGTTCAACGAGGAATTGTTGGAGAAATTCTTTCACGATTTGAAAAAGTTGGTTTGAAAATTATTGCATTGAAAATGCTTGATGCTAAAGAAGAACAATTAGCAAAACATTATTATAAAGATGAAGAATGGTTGGCTAGAAAAGGAGAAGGTGTTAAGAAAAATAAAGGTTATCCTGAAGATTATGATGCAAAAAAAGCAGGGCAAGAAATTGTTGATGGATTAATTAAAGATATGAAACTTTGTCCTATTATTGCGATGGTTCTTGAAGGTTATAATGCAGTTAAAACTGTGCGAAGATTAGCAGGTTCTACAAATATTAATGAAGCTTCTCCAGGAACTATAAGAGGAGATTATTCTCATGACACTTTTGATTTAGCAAATGTTTCAAATCGTCCAGGTATAACTATTATTCATGCAACTGATGATCCTGCTGAATCAGATAAAGAAGTTTCAATTTGGTTTGAAAAAAATGAAATTCATTCATATGATAAACCCGATGAAAAAATTCATTATAGAAAATTTTAGAAAATATGGCAAAAATAATTTTTTTGGGAGCACCTGGAGCAGGGAAAGGAACTTATGCTCAAAGATTGATTAATGAATATAATGTTCCACATATTTCTGTTGGAGATTTGTTAAGAGAAGCTTTGACAAATGAAAATTCCATCGGACTTCAAGCAAAAGAATATATGGAACAAGGGCTTTTAGTTCCAGATGAATTGGTTATTGATTTATTGAAAGAGCGATTAGAAAAAGAAGATGCACAAAAAGGTTTTTTTCTCGACGGATTTCCAAGAAATTTAGAACAAGCTAAAATGCTTAAAGAAATTGTTGATATAGATAAAGTTCTTAATTTTGATGTTTCAAAAGAAACTGTTTTGAAAAGACTTGCAGGAAGAGAAACTTGTAAAGATTGTAAAAAAATTTACAATAAAAATAGTTTACTTCCAAAAGAAAATGGTATTTGTGATGAATGTGGTGGAAAATTAATTCAAAGAGAAGACGATAAAGAAGAAACGGTTTTGAAAAGACTTAATACTTATCGAGAACAAACAAAACCTCTTGAAGATTATTACCAAGAATTTGGAATTCTTCATACAATAAATTCAAATATTGATATTACTGAAGCTGGATGTAATATTCTTGAAAATTGTAAAGAAATTTTAAATAAAATTCAAAAATTTAATCTCCTTTAAATTCTAGAATTAATTTTTCATTATCAAATTCATATCCTAATAAATCTAAGTTTATTGAAATTGATTTAAAATATGCTGTATTTTTTGATATAGCTTTTACTTCAATACTATTTTCTAATTTTACAATTGAGATATCTTTGATATTTTTTACTTTTGGTAAAGAGATTTCATAAATAACTGAATCTCCAAATCTTTTCAAATTTGTTACTGGATCTTTTTGTTTTAGAGAAGCAAATTTTTCCTGATTAGATTCTGAAAAATGTGTTGATTTAATTTTTTGTTTCTTTTTTTCTATTGGTTTTTGTTCTTGCATATTTTGTAAATTAATTTTTTTTCCGTTGATAAATAATTGCATATTTGTTTTTGGTTTCATCTGAGATTTCATTTCTTTTTCAAGCATTTTCATTGTGCTATTTAACATTTTGTTTAAAATTCCTCCTCCAAAACTTCCAAATAAATTTTGAGTAAAATCTTGAAAATTTTCTGGAGAATCGTTTTTACCTAACATCCCCCAATTTTCATTTTTTTCTTCTGTAGATTTTCCACAAAATGGACAGAAATCATAATTATTATTTATTTTCTTTCCACAACTAGAACATTCTTTTTTATTAAACATCTTTAGTAATAGAATATGTAATTTAAAAATTTTGGGGTATATTTTGAACTATACAAATATTTATAATTTTTATATTTTAATTATATTAATGATAGAATTGTCTTTTGAAATATCTTCCTTTTTAAAAAATATTCATTATTCTAGTGGCAGAACTAAAATTGGAGGATTTCCAGGAGATGAGTGGAGAGGAATTTCTTTTGATGATAAGATTAAAATGTTTAAATTAAATTGTGGCTATTATCTTGATGGTTTCTTAGATAGTTGTAGTAAATCTGAATATTATTATTTTTCTCAGAAAGATTTTTTACCAATAATTAATGATTTAAAGAATGATCAATTGGCTAAAATAAATTCTAATGGGATTTATGTTTTAGTAGAAGGAACTTCAGATCATTCAGGAGGAACATTTGAAGATTATTCTTTTGCTTTTGCCCAAAAAGGAATTATTAAAGGTGATTTAAGATTAAAAAATAATTTACTTGATAGATATCAATTAGATTTTAAACCAACTGGGGAGAAAAAAGAGCTTCAAGATAATTTTCAAAGTTTTATAGGAAAAGAGATTATAGAAAAATTAGTTTGTGATTGTATTTAATTTATTCTGTTTCCAAATATTTTTTAATTGACATAATTTGATGGGCCTCTTCAATTAAAGTTGGTTTTGTTTCATTTATTATTAGATTCCTTAATGCTTTTGTTCCACCCAATTTTTCAGTTTTTCTAACTTCTTTTAGTTGTGAAATTCCAAAGAAAACAACTACCATTCTTGCAAATGCTCCCAAAATAAATATAAACATTATTGGAGAAATTATTTGAATTGTTAAAAATTTAATTAAAATTGCCCCAATACTTGCTCCAATAAATGTTCCCAAACCTCCTAACATATTATGGTAAGATACTGCTAAACTTCTTTTTTGGGGAGATACATTATCATAAATAAAATTTCCTGCAGCCAAATCAAAACCTGCCCAAGAAATTCCGCCAATTAGTGAAGGAACTAAAATTAAATAAATTGGATTTGGAGAAAGAATCCAAAGAACGGGTATTGTTGGAATTAATATTGAAGATATTCCAAGAATTTTATAATTCCCGTATTTATCTGCTATTTTTCCCCAAATTCCAAGAACCATTAATGAATAAATTGTTCCAGAAAAAATAACTACCATATAAATTACATATTTAAATTCTAAAAATCTTAATAAGTAAATTACAAGTAATGAAGAAGATATTGAACAAGAAAGATTAAGAAAAAATCTATATAATGAAAATTTTTTCAAATTATTTTTTTTATCTTTATTCAATAGAAAATCTATAAAAGAAAAATAATACCCTTTTTCTAATTTGATTTTTGGTTCATATTGTTTTTTTAGACTTCTTAATGAAATCATTCTTGAAATTAGAGCTAACGAGAATAATATAACAAAACCAATCATCGTTAGATTTATTTTTTTTGCATAATCTAAAAAAAATGCAGAAGATATTCCTATTAAAATAGAAATAAAGCCCATAATTAAATTTCTTTTTGAAAACCATCTTCCTCGATAATTTTCATCAACAATATCTCCAATCCATGAAAACCATGCAGGATGTCCAATACTATTTACAATTATATATGTAGAAAATGTTAATAATAACATAAGGGGCAGAATACCTGGAATTATATTTTTATAAAATAATAGTGCTATTATTATAAAAGGTATCCACATAAGTGCTTCTATAAAAACAGCTTTAGTAACTATTTTTTTTCTTGAATATTTTTCAATAAGTCTTGAACCAAAAATTTGGCTTATAGGCCCTAGAATTCCAATTATAGCATTAAACATCGCAACAATAGAATTACTTGAATTTATTGCAATTGCTAATGGTGAAATATAATTATATCCTAATGAGGTTTTTGCAGAGGTGAAAATTCCTTCTTTTATACATTGTCTTCTTGATTTGTGTTTGAGTTCTCTAATTTTTGGAGAATCTGTTTTTGTTGTTGCTGGATTTTTAAAAATTTTTTCTTTTTCTGTTAATTTTCTTTTTACACCTTTTTTCATATATTTAATTAGATAAATAATTTTTTAAAATGTTCGTGTGGGAAAGTTTTTATAGAATTGTTTTGTTTCTTGTTTATGGTAAAGAAAAAGTTTTATGTTACAACTGCAATTGATTATGTAAATGCAAAACCTCATATTGGACATGCTTTTGAAAAAGTTTTAGCTGATGCTCTTTGTCGTTGGAAAAAACTTAAAGGAGAAAAAGTTTTTCTTTTAACTGGAACTGATGAAAATGCACAGAAAAATGCACAAGTTGCAAAAGAACAAGGAATTCCAGTAAAAAAATTTGTAGATAGAAATTCAAAATATTTTATTGAAATGTGTAAAGTTTTGAATGTTGATTATGATAGATTTATTCGAACAACTGAAAAAGAACATAAAAAAATTTCTCAAGATATTTTTGAAAAAGTTTATGATGGTGGAGAAATTTACAAAGGAAAATATGAAGGACTTTATTGTGTTGGATGTGAGGCTTTTGTTACTGAAAAAGATTTAGTGAATGGATACTGTCCTGAACATAAAAAAAAGCCTGAATTTGTTTCTGAAGATGCTTATTTTTTTAAATTGAGTAAATACAAAAATAAATTGATTAAGTTTGTTGAAAATTATATTGTTCCTGAAGATAAAAAAAATGAAATTCTTTCTCGTTTGAAAAATGAAGAATTAAGAGATTTGTGTGTTTCGAGAAGTAATTTAGATTGGGGAATTGATTCGCCGATTGATAAGAATTTTAAAATTTATGTTTGGTTTGATGCTTTGATAAATTATTATTCTGGGGCAAGTGGAAATTGGCCTGCAGATGTGCATATTGTTGGAAAAGGAATTAATTGGTTTCATTCTGTAATTTGGCCTGCAATGTTAATGTCTGCTGAAATTGAATTACCAAAAAAACTTTTAGTTCATAGTTATTTAACTGTCGACGGGCAAAAAATTTCTAAGAGTTTGGGAAATGTTATTGATCCTGTTGAACTCGCGAAAAAATATCCTGCAGATTCTATTCGTTATGCACTTTTGAAAGGAACACCTTTTAGTGATTTTGATTTTTCTGAGAAATATTTGATTGAAAAACATAATAATGAGTTGGCGAATAAATTAGGAAATTTAGTTTCACGAGTTGCTGGTTTGATTGAGAAGTATGGTGTTGAGAAAAATCAAAAGTGGGACGCCCCTTTTAGTCTAATTGAAGTAGAAAAAGATACAGAAAAATTTATGAAAAATTATGAATTTGATAAAGCATTAAATAGAATTTTTGCTTTTGTTGATATTTGTAATAGATATGTTCAAAATGAAAAACCTTGGGAAATTCACGAAGAGGATTTTAAGAAAGCTGTTTTATATAATTTAAAAGAATCAATTTTGAAAATTGCATTTTTGTTAAAACCATTTATTCCAGAAAGTGCTGAGAAAATTGAGAAGACATTTAATGCGAAGAAAATAAAGAAAGCTGAAATACTTTTTAAAAAAATTGGATTGGAAGATGGGTTGAAGAATGGTATTAAAAATTCTGGGTTAAAAGATGGTTTGAAAAAAGGATTATGAATAAAGAAAAAAAATATATTTGTGAAAAAGAAATAGAATTTTTATCTCAGTTACAAGAGAAAGAAAAATTTAATTACGGAATTAATCATTCTTCTTTGATTAATGTTGCAATTCTTGGAGGGATGGTTTGGATACCTTTGTGGTTATTAATGTTTTCTTCAGCATTGGATAGTAAATGGAAAATTTGTATTGTTTCTGGAATTTTAATGATTATTATTGTAGTATTTACAATATATTCTATTAAACCTAATCATAAAAATATGAAAAAGATTGAAAATGAGTTTCGTTGTAGAGAAAAAAGAATAAAAGAAAAATATAAAAAACTTGGAGTTGAAGTTGAAGAATAATATGGAAAACGTAATACAATTTGAAGATTTTGCAAAAGTTGATTTGCGAGTTGGAGAGGTTGTTGATGTTGAAGAAATAGGGGGAGCTGATAAACTTTGGAAATTAGGTGTTGACTTAGGTGAAGATAATCTGAGAATAATTTGTGCAGGAATTAAAGAATTTTATTCTCGAGAAGAATTAATGAACAAAAAAATAATTGTTGTTGTAAATTTGGCTCCAAGAAAAATGCGTGGAATTGAATCACAAGGAATGCTTTTGGCAGCTTCGGATAAAGAAAAGAAAAATGTTGTGTTAATTTCTCCTGAAAAAAATATTGAAAATGGAAGTCGAGTTAGTTGAAATTATTTTTAGTAATTCCCACTAGAAGCCAAACCTAAAGGTTTGGAACCCGCCCATAATTTTGCTTTGTGTAGCCAAATTAATTACCTAAAAATAATTTTTGAGAAACTCTAATAACTAAAAGCAGCTTCTCTTAATTCTTGAAGTTTGTCTAATTTTTCCCATGGAAAGAAATCACCTTCTGCTTTTTGCCCAAAGTGGCCTCCGAAAGAAGTTTTTTGATAAATTGGTTTTTTCAAATTTAATGAACGATTAATTCCCCCTGGTGATAAATCAAAAACTTTTCTTACAGCTTTTTCAATTATTTCATCAGAAAATTTTCCTGTCCCGTTTGTATCAATTGTAATATTTAATGGTTGAGAATATCCAATTGCATAACTTAATTGAATCTCACATTTTTCTGCTAATCCTGCTGCCACAACATTTTTAGCAACCCATCGTGCTGCATAAGCTGCACTTCTGTCGACTTTTGAAGGATCTTTACCTGAGAAAGCTCCTCCTCCATGTTTAGCATATCCTCCATAAGTGTCTACAATAATTTTTCTTCCTGTTACTCCTGTATCTCCATCAGGCCCTCCTACAACAAATCTTCCTGTAGGATTAACATAAATTTTTGTTTTTTCATTCATTAATTTTCCACAAATAGGTTTGATTATCTTTTCTAGAACATCTTCTCTTATTTTTTCTAAAGTCACATTTTCTTTATGGTGTGTTGAAAATACTATTGCATCAATGTATTGTGGCTTTTCGTCTTCGTAGCAAATTGTAACTTGACTTTTACAATCAGGATAAATATAGTTTATTTTTTCAGATTCTCTTAATTCTTTTGCAAGTCTTACCATTTTATGAGCTAAATCAATTGCAAGAGGCATATAGCTTCCTGTTTCATTTGTTGCATAACCAAACATTATTCCCTGGTCTCCTGCTCCTTGTTCTTTGAATAAACCTTCTCCTTCGCTGACTCCTTGACTAATGTCTGGAGATTGAGAATGAATTTTAATATCTATTGAAGCATTTTGATAATCAAATTTAATATTATTGTGAGTATATCCTATTTCTTTAATTGTATTTCTTGCAACTTCTTCATAATTTATTTGAGCTTGAGTTGTAATTTCTCCTGCAATTACTACAGTATTTGTTGTAACAAGTGTTTCTACTGCAACTCTGCTATTTGGGTCTTGTTTTAAACAAGCATCTAAAATTCCATCAGAAATAGCATCGCAAACTTTATCTGGATGTCCAATACCAACAGATTCAGAAGTAAAAAGGTATTTCCCTTTTTTATTTGACATAGAAAAGTTATATCTTATTCTTTTATAAAAATTATTGGTGTAGAAAACTTATTTTGAAATTCCAAATTTTCTATAAAGCTTTTCCATTAAACTTTCTTTATCCTTATTTGAATCATATTCTATTCCAATTAATTTTGCTGCAATTTCTTTGTAAGCTCTTGAAGGTTTGCTTCTTGGACGAATATGCATTATAGCATCTTTTTTTCCTAATGCAAATTGCATACATTCATCTTCAGGAATCATGCCTAAAATTGGAATTTCTAACATTTCTTTTACTGTTTCTGGTTGCATTTCACTTTTATTTTTTCTAACTCTCGTCACAATTGTTCCTGAAACATATTTATTCATATTCTGAGCAAGTTTGATAACTTTGAGTGCATCAGTAACTGCAGGCATTTCTGGATTTGTAATTACAATTAATTGGTCTGCTAATTCTATTGCAGAAAGAGCTTCATTTCCTAAACCGGCTGCACTATCAATAATAATGTATTCTGCAATTTCTTTAAATTCTTTTTTTAATTCTTTTAATCTTCCTGGATTTGTTCTTTTTAGTTCTTTTATAGAAAGTGATGAGGGAACAATTTTTAATCCTGACTCGTGTTCATAAATTGCTTCGAATAGGTCTGCTTTTTTTGACATAACTTGATTTAGTGTAACTGGAACTTCTGGTGAGCCAAGATGAATTCCAACATTTGGAGTAGATAAATTTCCATCAATAACTACGACATCTTTTCCAAAATAATTTATTGCTGCGCCTAAATTTATCGCAGAAGTGGTTTTACCAACGCCTCCTTTTCCAGATGTGATAACAATAATTTTTGACATTTTAAATCTAAGAGTATTTTTACTTTAAAAGAAATTGCTTTGTTATACTTATAAATTTTTCTAACTTTGCAGCATAAATCTTTAACTGTTCGAGATTAACATTAATTTCTTGCCCACGATAAAATATCTTTAAATTAACATTTTTTCTGAATTCTCCAATTCTTTCTTTTCTTAATTCCTCTATTTTTCTGAACATTTCATACATTTCAATTACTTCTAAAAATTCTTTATCTTTTTTGAATACTTTTTTTATTTCTTCTATTTTTTTGATAGGATTTGTTGGAACTGAAGAAATCTTTTTTTTCTTTTTAGCATGTTCAAGAATTTCGTCTATCGCTGTTTCAATCATTTTTCTCCATCTTAGAATTAAATTTAGAATCACATCGCAAGTTTTGGTGTATTTCAAACTTACATATAATAAATGGTCTGCACTAATTTTTTCTTGAATAATATCTTCCATGTTACAATCATTAATTTAGCTAAAACGAATTTGCCTATTAGATATCTCAAGGAAAAACTTCTTTTTATATTTTTCTTAATTTTATGTTTAGAATTTATTCACTTAATTCAAGAATTGATTCTGCTAAATCGCCTGTATTTTCTAAAGATTTTCTAGCTTGTTCTTTTGTGCAACCTGTTTTTTCAACGATAGTATTTATATCGTCTTCGGAAATTTGTATTTCTTCTGATTCTTCTTGTTCGTCACCTGTAATTTGAAAAGATGCTTGTCCTTGCATTTTTATCTTAATTACAGAAGGATTTGAAAGAATTAATTTACTGCCATCTTTTTTTTCTATTACAACTTTTTCTGCAAGAATTTCTTCCTGGGCAATGCCCATTTGCTTCATCATTCCTTGCATTTTTTTTGGATTTAATCCGCCGAACATTTTAGAAATAAACTCCCAATAAAATTCTGAAAGCAATTATTAGAATTATGAATCCAACTACTTGTGTTGGTTTTAGATTGAATCTGCTGTCGTATTCTTCGTTATAGCTTGTTAATCCTCCGAATCCTCCAGGAAGATTTATCTTACCACTTGTTGCCATAATAGAAATATATAGAATGAGTATAAAAATGTTTTTGTAAAAAGATTTATGTGCAAGCAACAGACATATGTCACTAGCACCGAAAATTAGTTCGCAGGTGAAAACCTGTGAATCTAATGAAAAAAGAAGAAATAAGAAAAGAATATTTTAAACTTAGAATAAAAGGTCATTCTCA
>Ga0210057_1000809_pt1 | contig 50642 bp, 45 predicted proteins | sample CryGeyCG2114_010_2_FD_183968 | JGI IMG/M metagenome (GOLD analysis project Ga0210057, IMG submission 183968) | Groundwater microbial communities from aquifer - Crystal Geyser CG10_big_fil_rev_8/21/14_0.10 (SPAdes) (version 2) | ecosystem: Environmental > Aquatic > Deep subsurface > Groundwater ...
TAGCTATGTAAAAATGAGGGAAAAGACAAAGAAAATGAAAAGAAAAACAAAAAAAGAAGTTAAGGAAAAGTGAAAATTAGCAAAAAATTGCCGAAAATATTAAAAAGAAGGGTTAATCAAAGTCCTCAATTAGAAGCTAGCCTCAAAGATCTGGAAACAGAAAGAGTAAAGAGAGTCCGTTAATCAATCATCTTCAAATACCTTTCAGAATTTGATATTTTTTCATTTCAAACACCATTTACAAGCAGGACTTTGTTTCACTCGACCATACCCAGAATCTCATCAAAAACTTTCTTATCATAAGTATCTTTATACTCTTTTGCCAGTTCTCTTAATCCATCAACACTAAAGTTAAATCCTTTAGTTTTCAATTCCTTCTCAGTCCTGCAGATAAATTCGACAAATTGAGTCGTATTTTGAGGTTTATCTGTCTGATGGCAGCGTTCAAAATCTATTAAAGTGGGATTATTATTCTGATCCACAATAATATGTTTTAACGGATGATGCATCTCTTCTTTGTTAACATTTAACTTATCCATAATATAACATTGCTGTAATAAATCTCTTAGAACTCTTTTTATTTCCTCTTTTTTATTCTCTTCAATCCAGTCCAGGATAAATTGGCCTTCTACAAATTTATATACAAGGTAATCCTCATTGTAAAATAATAATTTAGGACTGATATTTTCCCTGTTTAATCTTTTCAGCCACTCTGCTTCATTTCTGATTCTTCCTTCAGCTTTGCTTTCTTCTTTTTTAACCTTAATTGCCGCCTTCACCACATCTTTCTTAGAAGGAAAATGCGTCTTTACAAGTTTGCTCTTATCCTGAATCCCGGTATAGATCACACCCCGTTTGCCTTCAGCAAAGTAATGTATATTTTCGATACCTTTACTCTCCAATTCCCTCAACAGGGAAGTCTTGGCAACTTCATAAACATGCAGCTCTTCAAATGGAAGTTTCTGCGTCTCCAACAACTTATGCTGAAAGAGGTTCTGTTTTAATATATTATCAATCTTATCTTTGTTAGTTAGTGAAGAAAACAGAAATAATATTATTCCATCATGGGCAAGAAACTTTGAAGCCTGCATGAAAAATTTCTCTGAAATCTCCCAGCCTTTTTTTCCGCCATACAAGGCAGGATCATCAATGTCTTTATCCATGGGCAGATACGGAGGATTGAACAGGATGAGATTGAATTTACCAAAAACATTTCCAAATAGGTCAGAATGCAGGACGCTGATCTTACGCAACCTTTCATTCTTAATTTTATCTTTTAAAGAGTTTACGGCATCCTGATTTATATCAACAGCCAAAACATCAAGCACATCCGGATTTTCCATTGCCGCAAGAGCTTGTATCCCTGATCCTGTTCCCATGTCAAGAACTCTGCCGTAAGCATAAGCCCTAACATACTTTTGTAACAAATAAGAGTCTTCCCTCGGTTCGTAGATTTCCATTTTTGTATGAAAAACAGGTGTTTTAGATAAATTTAACCTTAACTTTCCTGTTAAGTACAGTTGTTAACTTTACAGGCTTAGTCAATTTACGAACGTTCCCAAGATTAAACGTAAATATGTGGCAGGGGGAAGTCCCTTACGGGGATGCCACATGTCTACTTAACTTACAAAAAGTGAGTCCGACTTGCCTGTAAAGTGTAAACTTAAGAAGTTTACTTAACATTTCCAAAAATTTAATAAACAAACATTAAAATTAAGCGCTTGTTGGGCCCATGGTCTAGAATCTTTTACGATGGACAATGGCTATGACAGCGCCCTTACAATTCTCGTAAGAGAATAAGTGAGGCGTTGATCGCCGGTTCGAGTCCGGCTGGGCCCACCTTTTTTTTTATCTGTCGTAGGATTCCTGAGCGAAGTGAAGGAAAACTACATGAGTACGACTCACCTAGTGTAACTGGTGGCAGGGCTCACCTTTTTTTAACAAATTTTTTTTAAAATGACTCTGGATTACAAAGTTTGGATTGAAGGGATGCAATTTACTTGCCCAGCCGCAATAAATATGGTTTCAATAGATGACAGGATTAGGTCAATTAAAGGAAGGTATCTTGATTCTGATCTTAGTTTATACTTAGAGTTTGATGATAATGATGAGAAACTTTTAAAGGCATATGGACAGCAGTTTGACAAGGAGACTGATTTAAAATTTGGCTATGATTCAAAAGGAAGAATTGCTAAAGTTAAAGGTAAGAAAGGAGGTGAAAGGATTGATATTAAATTGAGTCACCCATCTGAAAATTATTCCACCATGCATAATTCCAAACTTTTCATGTACTATTCAATGAATTTAAGTGAATTACAGATTGTTGAAGCTTTGTTCACAAAAAAACGATTAGAAGCTTTGAAAGGTTCTAGATTTCCCTATATATTAAGTAACACGATAAGTTCCCGCCAACATTTTGAATTTTTCTGGAAAACGGACAGACTTGTAGAAAGAAAAGACCTGTTTAGAGAAGAAACTTTAACCATGACTTACGAAAAAATCTTCTCAGAATCCCCAATAATCTACAGAACCAACCAAAACAAAGAATTACATCCCAGTATTGAAGTTGACACAGAGACGATAATAAATTATTTCCTCTTCCTAAATTAGAATCTCAAAACAACAGACTAAGACAAGATAAGCTTCCATCCTGCTTCTCAAATTCAGACATTTCTATCTCTATTACTTTATATCCTAAACTGGAAACATTATCTAAAGTTCTTTCAAAACTTCTTCCATTCAACCTAGGTGCAAGAAGGCAGTCGTTAACTCTCAGCAAGCCGGCAGCATATCCCTCATTATCTGGAATCTCAATCATCTTATGCCCAAAATTTATGTAAGATTCTGCAAGTTCTTTAATCGCAGCCACTGTATTATTTCCAAGATAACTTGAACCAGTGGACAGATGCAGTACTGAATTAACTGAAATAAAATATCCTTCATAACCAAATTGATTGATTTTATCAATAAACTGCTGGATACCTTGCAAATTTGTCCGTCCTGATTTGCCTATGTAAAAAGTATCCCCTATACGTCTGACATCCCCGCCATCTAAAGTTCCGGGATCCTTAATCCCATCAACTATGTTTAATCCTTGAGTAGACAATTTTTCCAGAACTATCTTTTCCTCCCCTTTTCTCGATTTTTCTTTAATGTTTGCTGGGATCACAATTCTTTCATCCTTAAGAATTACGGCAACATCTTCTACAAAACAACTATCTGGACAATCTAATTCAGGCGGTAAAATTGTTAAATCCACACCGGCATCGACCAAAGCGCTGCAATATGCGCTCCATTGCTCTTGCGCTAGTGAATAATCTGCATTTCCCAATCTTGTTGTTAGACCCTTTGAAAAATATCTTGAAGGAGGTCTTACAATTGCAGAATCATAATCAAACTGGCCTCCCATCAAGGTTAAGTCAATCTTCCTTATTTTATATTGTTTGTGCATTTAAAGAATACAAAAACCGTACGTATTAAGTTGATGGGCGCCCTCCAGTGATCATACAATTTTATAGTACAAAATGTAAGCTGAGGATGGCGAAGCCATAATCACCGAAGCGTAGAAGTGGCTTCACTCTGGCTGCCATCAACTTAATATAACTAAATACTTACATCAAAACCGTACACTTTAAAAATAACAAATATTTCTACTGAATATGCAGCAGAAACTATTTGACCTATTGTTAGACCAAGGGGAATTAGATTGGAAAAATATCATCCATGATCTAGTCAAAAGTGAAGAGATGGATCCATGGGATATCAATATCACTCTTCTTACCAAGAAATTCATCCAGGTTATCAAAGAGATGAAGGAACATGATTTCAAGATTCCTGGGAAGATATTACTTGCCGCAGCCATCTTGCTGAAGATCAAAGCCACTCATCTGGTCGATAATGATATTACAAAACTGGATGAATTAATCCACCAGACAGATGAAGATATCGAGGAAGAATTTTTTGACGAGATTGAAGGTACAAAACATCAAAAAGAGAAACAGGAGTATAAGCTCATCCCCAGAAATCCGCAGCCAAGAAATAGGAAAGTTTCCATCCACGACCTAGTTGATGCATTACAGAGAGCGATGAGTACAAAAAAGAAAATACTTGCCAAGCAGAGACCGGTTAAGTTCACTCACCACCTAGGTAAGAAGGTTGACATCATGGAAGTTATCAGAGATATCTACCACAAAATAACTTATTATTCTGAAAAAGATAAGAATAACAAAACCACATTTACCAGATTACTCCCTGAGAAAGCAGGCAAACATGAGAAAGTTTTTACTTTTCTTCCCTTGCTGCATCTTGAGAACCAGCATAAGATTGAAACAGAGCAAAAAGAACATTTTGACGAGATTCATATAAGTTTGATCAAGAAAGGTAAGAAAGCAGCGTAGAACAACGGAAGAAAAATGGTAAATTTACCCGATATCACTGACCTGTTAGAAGCTCGGAAAAATTATAAATCTCTTTACGAGGCTCTTCACAAAAAAGTAGATGAAGCTAGAGGAGAAATAAGTAGATGTGAAGAAGAAATTGTCCGATGCTACAAAGCAGCAAATATATCAGAAGAAAAATGCGATCATCCAGTAACCAGATACCGCGGCATGGGAGAATCTGAATGTGCCTGCTGCAACAAAATTTACTATTGAGCGTTTTGAATTACCCTGTCTGTCAAAACACTATTAGAGGGACTTGAACATTAATTTTAATCAAAATGGCAGGGTGCAAAATCCTATGGACTTACGCAAGTAACTTTAAAGTAGTTATAACCAGAAAGTTTAAAAAATATCTGTTTATTCTATTATCAATATGACACAAACAATAAAAATCGATTTTTCAGGCGAATCTAAGAAGTCAGATATTCAAGCAGAAATTAAAGATAATAAATTATATGTAACAGGAGTTCCTGATGGAGATACGCTTGAATATGTGGCGAGGGATGCTGAAACTAAATCAAAATTATTTGTTGTTCACCGATCCAGAACTGTTCGGGGTTATTCAAATTCTTTTAGATTGCATGTCGGAGCAGAAGCACAGCTTGTAGAAGCACAAATACAACGTGTAAGAAAACTTAGAGATGGGGGAACAATAAGCATAGATTATGTTCTAGCAAGTAGTCAAGGTAGATTGCGTCTTCCACCACCATCTAATAAAGAAGCAGAACCAATAGATACTTACAGTGGTAAAACTGTTGAATTAGAAAAATTAGTTTAAACTTTTCGGTTTCTATTATTTTAAAGAGTACTCTTTGGGGTGGCTTAATTATATCTACAAGCTCAAAAGATTATTGGATTAAACAGACCGATGTCAAGGAAAATAAATGTTAAAACGAGGATATTAAGCTATTTCTCCATAATCCAACAAAAGACAGATCTCATGCAGATTCTAAAAATTCACAAAATTTTTAAGAACATTTTTAAATAACCAACCACAAAATTACCACTAAGCAGGCGTCCTCAGAAAACTATGAAATCTTCAAAAAACATCAAGGTACCAGGGAATATAGTGGATCAGGTTCTCGGCCAGGATGAAGCGGTCAAAATAATCAAGAAAGCCGCTCAGCAAAGAAGACATGTCTTTCTGATCGGTGAACCGGGAACAGGTAAATCGATGTTAGGGTTGGCGTTAGCTGAACTTATACCTAATTCTCAGCTTAAAGACATATTATCATACCCAAACCAGAACGATGAAAATAACCCCTTGATTAAAACTTCACAAGCTGGAAAAGGTCGAGAAGAGACTAAAAAATATAATTTAGATGCCAAACAAGCTTTCAAGAATAATAATTTTTTACTTTTGATCGTGGCAATTTTTACTTTAGTAGCTCCCTGGTGGGCCAGGCATCACTATAAGTCAGATTTGATGTTCACTGCATTCTTCTTGGGAGGAATGTTATTTCTGGCTGCTTTTGCCATCATGAGCAGCATGGGGCCAAAAATGTTTCAGACACAAAAGAGTATCGCTCCCAAGATCATAGTTGATAACTTTAACAAAAAACAAGCTCCTTTTTTTGATGCTACCGGAGCGCATGCCGGAGCATTGCTTGGAGATGTGCTTCATGATCCTTTCCAAAGCGGAGGCCTAGGCACGCCTGCCAATCAAAGAGTAGTAGCAGGGATGATCCACAAAGCTAACGGAGGAGTTCTTTTCATTGACGAGATAGCTACTTTACATCCAAGAACTCAGCAGGAATTACTTTCCGCATTACAGGAAAGAAAGTTTCCGATAACAGGGCAGTCTGAAAGATCTGCAGGAGCGATGGTCAGAACTGAAGCTGTGCCCTGCGACTTTGTACTTGTCGCTGCCGGAAATTTGGACACAATCAAGAATATGCATCCTGCCTTAAGATCTAGGATTAGAGGGTACGGGTATGAAGTTTACATGAACGAAACCATGCCTGACACTAAAGAAAACAGGACTAAAATCGCCAGATTTGTCGCTCAGGAAGTCAAGAAAGAAAAAGGAAAAATACCCCATTTTGACCTTTCAGGACTTAAAGCGATAGTCCAGGAAGCCAGAAGGAGAGCTAACAGAAAAGAACATTTAACTTTACATCTAAGAGGATTAGGCGGACTGGTAAGAGCTGCCGGCGACCTTGCCAAAGAAGAAAAAGCTGAATTTGTAACAGCTGATCATATCTTAAAAGCTAAAAAGTTAGCCAGGTCTTTGGAGCAGCAGATAGCTGACAAACATATTGAGAGGAAAAAAGAGTATGAATTGATAATGACGACCGGTGTACAGATTGGAAGAGTTAATGGCCTAGCAGTTATAGGTTCAGGTTCTGCGCATTCAGGCATCATTTTACCTATAGAATCTGAAGTTACCCATGGAGGTAAAAAATCAGAGATTATTGCAACTGGTAAATTAGGTGAAATTGCCAAGGAAGCCATCAAGAATGTTTCTGCAATAATCATGAAATATTTCGGAGAAGATATCAAAGAAACCAAAGATATTTTCGTACAATTCCTGCAGACTTATGAAGGAGTTGAAGGAGATTCAGCTTCCATTGCGGTAGCCACTTCAATCATATCTGCCCTGAAAGAGATTCCTGTCAAGCAGGAGGTAGCAATGACTGGTTCATTATCAGTTCGGGGGGAAGTTCTTCCCGTTGGCGGAGTGTCATCCAAAGTAGAAGCTGCTATTGATGCAGGAATCAAGACCATCATCGTTCCAAAATCAAATTTACAGGACATAGTTATCGAGAAAGAGAAGTTAGGAGATGTAAAGATAATCCCGGTAGAAACTATTGAGGAAGTTCTTGAACATGCTTTGGAATGGAAAGGCAGGAAGACTTTAAAGGACAAGATATTTAAAAGAAGCAATAAGATTATCGTTACATGAGAGAATGGAACACAGCCTATTCGATTGATGAGCATATTACTTTCAGAGCCAAGCATTTCCATCTTTATTATGATCAGGGAAGAGGATCAAACATTTGCTCATTTGATGGGGAATTTTTAAGAGACGGTGAGAGTTTTGACCCTAAGATGATGTATGGAATGGCTGACACGCCTGTTCCCCTCCCTTATCCCGTTGATATTCTGAGAGATAAATATTTATTTTTACTCGAGAGAGACCACCCCGACTTATTTAAAGAATTGTTACAAGAAGAATAAAAATTATAAATTTTGAACAAAACCCTTATAAATAAACCTAAGTTAAAGAACAAAACATGGCAAGATCACAGCAAAGATCAAGAAGGAAAGCTTCAGGCTCACTTTACCACAGCGGCAGATCCAAAAAGAAGTACGAACTAGCTGGTTTTGCGGCAAATACAAGGTTAGCTGAAGAAAAAAAACGTAAAACGAGAAGAATCCTAGGCGGTAATGTTAAAGGATCTTTGTTGGCAGCAAGCGAAGTTAACGTCGCAGACAAGAAAGGGAAGACTACAAAGACCAAAATCATGAACGTAGTTGAGAATCCTGCCAACCCTCACCTGGTCAGGCGAAATATTCTTACAAAAGGAGCTATCGTTGAAACTAAGTTAGGAAAAGTTAGAATTACCAGCAGACCTGGGCAGGAATCATCTGTCAATGGCGTTTTGGTTTAGTAGAATATTATTGTTTTTTCTTCATTAGTAAGTAATATGTCAGCTTGCACGGCACGATTACGGGAGTCTACTTCATTTTTAACATATCCAGTAGCCTTGCCAAAGGAGACGCATTTTTGCCAAAAATAACCTGTAAAATATGCAAAAATCAACGCGTCGTGCAGGCTACTGGATATGTTATTTTTCAATATGACTCCCGTGTGCCTCCATTGGCAAAGCAGACATATTACTTACCTCCATTATGGTTTTTATTTATTGTAACTTTTCTTTATAGCATTCTTTGATGTTATTTACTTTTTTCTTAATTCAACAAATCTTTCCCCGAAAGGTTTCTCACCACCAATGCAATACATGCACAATTTCAAGTGGGAAAGACCTACATCATCAAAAACTGCATTCAGTCCTTCTCTCGATAAATAATTAACAGACATACCTGCTTTCCTGCTTATCTCTTCCAGGGTAGCATTTCTTGGAACTAGTCTTTTCATACGGGCAATAAACTTATCATTTGGAGGCATGTCTACTCCATAAGTACATCCTCTTTCAACTCCATCCTTACCTATAATTCCAATTGGTGGAGTATAACTAAAGAAAGTAGCTTCCTTAACACCGGCTTCATCAATAAGTAAATTTCTTACTCTCCTTGAAACAGTTCCACGCACTATACTATCATCCACAATAATTCCTCTCATCCCTCTTATGACAGGAATAGCTGAAGGTATCAGAAAAAAATTAGAGTTTATAGATCTGTCACGATCTTCCTGGCTGGAAGTCATAAATGAACGATCGGCATTAGGCTTGTAGAAAACCTCCCTGAAAGGAACATTTAACATCTCAGCATATTTTCTTGCTGCTGCCTCAGGCGCTCTTGGAACATATGTAACAAAATCAATATCAGGACGATATTCCTTAGCCATCTCTTCTCCTAACCTTTCTCTTACTCTTCGAACACCCACACCATTAATTTCAGACTCTGGACTTGCAAGGTAAAGGTATTCAAACATACAGTGTGAAAGATTTCTTTCAACTTCTTCAAGGGGTATAACCTGTTCCTTGCTGAAGGTTCCATGAGGATTAAAATAATAAATCGCGCCAGGCCTTAGATCACCTTGAGGTTTGCCGCCATTTCTCCTGATTGGAGTATCTTCTGAGGCTACGCAATATTTTTCTCCTTTCGTGCCTAAAGCTCCCACTCTTATCCCGCTGCTATCCCTCATGACTATGACCTCTTTTCTTGCCTTGTCAGCAATGATAAGAGTATAAGCTCCTTTTACTGCGCGTAAAAGTTTACGTTCACCAACCTCCCTATAATAATGCAGGAGAGCTTCAGTATCACAATCACTTTTTAATTGCCTAGCCACTATCCCTTCAAGGTCATTAACATCTATCTGCCCATTATGCACCATCGCAGCGTCGCAGTCCATGATTAGAGTATGGTCTCCATTGTCAAACGCAGTACCGCCTATTGTATGCGGATGCGCATCTAATAAAATTTGTTCCCTTTCTCTTCTGCCGCGTGTAGCATACCTTATATGAGCGATAAAAGTATGATAATCGTTACCTGGGAATAGTTTATGCAGATCTTCACGGTCAAAACGGTCTACTCTCCCTACCCATTTCAAAACATCGATCCTTGTATTTCCTACGGCTGCTATTCCGGCCGCTTCTTTACCTCTGTGCTGTAAATCTTTGATCATCCCATAAGTATCATGCAATGAATAAGCAAGTACTAGTCCGCATTTATGTTCCAACAGATCCCCCATAAAAATGCATTAAAAGGGCTTCTATATATAGTTAACTGAGGTACTTAGTTAAAAGCGCAACTGACCACTGCCAGACCCCCCGCTTCTTGAAAATTTTTCATGCACACCACTTCTTATATAAATGCACTAGACCACTGGTCAGCTTCAGATAGAGTATTTAAACCACCTGCCACAACAAGTAAATATCGAAAAAGAGGTGATAAATATGGTTGATCTTAGCACAAGAACAATAAAAAACTTATTTGAGAAACAAGTCAGACAGCTGACTCAAAAAACAATATTTACAAAAGAAGATTCTTTTGATTATCAAATGAGTGGAGCGTGGTTACAATGAACATGACAGAAAGAATCAATTATCTGCTGCAGAAATATTCAGAACATCAGGGAAAACAAACATTCATTGATGACTACCACTTAGCCTCGGCTTAAACACCTTCACACCCTCTGTGTTTGGGGACGGAAAGTATATAAACCGTCCCCATTTTTTTTAGTTTTGGCATGGAAATCCTGACCAAGACCGAGTTAAGGTTACGTTTAGATGAATTTTTAGAAAAAATTTCTGATGGAGCTGTTTTTATATATCCTACAGATACTATTTATGGTATTGGCTGCAATGCTCTAAACAAGAGATCAGTAGCTAAAGTAAGGGAATTAAAAATAAGGGAAAGCGCGCCTTTCTCAGTCTGGGCGCCTTCAACAAAATGGATCAAAGATAATTGTGTTCTTGACAAAAAGGATCAAGATTCTTTTGAAAAATTGCCGGGTCCCATCACACTAGTTCTGGAATTAAAAAATGAAAAATCTCTTGCTGATAATGTCGCGCCTGGAATAAAAACATTGGGTGTTCGTATCCCGGATCATTGGTTTTCTAAAGTTGTTGAAAAACTGGACATTCCTATAGTAACAACTTCAGCTAACAAGACTGGCAGACCATTCATGACTTCTGTTGAAAATCTTGACCCTGAGATTAAGGAAGGTATAGATTTCATGATCTATGAAGGACCTAAAGAAGGTCAACCTTCCAAAATTATAAATCTAGTCAAAGGAATGGTTAAGGAGAGGTAATATTCAAACACATCTCTTTATAATATTCCAAAGGTTTAATCTTTACTCCTACTTTCTTTGCTTGTTCATCCCACGATCTTAGTCGTAAAAAATCTTCAAACCAGGCATTCCTACAAAATACTTCGCATTCTTTTTCGTTCATTTGACCCCCTTGAAATAGAAGAGTCTTTTTACTTGCTTCAGAAAGATTTTGATAATATTGTTTGTTCTTAGATACTATAAAACGTTTAGCCTCCACGTGATTTTCAACCAAAGACGCTATACGCTCAGGAAAACCTATATGTCTAAGCAGCTGAGCTGCTATTTTCTCATGGTCTTTTACCCCAAGACCTCCCATAGAAGGCAAACTTTTATCTAAACCGATTAAATGCCCAATATCATGCAGCAGCGCAGCTAGAATCAATTCGCCGTCTGCTCCATATCTCTCTGCAATCATCGCGCATTGAACCATATGCTCAGTTTGAGTGATTCTTTCACCGATGTAATCGGAACAACCATACCGGGCAAATAGACTAAAGATATACTCCACCCCTCCCACGCCAGCTAAGCCTGGATCAAACATTTTCTAAACACCCATCTTCTTCCCATCAACATAATATACTGGACCTTTGAAAACCTGATCTCCGTGGTAGACAGTCTTGATATCACCGCCAAACCAGGAATTACTTCCTACTGCTATGTGTCCGGTACCCATAACCTTCTCATCCATGATCATAGAACCTATCAATACAGCGCCAGGATTTATTCCCACGCCCAGTTCTCCCACGTGGCGTACCCGGTATGGATACTTGGCCCTGTCTTCAAAACGCTGGAAAGTTTTATCAAGAAGATGCGCTTGTTTCCCTTCAGTTCTGACAACTCTTCCTTCTTCAATATGTAAAGTGACCGGACTGCTTAGAAGCAATGCGCCGTCGTCTGTTTTCATGCTTCCATCAACAACTACTTTTCCTTTGACGCCATAATATCCTCTTGGAGGGATGTAAACTTCGCCTGCCGGCATGTTGCCGCCCATACCAGGTTCATGGTAATCGCCAATATTAGCAATAGCCTCCATTCCTGAAACATCAAACACAACGTCTGTTCCTGCAGCAGTCTTTACTCTTATTTCTTCTGCCTTATCCCACATCTTTTTAATTTTCATACCTCTCTTTTTCATCCTGGCATAATTCACGTTCATTGCCTCCAGAAAAAGTTCAAAATGGCTCGGTTTAACATCACCTAAGCCGGTGGCAGAAAGAAACCTGTGCCCATTTTCACGGCAGAAGTTACGGAAACTGTTTTCCTCACCGAACCTTCCAAGTTTGTTTGAAACCGCCAATATCACAACATTATTTTTTTCAATCCTCTTGATTGCATCCACAACATGATCATCAGCAAACATGAATCCCTTCTTGACATCCTGAAAAAGAAGATTTGCTTCAAGTCCTTTATTTTTAGCGGCAAGGTAGTAGCCATAACCAAGCATGCTTGAAAGATTGTTGCTGCCCCTGCCATAATCACTTATTATCAAAATGTTATCTCCTTTAACTTTGAGAGAATTCTTCATAATCTTGTAAAATCTAGAATTATGCTTCTCCACAATGTTAGTAACTGATTTATCAAGACCAAACATCTGATTTTTAATTATAGGTAAGTATTAAAAGATTGTGTTGATAGAGGAGATGGATAGTAATTGTTTAACTTTATTTATGTACGCAGATTCAGGAAAAGTTCCAAAATTTTATTCTAAAGAAGAATTAAGTCATGCTTTTGTTAGTAGGAAGAAGTAGATTATTTATTTTTTCTTATCTTCGCTGCAAAAAAACTCCAGCCACTTCGTTCCGTTCGTAAGTTTCTTCATTGCGATCTTATTTCTTCTTAATTTTGGCAACGAAAAACCCCTCGGTGTCATTATCCTGCGGCCAGATCCTGATTACCTTTCTTACCTGAGAATTATACTTCTCCTTCTTAAATTCCATCACCGGTTTAGAAACCTTCAATCCAGGCAGTTTGACTTTTACAACTTCTGCATTCTCATGCCTGCCTAACAGATGATTGACAACACCTTCATTTTCTTCAGGTTCCAGTGAGCACGTTGAATAAACCATCTCTCCGCCAGGTTTCAAAAGTGCGAAAGCAGTTTCAATAAGTTCTTTCTGTTGTTTCGCTAATTTTGTGATCATCCCGGCGTTCCAGATCCTGATAGTCTTTAGGCTCTTACGGATTGTTCCCGTTCCAGAGCATGGCGCATCCAGAAGTATTTTATCAAACTGCATGTTTTTAATGCCCTGGCCGCGCATCAAAGTTATGACTGTATTTGTAACTACGCTTCTTTGCAGATTTATGCCTAAAGACTGCAATCTCGATCCCTTGTAATCGTTAGCAACTAGCAAACCTTCATTATCCATCATCGCTGCCATCTGTGTAGTCTTGCTTCCAGGAGATGCAGCCATATCAAGAACTAGATCCCCTGGCTTTGGCTGCAGAACAAGAGGAGGTATCATGGAAGCTGCTTCCTGCACATAAATTTTGCCCAGGTGATATTCAAGCAAGTTGCCTACATCTCTTCTCTCATCATGCGCGATCCAGAAACCATCCTTGCACCAGGGAATCTGCTGAAGTTTCCATCCTTTATCTTCAATACTCTTTTTTGTTTCTTTTATTGTTGACATTAAAGTGTTAACTCTGATGGATCGGCGTAAAAATGAAAGAGAATATTCTTTAAATTTGTCCCAGTCTGTTAATGGAGAATATCTTTCTATGAAATCTTTCTTGAACTCAATATTCTCAGTGGAAGGGATTTTTTCAGGCATGGTTCTGTAAATCAATTGTTTCTTTAAATATTTAATGCCTTCAATCTCATCCTTAATCTTCTTACAGAATCACTAAAAAGAATTTGTGCCAAACCATGCATGGTTATCTTCTCTATTCCGGAAGGATTGATTTCATACATGGTTCTATCCATCTCTCTTCTTGGAAGATCTTCCGGCTGATTTCCAACATATGAATCAATAAAATATCTAACTAAGGAAAAGTCATCCTTAAGACCTAACTCCTCCAATTTTCTCCTAACTTTTACCCTGTAGATTTCATCGCCCTTTTTAGTAGAGTCCAGCTTTGAAAAAACCTTTAAAGATTTCACTTCATAAGGTCCAGATTGAATACTGGGTCCAGCCATCAAATCCACCAATCTTTCTCCACTTTTTCCTTTCTGGTAGCATAACTTCATGTAATTAAAAATAAAATTCGCGTCACTAGTTAAATCAATCCCTAAAGATTCACAACCAACTAAATCATCACTATTATTATCTAAAACTGGTTCAGGTAGTTTAAGCATAACAATAGAATTATCCTCGTAGGAAGCTCTGAACAAATGACTATAATCTCTTTGAATTAAATCACCCATCTAAATTCATAAGCAATATTTGATTATAAACTTTCTTTATATAAACCATATATTAAAAATATTTTTGATTTTTTTCTACCTGCCCAGCAAAACCTTAATAAACCATCAATTCTTACTAAACTATAAAGAGGTGTATTATGATAAACGTAGCTATCAATGGTTTTGGAAGAATTGGACGTATGGTTCTAAGGGCAGCCTGGAAAGACAAGAAAATCAATATTGTGGCCATTAATGACCTTACGGATAACGAGACTTTAGCTCACCTCTTAAAATACGATTCTGTCCACGGAGTTTTCTCAGAAGATGTAAGCCACACTGACAGTCTGCTTGTAGTGGGAAAAAAGAAGATTAAAGTTATTGCGGAGAAAGATCCAACTAACTTACCATGGAGAAAATTAAAGATAGATGTAGTTGTAGAAAGCACTGGTAGATTTACAGACCCGTATAAAGCAGCTGCGCATCTGAAAGCAGGGGCAAAAAGAGTTCTTATCTCAGCCCCATGCAAATGTGAAGCCGAAAAAGTTTGTCCTGCAAACACAGCTACTCTTGTCCTTGGAGTTAACGATCATCTCTACAAAAAAAATATCCATAAAGTTATCTCTAACGCATCATGCACCACAAATTGTGTAGCTCCAATTCTGAAAGTTGTTCAGGATCACGTTGGTATCAAAAGATGTTTCTTCACCACAATCCATGCATATACTGCATCACAGAAGTTAGTTGACGGCCCATATAAAGACCTGCGCAGATCCAGAGCAGCAGCAATCAATATCATCCCTACATCTACTGGAGCTGATGTTGCGGCAGTTGAAGCAATCCCGGAATTACAAGGTAAAGTTCGAGGACTAGCGTTCAGGGTGCCTGTTCCAGACGGAAGTGTTACAGACTTCACAATCGAGACGGAGAAAGACGTCACGTCTGAAGAAATCAATAAAATTTTCAAGAAACATTCAATAAATAAAATGAAAGGCATCATCGAATATTCTGACAGAGAATTGGTTTCCTCAGACATTATCCATAACCCGCACTCTGCCATCTTTGATTCAAAATTAACTAACGTAGTTGACAGAAGAATTCTTAAGATTGTGGCTTGGTATGACAACGAATGGGGTTATAGCAGCAGAATGGTTGATATGATAAAATTTATATCATAAATTTGGCATGCCGAAGAGATAGTTTAGTGCATGATTAAGAAGATAGCCTGATTGTTGGATATTTTCACTCAAAATATATCCCTTGCACACTTTTTACTTTTTTGATTCTTCCAACTAATTCCCGCAGATTTTGCAAATCTTTAGGTATTATTACAAAAGAACACTGCGCACTCTGTAAATCAATCAATTTGGCTTTAGCTCCTTTAACTTCAAAACCGGCGGTAGCTATCGTGTTCAATAGATCAGCTAACAAACCCCTGCGCTCTTCTGCGCGTACGTTAAACTCGATCCTTTGGTTGAAATATTCTCTCCAGGAAGCATGCACCCACCTTGATTCTTCTTTCAACGCATGCCTGCAATCTTCCTTATGAACTGAAACGATTCTCCGTTTAGTTGTTATCCCAACTATATTTTCTCCAGGAAGAGCATGGCAGCATTTGGCTAGCATGCAAACGGCTTTAGGAAAATCCTTTGATTCAACCAGAAGACCCTGCTCTTCTTCCATAACTGGTTTAAGTTCCCTGTAATGGAATGCAGGCAGGGATTCATAGTTCCTTAAAGATTTTCTGATCTTTTGTTTAACACGAGCAGAACGAACAATCTTTATCCAGTCTCTTCTGGGCCTTTGATTTTTGTTAGTGATAACTTCTATAACATCGCCAAGATACAATTTGTGACGTAGAGGAACAAACTTGCCGTTAACTCTGCCGCCTACGGCTTTACTTCCAACTTCTTCATGGATCAAAAATGCAAAATCCAGCAGGGAAGCTCCTTTAGGCAGTTCCTTAACATCTCCTTTAGGAGTATAACAATAGATCTTATCGCCGAAAACATCTACTTTAGCTACTTCTAAAAAATCTTTATTTTCACCTTTCTGCATGTCAAGGATGCTTTTCAGCCAGCCAATCTTTTTCTCAAAAAGATGGTCTGATCTTATTCCTTTATACCTCCAATGAGCCGCAAATCCCTCCTCTGCAAATTCGTCCATCTCAGGAGTTCTTATCTGTATCTCAACAATTTTTCCATTTGATAATTTAACTCCCGTATGAAGCGAACGGTAAAAGTTAGTTTTGGGATTAGCGATATAATCCTTTAATCTTCCGTCTAAAGGCTGAAAATTTTCATGCAGTAAACCAAGTAAAGTGTAGCAGTCTTTTACTTCCGGAACTATTATCCTGATTCCAGACAGATCATACTGCTCATTTAAAGGGATTTTCCTGTCAACAAACTTTTTGAAAATGCTGTAAGCATGTTTGAAACGACCTTTTATAGCCGTTATCTCTACTTTTCCTTCAACTTCTTTTTGAATTATCTTTATGGCATCATTAACAATAGTTTCACGCTGTTCTCTAGAACCTTGCAGAAAATTCATAATCTCTTCATATTTTTGCGGATATAAAATCTGCAGCGAGATATCCTCTAAAGGATTTTTGATCCTTTCCAGCCCCAGACTGTTAGCTAGTGGAGCGTAAACTTCCAAAACTTCTTTGGCGATCCTTTTCTTATCTTTATCTGAAAAAATTCCAATGCTGCGTACATTTTCCAGTTTACTGGCAAGTTTTATGAAAATGACACGAACATCTTTAAGAGTTGTAAGTAATATCTTTCTTAATGCTTCTGCTTCCAGCTTATTATTTTTTGATTTGAGTTTTTTTATCTCTTCAACACCTTTAACCAGATTTAATATTTCACTGTCAAAATCTTTCAGACTATCTTCTTTACAAAAATTTAAGATTCCATTTAATAACGCCGCTATGACTACTTCGGGAGAAACTTTGCTGTCAGCGAGAATTCCAGCTACTTTTACATTATGATCAAAAATAGAATTTCCTGATAATCTTTTCCTATTTTCAAGATATTCTCTGGAGAAATCAAGCGCCTCTCTGAATTTAGTCAGATCATGCTGGGAGTATCCTTTCTCTTCTGCAAATTGAATGAATTTCATGCAGATACCAAGAAGCAATATACATTAAAAATGTTTGCTTGGTAAGTAGGTATTAAGTCAAGTAGGTGAGCAGCGCAGCGACGTGCAAGCTAACAAACTGTTAGTTTGCTAGCAACTCGCTGGCACATGGAGTCCATGAATTTGTGAATAAAATAAGACTCCGTAATCGTGCCGCGCCCTGCTCACAGGAACGGACTTAATACATACCTTAACAATGGCTCTTAACAAGCCTATAGAATTTCTTCAATCCTTAACAATCTATTATACTTTGCCGTTCTTTCTCCCCTGCAGGGAGCGCCAGCTTTGATCATGCCACAGCCTAGACCAACTGCCAGATCGGCGATGAATGTATCTTCTGTCTCCCCGCTGCGATGCGAGACCATAACTTTCCAGCCGTTATCATAAGCAAGTTTCACGGCATCTAGAGATTCAGTTAAAGTTCCAATCTGGTTGACTTTTAACAACAAGCAATTACAGCTCCCTTCCTTAATGGCTGCTTCCATCCTTTCAATATTCGTTACGGTCAGATCATCTCCAACTATCTGAATCCTTACTTTTTTTCTTAATTCTGCAAAACTTAGAAAATCCTCCTGCTCAAATGGGTCTTCGATGGAAATTATCGGATACTTTTTTATCAACTGCAGGTAATAATCAAGTAGTTTTTCTTTGTTCATTTTTTTATGTAGATGGTAATAGCTGTCTTTATAGAATTCCGAAGCAGCGCAATCCATGGCAATATCTACTTTTCCGGCATAACCTGCTTTTCTTATTGCCGTTCTTAAGAGATCTAAAGCCTCCTCTGCTTTTTTTAATGGCGGAGCAAAACCTCCTTCATCACCTACGTTGATCGCCTCCTTCCCATATTTCTTCTCAATCACTTCCTTCAGAACATGATAGACTTCACTGCCCATCCTTAATGATTCTTTGAATGATCTTGCTTTAGGCGCAATCATGAATTCCTGGAAAGGCAATTTATTTCCAGCATGTCTTCCTCCGTTGATCACATTAAAGAAAGGCCGAGGCATTTTCGGCTTATTACTAGATAATTCGCTGATGTACTGGAACAATTCTATCTTTCTTTCTTTTGCAGCAACTCTGGAAACAGCCAAAGAAACCCCTAATATTGCATTTGCGCCAAGTTTACTTTTATTTTCAGTCCCATCTTTTTTTATCATCAAACGATCAATATTTTTTTGATCTGAGCACTCTTTTCCTTTGAGTATTGGAAATATTTTTTTCTCAACATTACTCACAGCTTTTTTCACACCTTTGCCCAGATATCTTTTGTTGCCGTCTCTTAATTCCACCGCCTCATGTGTTCCTGTCGAAGCTCCTGAAGGAACTGCAGTTCTTCCTATCGAAGAAGCTGTCATCACATCTACTTCTACCGTAGGATTGCCTCTGCTGTCAAGAATTTCTCTTGCTTTGATTGAAGTTATTGAAGACATTTCGACATCATAATAATTTTTTCATTTCAAATACAAATTCTTTTGCTCGTTCCAGTGATGTTTTGGCTCTTCCTTTTTTGACCTGCTCATCCATTTGGTACTGAAATTTAGAACGCTTTTCCCTTTCAAAATCTAAATTCTTAATGATAGTGTCTGACCTTTGAGAAATTAATTCAAGAGCATCTTCTTTTGTATCCTCATATTCTTCCATAAGCTGCCTCCTGAGTTTATTTCGTACAAAAACAATCAATGAATCGGCAGTAACTTTATGGCTAATCTTTTCCCCTACCTTATAACCAAGTTTCAATAAAACAGCATTTGAAATATAATACATAGAATAATAGGAAGCAACTATCACCCATAAATAAGGCTTATAGTTTTTACTCTCTAAAGAAAGAATCTTTTTGGCAGTCTGCAGCGACATCTCGCTATTTTCAATATACATTGCCAAGGCAGTATTATTTGTCCGCTTTTTGAGCATATCATCTTGAAGATACTTTCGCACATTAGATTCGGCTTCTTTTATTCGTCTTTCATCAAGCATTTTTCAGTTTGTAGTACATCTCAATACCATATAAGATTATATTATTTTCTATCGCTTCCTGCACAACATTAGACTTTTTGGAATCTTTCATTCTGATAAATTCTTCCTCTGTAAAGACTAAAACATGCGTTTTAAGAGGGAGCAGCGAGAGAGTGTCTGAAATTTTATCTTCAGCATTTTCTTCGTTGGAGATAAACAGAAGATCAACATCCGATGTTTTAGTTTGTTTATTCTTTGCATAAGAACCAAACAGAATTAGAACGAAAAAGCTGGTTTCAATTTTAGCCATGATCTCTTTATAGAGCTGTTGAATATTTTTATTTTTAAGAATCTGCTGCTTTCTTTCATTTTCTGCTTCATAAATCTCAACACCATAGTAAGACTGATTTAAGCTGCATAATGAGCTTTTGCCGACTTTTTTTGCTTGAAGAATCTTTTCTCCAATCAATCTTTGCGCGGCAGTGTGCGTTATCCGGTAATCCGCCTTAATCTGTCTGGCAATCTCCCTAATTGTTTTGGGATTTTTGTCTTCAATAAATGATTTTATTATTTTTAGCTTTGTCTTCATTATGTACTTAAATACATCACATTATGTATATAAATCTTTCTGGTCTGATCTGCATAATCGCGCTGATCTCTCTCGCCTGATTACCTCTACAAAACCATTGAGTGTAACACCATTAATTATATTATTGGCTAATTCCTTGTTTTCAACCTTATGAATATTCTTGTACTTAAATAATTGTATTTTTCGCTGTAGTTTTTTCTCAAGTTTAGCTAAGGAAGGAATTTCTTTTTGCATTGTTTCAAGGTCATGAATAGGCAGGATTTCTGCTGTCAAGAATTTCTCTTGCTTTAATTAATTTAATTGAGGACATTTTCAGCTAGTTGGAGGGAAGACCCATACATCAGAATAATCAGCTTTGTTATCGTTAAACTGAAGTATCTCCTGTCCGATACCGCCATAATAATCTATTTTACACATACCATAAAATGCACCGCCAGTATCTTCAGCTAAATACCACCCATCATTAGGCGCATTTATGTAACTACCTCCTAAAGAAGATTTAAATTTCGTATATACCCATGAACCATATGGAATATAGCAATTAGTTCCTTTATCAGGATTAACTGCAATAGTTCTTGAAGATTCTGCAAGTGTTCCAGTAGCTGTTAAAGCGGCAGATTGCGGACTACCAGAAGGACTCGCTTCTGGAGTTGGCTGGATAGTATTATATCTGTAAGATTTGCCTTGATACACCCCGCCACCTTGACATTTTACCTGTTCATAGAAACCTTTTTCTGGTACACAACACCACCCACCTTTATTCTGCAAGCATGTTTCTGTACCTGGGTAGTTTGAAGGGCTTGACAAGCAACCTTGTGGTGAACACCACTCTCCAGAAAAAACTGCCGTATTATAGGAAGTTGCTCTGATATCCGTGAACGTTGGGTTTCCAGAAGGTACAAAGTTTGGTTTTTGTTCTTTTGTTCTAGATTTGGCTATTTCTTTTGAACTGACAACCGAAGAACTATACTGAGGGAAATTATTACTGCTTGTAGCTGCTCCGGTTGCTGATAATGAGCTTGGATTATTTGCTGTAGTAGTTGGGGGTGCGCCAGTAGTTGCAGTTCCAACATCAGCACAACATCTGAAGCCGATGGAATAGTCATAATAATTCCAATCATGAGCAGTAATTTCTGCTGTACATCCAGCAGTTGCTGGAGCTCTTGCTGCATGAGTTCCTAAGAACAATGCATTATTAGGTCTTCCTGAAGGAGTATCAGCAACAATTTCATCAACATTACCTATCATGTCATATACCCCATAACCATTAGTACAAGCCGATAAAGAGCCAGTAACTACTTTAAAACCAGGAACCCGAGACAAACGGGGATCATCCAACTGATTATTATTTCTTCCTAAAGCACCCAAGGGCCATACTGCTTCTCTGTTACAACTTCCCTTTACATACTCATTGCCATAAGGATATGCGGTTTTACTTGGACCCATGCATGCAGTGACCCATTGATCACGAGTACATAATTGTTTGCCAGCATTTTTGCAAGCCTCTTCTGCAGACTTTCTATTGACAAAACTTTGAGGAAGAACTCCTTGTAAAGAAACAGCTTTAGGGACAAAAGAAGATGATTGCTCTGACCCGCGCGCAGGCATTTCCAGAGGAGAACCTTGTGAAGGAGGATTACTAACATATCTATTGTACTGGCTGCCAGCAGATCCACTGGGAGTATAATCAGGAGAAGCAAGTTGTCCAGTCGTTAGATCTACAACACTAGCTTCCCACTTATCTATACAAAACCTGCTATCTATGTTTGCCATCTCTTGAGGACAACCGTTAATTAGCTGAGTATTAATTCTTGTAAGGGTTGAACTTGGAATTTGTATTTGAGAGGGGCTTTGCGTCTTAGGATTATACAACTCATCAAAACCTATCCACCCATGCGCTGAGCTCCATACTTTACCTTTCCTGCTGGTAAGGAGCCATTGCGCAATCTGCCTCCACACTTCATCTATCTCTTTACACCTTTGAGAATTTAAACATCCAGCTCCTGGTTGAACTGTCCCAGCAACCCCCGAAGGCGTACTTGCAGAAGTTCTTGCTGGTGTGGAAGGTTGTCCAAAAACTGTATCAAGAATAGCTTTAACTACAGCTCTTCTGCCAGCAGCACCAAAATGAAGATTATCATTCGGACAAAATTTTCCGCAAGAATCGCTCCCAGGAGGATCTTCTGTAGCTGAATATGTATCAACAGCAAAATTTATCAAATCAGGTCTTCCTAATTTATTGTTCAAAAGATCGGCGTTGAATGTCTTAATCTTTTGTATTGCTTCAGGAGTACCATATCCCCCTCCTGTTCCTTTGGCGGGAGTATTTGTGAGCATTATAACTCCTATGCTGCTATCTTTATCTTTAACTATCTGAGCAAGATTTATAGCAGCATTTTTATATTGCTCAGGAGTAATACTTGATCCTGCCTGTTGACCATTAGCAGAGGGATTCAAAATGACATAGTCAAGGTTTCCATTTTGTAAAACAGCATTGACTAAATCGATCTGCGCCCCAGGCCATGCGCCTCCTCTTGCTCTTAGAATTACTTGTGATCCAGGACACATCTCTTTAATGATTTTTGTCATCATCATAGACGAAGAGATAGGTTGACCTTGCCAATCTTCAACTGTATTAGAAGCGCCTACCAATCCAAATACTTTGTTTCTGCAGCCTTCATAAGTTGAAACGCTTTGCGCGCCAATTGTTCCCAATTGAATTTGCGCACTAACACTGACTAGCAAGATCATTAACATTACAAAAACAATAATTAATTTTTTCATTCCACCAACCTAAATTTTTCACTCTGAGTGATTCTTTTCTCCAGTAAAGGATTTTCAACAATTATGTCTAATGTATACTCTCCTAATGTCGCATCTTCATCAAGCACAAAATAATCAGCAAAAACTGCTCTCTCCGATTCCTCCCTGCCTTCAATCTCAAAACTATAACTATTACTTTGGTCAATCTGTAAAACAGTTTCCCCAAAAGGGTCTCTTATTTCATAATTACGCACCAATAAAACATCTCCGTTATAAGTTGTACTTTCAACTAAGAAACGTATGTAAACATTCTCCCCTTTGGAAAAAGTTTCTTTAGTTTCAAAACAATTAAACTCATCATCAACAAAATTGCAGAATTCAAAATTGATTATAACCAAACTTCCTATCCTCCCTCCAGGCAAAAATTCCGCATTCAATACCGGCTGTGAAGAAATATCAGACCTAACTTCAATAACTCCAGATTTTACAAGTACTAAAATCAATGCGCTGGTAAACACCATCACTACAAGTATGATTAAGAGTTCTACTGCTATCCTGCCTCTTTTTTTCATTTTGTTTTCTTAATTACCCTATTTTTTGAATCCCAAATCCAGGGACGCTTAATCCATCATCTGGACATTCTAAACCTCTTCTTCCTTCCGCATTCGGCCAGCAGATATTTCCTTGACTAGAAGTTAGGGTGACAGTATCACCTACTTCAATATGACCAGAACCTGAAGTTTTAGTAATAGTGAAAAACGAACTAGCGCCTATTTTGTCGCAATTCACCTCGTGTGGATTATCCGCTGCGGGAGCGCAAAATCTTCCCCATTGGTTTGAAGACAAAGCTACTTTACTTCCACTATTTATAGTTCCGCTGCCAATTTCAGTATTAATACGGAAATGTTCCCATGAACCTACTGCATCCCTATCACAATAAACAGTATTGCTTGCATCGTTCCACGAACCGCATATCTTTCCTGTGTCGCTGATAGATAAACTAACAGTATCACCACTTTTTATTGAATTGTCAGGAGGAGGCGCAGGCGCAGGAGGAGTTGGTGTTGGTTGAGGCGTTGGTGTCTGCAACGACGGACTTTGATACTCACCAGTAAATTCTGGGAAAGTTAATCCACACCCGGCTTCCTTATTTATCTCAGAGAAATAAGCTTCTGTCTTTTGATATTCAGCGCTGTTCTTAACTTCTTCTGGGTAAGGAGGAGCTGTAGTCTGCAACCCTGGATAATATCTGTTCTTGAAAATTCCTAAATGCCTGCAGACATCTGTTTCATAAGCCTGCTTCCAGTTTTCCTTACCAGTCTGAACTAAACAGGCAACTGTATAATATAAGGCATTAACATCTTCTATATCCCCCACTCTTCTATTAAGGATAGACTGCGCATTCTGCATCACATTCTGGCAATTTCCTCTCTGGAATTCCTGATGCATTTTGCTGGCAACTTGTGAAACTAGAGGTTCCAATTGCAATGTAATCCTTTGCGAATGGGATGGTTTTCCGTAAGCAGGAGGCCTTACCAAATTCTGAGCATCATAACAGCTTCCGGCTGCGTCAGGCAATAATAATTCTGAAGTTACTGTTATCGTTTTGCTTTTCTGCTGGAAACTTTGTCCTGCAGCTGCCTGAGATTGGTAAACGCATTGCCCGCTGCTGCCTTGAGGTAAACCGACAAGATTCTGGACAACCAATCCATTGATGTTAAATTGAGCTCCAAGAATATCTGCTGAACTTAGAACAGTATTCCCATTCCTCGTAAGCGTACTTCCTGAAAGACCATATCCCTGGTTAGTATTAGTTATAGTAACACCTGCTGGAACCGTTATGGTATAACCATTACCAGTGTTTGAATATCCAAATGAAAATTGCTGCGTCTGTAAATTCTGTGGAATCTGGCCAAACGTTGGTTCTGAACATCCAATTTGTTTACTGTTTGCTAGAACTACAAATCCGCCGGTTCCAGAGAAGAAACTGTCACTTATGGTTCCCAAATTTATTTCTGGGTTATAAGGACCAGGAATCCCTTCCGGCATCAGTCTTGGCAGGTCTGGTATCGGATTATCCTGTAATCCTGAAACAGTTGTACGAAGACAATATTTGCCGCCGTCAGTTACTGTGTTTGTTTTAATCCTGATCTGGTCTCCTTTAACAAACAAGTTGGGAGTATCACAGGAAACAAACGATTGTGTATTTTTATCATAGCAGCTTATGTATGGATCAGCCATATAAGCTCCAGAACCGCCGCCAAACAATTTGACAATTTCAGGACAATAATATTTGCCAGTGTTAAGCTGCACTTGACAAATTCCCACTCCGGGAGGAGAAACGTCTATGATAGGGAAATAAAATTTTCCATCCCTGTATCCTTCATCAAAACAATTGCTTGGATCCTCATTAGGATCTACTTTAAGGTCTATAACAACATGATCATATCTATAAGCTGAATCAACTTTCTGCGGTGAAGGTATTGGAACTTCTACAAAGTCCCCTGATTTCAAATTTAACCCTCTCCCTCCATCGAGAGATTTTATTTTCTCACCTTCTAATGCAGAAGCTTGTGTAGCATGCAGACAGTCGCATCCTTGCGGACCGCATTGAACTCCAGGTCTGCCCTGATCTTCAGGACCCACACATTTCAGGTAGACATCATAATTCCTGATCTGGCATCCTGGAAGTATTAAAGCTCCTATGTTATAATTATAGACAGCGTTTCCTGAAGCAGGATTATAAGATGAAAATTCTCTTTCTGCTGGTATGGCATGTGCAGTGGACTTGAACGGGAATGCATAAGCTGAATCTAAGATAAAATCTACGCCTAACGGCCAGTCGTAACCAAATGCGGCTAAACACATTGATTGCGCAAAACCTTTCGCGCCGCCTTGGAAATATTGATTAAGTTGAGCGTTGCCATAATCATCTTGTATATCCTGGATGGATGATTCCGTGGCTTCAGAAATTGAACTTACTCCAGCGCTAAGAACGGCTTCTGCATCACCAAGAACACCCTTGTTCTCATCCTGAAAATTTAAAGGACTGCAGCTGTTAAAGAAGTAAGATATTGCTTTATAGAACAGTCCGCACATGTGCTGAGTAAATAGAGTTTTACACACGCCTGCATCATGCAGCCCGGTAATTTTAGCCTGTTCTATGCAGGATTGTAAACCAATCAGGATATTTTTCAACTGTATCAGCCTGGCTCTGATACCACTTAGGCAGATTGCCTGGAATGCGCCTACATGCTGAGTATGTGGATTGACTTGATGGAACTCTTCCTCGCCATCTGCTTTCAGGTAATCCGTAAGGTAGTTAGCTCCAAATGCTCCTGATCTGTCTCTTCCTCCATAATACCTTTCCTTCGGATAATTTGTACCTCTGAACGGGTTATTTTTATTGATAGTTGCCTGTCTATAAACCCAGTCTTCTGAAAATTCTTCATTAGCTTTCGCTGCCACTCTTGCTCCATATGAAGGAGTTTCATCTTCAGCTCCAGTACAGACGCATTGCGACAATCCTGTTTCCAGTTCTCCCTTAGTACCTTCATTTGCGAAACAGTCGCTGGTGTATCCTGCCGCGTAGGTATTCTCTCCTTTGATCGGTTCGCCATTTGTTCCATACAACTTTATAGTGTTTGAAGTTGTATCAATCTTTTCAACATAACATCCGTTAGGATTACCGTTTTTAGTATCGGCTACGTAACCAGGTTTTCTTGCATTCCCGCAGACAAATTTACAAGCCTGATCTACACCGACAATAATATCCTTTGAATCTTTTGGTTTGTAAGCAATTAAGGGCTGTCCTTCTGCCTGGAAGGCTTGGTCTAAACTTAATGCTCCATGCGGAGCTAACCATTGCAGGGTAACTGTTTTGCCTTCATCTGTATCTAAAGCAGCCTTCTCGATATAATACAACTGATTATTGACCGGATTCCTATAGCAGGGGAAAGCTCCTTCACTTTTTTTCTTAAGAGCCAGATCACTTACCTTCACACCAACTTCTTGTGCGACCAATTCCTGACAATTCTCAACAGGGATTAATGGTATGCCTCTGCTTGTTGCAGTACATTGCTGCTGCTCCAAAATCACAGTTTTGATCTGATCAACTTCCCGGTCATCAGTCCACCCTGCCGGAACGGCTCTGCAGAAAACACGGTCGCAGGTCCACTTGTAAGCTTGATCAAGAGCCGCTTCCGCTTTCCATAACGCTGCAGTTTTTGGACATAATGCATCTAATGATCTTTCCTTATCCATCCAATTCTGGTCTTCACTAGACCTAGGCTGGTTCTCAGGTCCTGTAAACAAACCATTGACCTCCTGCCAATGGTCTATCGTAGACTCCATCAATAATTGTTCTTGGTTTCCTGGACATCTTTCATCTTCTGGCTGTCCTGTAGAGAAATAAGTTTCCAGTTTGGAAACAAATAATCTTGACCATCTAACCGTCAACCTGCTTAAGAAAGAAGAGATACAGCCAATCCCGGTAACCAAAATTGCTTTCTCAAGGTATGGCAAAACAAGATCGATCTTATCCACTGTCCATTTGATCGCCTCCAACCCTTCCTCAGCTAGAAAATCTGGAAGCATATCCTTGCTGTCTATCGGTATATCAATAAAGTAACTTAGATCATAGCAGGCATTATCAGTTTTTGTTTCACTCCATTTACCATCACCCAGCCTTTCCCTGTAACTGATCTTTAGTTTCAAAGGGAATACTACTTGTCTTTTTTGAAATTCATTCCAGTAATCATCACTTCCTTCACTTAACTTCTCGGCGCTGTTAAGATTAAAAGTAACATACCATGAAGTCCGGTCTGCATTTGGAAGAGGATTACGAGGCTGAGGTGAAAGGATGTTGCATCCCAATTTGAAAGCTTCATCTTCCTGCATACCTTGCGTGCATGCTTTCTCAAACTGCACATTGTTTATTTCAAAAGCTTCCTGTCCAGGTACGACTCTTCCGGTTGAAATATCTCTTCCAGCTATTCCCTGTCCTCTATAAGATAGATTAAATACGGCAGTGATGACCTCTCTTCCTTCATCTAATAACCCGGGGTCAAGCCTGAATGGAGCCTGGAACTGAGCTAGTGAAAGCACAGTAAAATCTCCCTCGCCAAAACATGATTTCAAGGTTAAAGTTGTTTTTGCAAATCCAGACTTGCCGCTTCCATCTACAGCAATGACATAAACATGGTAACTATATTGCTGCAATGCTGCTGCCTGCTGGATAGGGAAAATCGTCTGCTGCTGCAATCCTGAAGGCACTAATTGTGGTGAAAGATCAACCATGTCAAACGGCTGCGATTCAAAATTAACTTCACTGAAAGTAAATTCCCCATTATCATTTGCAGTAACTTTTTCCCAGGCATCGTCAAAATCAGGCTGATATTCTGCTCCTCTCTGCCTGTAAACAAAAAGATAGACTTCGGACCCTGCTTCCGTCTCACCATGAATACTGGAAACGGCCCTGCCCTGGTAAAATTCCGCGCCTTTCTCAACTTTGAAATTTTTGATCTGAGGAGCCTGAGTATCTGAAATTAAGGTGAAAGATTTTTCAGTCTCCCATCCTGCCAAATCTTTAACTAAAATCCTGATCTCATTCTTACCTTCCTTCAAGCTGACCGTTCCCTTGATGGAAGTTCCTTTTCCCTTAACCGCAGAACTGCTGCCAAGGAAAATTTCATATTCAGCTTCTTCAGAAATCTGCGCAGTTATTTCAAAAGAACTTTTGTCAACTATCTTTGGCGGATCAGCCATCTCTATTTTAGGCCTGCTGGTGTCGGCAAAAACCTGCCCTTCAAATTTCTGAACATTCCCATCTGCATCGCTGGATTCAATAACTATGTTGTTCGCAACATTGCTCCTAAGAGAAATCCCCCTGAACTCAAATCTTCCAGCAGGTATTTCTGCAGTTTCGACTGCGCTTCCAGAGACTGCTTCCAATACTTCAGCGCTTACCAATCGCTGCGCCATCGCCGCAGTTGTACCAGCTAAATTTCCATCAACAAAAATCTTTACTTGCGCTCCTACTTCCGTAAACCCAACTGCATCTAAACTGCTGCCTGCAATCCTCTCCGGCAATTCCACTGCAAGTTCAGGAGGAGTAATGTCCGGTTCGGGAGTGGTAAAAGAATATAACGCTCCCGAATTATCATCTATTTCATCGCTGCTTTTAACACTGTAATAATAAGTCGTTTCAGGATTAAGATTAGCAAGAGTCATCTGGTGGCTTTGTAATAAACTTGCATCACCTACAGTTGTCAAATCTTCTTTATCTGAGCCATAACTTACAAAACTGTCAGCAGGCTCATCTGTATCCCAAGCTACCACAGCACTGTCATCCCTCAGATTCTGCACCCTTATGTTTGAGATCTCTAAGGCGCTTACAACTGGAAGGTTGAGGAACAGAAGTATAACTAATAAAACACTTATCTGCGCTCTCTTTTTTGTTTTACTCATCTTATTAGTCTATTTGTCAATTCATCTACCTAATCTCAGGTTCAGGTACAAAAACACTTTTTGTTTCCAGATTTCCGATAAGATTGAACATCTCTTCCTCTCTGGAACTGCTGGTGCTTAAGACATGGAACACTATCTCTTCCGCATCCCTTAACTGATCCCATGGCACCGTCCAATTCATCCTGTAACCGCCTGTTATCCTCTGATCTTTTAATACGTCTATCTCAAGTCTATAGTTAAAATCAGCTCTTGCTAGGAAAAGGATAGCATCTTCCTCCCCAGCATTAATGCTCGCTGCATTTATCTGTGGACTAAATTCCGCAGACTTCACAACATCCATCTTATGGAAAGGAGCATCAGGCAGATCATCATTCTTTGTGTAAACCATTTTTATTAAAGCAATCTCGTCATCTTCTAATTCCTGTCCTGAACTTTCTATCTTCTCATTTACGTTGCTACCGGCAGCATGTTTTACAACTCTTATTTTATCAGTAGGAAATTTAAACAAAGGTGCCAGTTCAAGTTCCGTCTCCGTTCCAGCAGTTGTTACAACTCTTTCCCAGTCTTCCTTGTAGCCTCTTTTTTCTCCCCTAAGTATACCGCCAACGCAATAAGGGAAGTTTCTTGCCACGCCAGAAAAACCTTGTCCAGCAAAATCAAATTCAGATTGGCCCATATCGCAGCTGTATCTTAAACAAGTAAAACTTAGGTTTACATCGCCCAGATCAAGCCGATTATAAACACCTTTGTTATTTTCTATCAGCTCGTAAGTTCTTACTGTCATGGGAACATTCATAACATCACAATAATCTTCATCAGTAGCCTTATCCAATATAACTGACTGCCTGGCAAAAGCTTCCTGCCGGCTGGGATAATTTCTGATCAGGTGAACTGTGAAAGCCATCTGGAAAGTATAGCCGGTAGTGTCATCATACACTGTTACCAGAACCGGGTAGACCAAATCATAGGTAAATTTCCAAGTCTGGATGCACAAGAAAGACAGAAGTTCACTGCCACCAAGCTGGGAACTTTGCATCTTGTTTCCGGCAAGAGGAGTTACACCAAAAGTGTAAGGATAAGTTTGGTCAAAGTTGAACTTTACTCCTATCTGGGGGTTTTTTACATTCTCTCCAATATTCCAGACGTAATGATTCTGGTAGTAAGGATATTCTTCAGGAAATTCTACAAAATTTGTTCCTTGAATCTTAAGTTCTCTGACATTTACACGTAACAAATCAAGCAGAGTGCTTTTAACATTCTCAACATCCCATGTTCTTTTGCTGCAGCTTAGATCCATTCCTGCCACAGGAACTCCAGGATGTTCTAATGCTATTAGATCCTGAGTAATATCCTCAAGTTTCAGTGTCTCCATCTCTTTTTCTATTATTCTTGAAGCCATCTCATGAACATTTTTCAATTTAACCGGAGATTCTGCGACATGATTGATGACTTCGGTTATTACTTCTCCACTCTTATCGCGGATCTCTATTTCCCATCTAAGATTGAAAAGAACTTTACTTTCAACAATTTCTGTATTAGCAGCAAGAGAACTTTTTTCTATCAGGTCATAGTTTTCCTGAAAAGCTTCCATCTCAAAGAGACAATCCCTGACATGTTCTTCCAAGTATCTGTCTATGTCAAATTTTATTTCAGCTAATGACGGAACGTCAGTATTTCTTCCATAAGCCCAGTAAGGAACGACATTTTGCGGAGATACGCGTAAGTGGACACTGCTGTCCTCAGAGATCCTTGCAGGCACTTCTATATAGCCCCCCTGCAGTCCGATCAAGAATAAAGCTTCACTGCCAACCCGATCAATGCATGCAGTTATGAAGTTTTCTACTTTTCCTTTTTCCGTAGGGATAATTTCTTCCGGCTTGAAAGTTACAACTTCTCTTTTTACAAATATTACCAGGATCAAAGCAAGAAGAAGCAAAATCCCCAGAATGATAAAAACAGTGACTTGTCCACTCTTGTTGAGTGGGCACCTTCTTCCGACTTGTCCTTTTTTACCGTTAAATCTTTTAGAAATAACTCTAATTACATCTACTCTGTACCTCTTTTTATACATTGGTTTTAGTATAGTCGGATGATTTATAAAGCTTACTCCCATTTACGACTAAGAAAAACGATCTGAACGAATCAAAATAATTTAATCAAAATTTGTTTTTAAAAATATTTTCCAAGAAAAAGATTGCATTTAACCTTCATCCGATATAATGAACTTCTTTATTTTTTGCTTTCGTTCCTGCCTGCAGCCATTGCATCTCAGATGCCCATTCTTGAGTAGTCTTGATCAGTTCGTTTTCAACTTCAACAATATTTTTGCTTATTCTGTCCAGTTTAATTCCCCACTTGAATTTCTTCTCCAGAACTTTTAAGATTTCTTTAGCTCCTTTTATACCCAGGTATAGTGGATTGCCAAATGTCTCCGCCAGCAAAGAAACACCTTTTACCTTTCTTTTTTGACCTAATCCCAGCAAGATTCCTGAAACTCCAACAATATGCCCTACAACACCAAAGATATCTTTTTCTACATGCATTCCTTTCTTGACATATTCCTTAAATAACTTAGCATCATTTCCAGTACAAAAAACTTTAGGATTGTCTGGAACATGCTGCAAACCAATCCCGCCGGTAGTAATCATCTCGACGCATTTATGATGCTTAACAATTTTCAGTACTTCTTCACAAAAAGTATAACAGCTTTCTTCATCTATAGGCTGTATATCCCCGGCAAGTAAAAGTAAATCTCTCTTCTTGCTTTTGCCAGAATATTTCTTATAGTACACTTCAATTTTAGGCATCTCTATCAGATTATTTTCATTTACAAAAACTGAATGGGGAAATTTATATGAAAAGAATGAGCATAATTTTTCTGCCTTCAATTCTTCAATCAGAAAATCGACAACTATTTTTCCAACATTACCTATACCGGGCAGTCCTTCAATGAATAAAGGTTCGTTAAGTTTTGGAGTTTTTCCTTTCGAAGTTACTTCCCACCCTGATTGCATTAACTATAGTACGAAGCAGATATTTATATAAGTTTGGATTTGGACACTTGCTACGCGCACTATTTTGACAAGATAATTTTATAAATCGAGATGAGAATAGCCGCGCCATGAAAGAACAAATCGATGAGCGATTGTTGAATCTGGAAATTTCCCCTACTCTGGCCATAAATGAGAAATGCAAAGAGTTAAAGGAACAGGGCAAGGAAGTTCACAAACTAGGACTTGGAGAATCACCTTTCCCAGTACCTGAGTCTGTAGTAAGATCCCTCCAGCTTAATGCTAGAGTTAATAATTACCTTCCTGTGAAAGGACTGCATGAACTAAGGAAAGCTGTGGCAGAATTTCACAATAAGAGAGATCAGATCAAAGTTCAGGCAGACAATGTCCTCATAGGCCCCGGATCCAAAGAACTGCTTTTTATCCTGCAGCTTGCTTTCAATGGAGAAATTATTCTGGCAAGTCCATATTGGGTTTCTTATGAATCTCAGGCAAATCTTCTTGGTAAAAAAATCCATAAGATTGAAACTAATCTTTCTGATAACTGGTCTGTGAACCCAAAATTGTTGGCAGAAATAGCTGAAAAAGATGCTAAAGGTCGAAATCTTCTGTTCATCTTAAATTATCCAGGCAATCCTTCTGGAACGACATATACGAAAGACCAGCTTAGGAAAATTGCTGAAACTGCAAGAAAACATAACATAATCATTTTATCAGATGAGATTTATGGACAATTAAGCCATAAAGACGAACACGTTTCAATAGCTAGATTTTATCCCGAAGGGACTATCATCAGTTCAGGATTGTCAAAATGGTGCAGTGCAGGCGGCTGGAGGCTTGGAACATTTCTGTTCCCTCAGCAGTTGTTTCCCCTGATGAAAGCGATGAGCACAGTTGCCAGCGAAACTTTCTCTTCAGTTAGTTCCCCCATACAACATGCTGCAATAACAGCTTTCAAAGGGAATCAAAAGATTAAAGATTATCTAATACACACTAACAGAATCTTTTACAGTCTTGGCAATGAATGCGCAGAAAAATTATCGGACGCAGGGATTAAAGTCAATCCCCCTGAAGGAGGATTTTATCTGTTTATCGATTTCTCCTATTTTAAAGATGGATTGGAAGAAAAAAAGGTAACTAATAGTAAAGAACTATGCGCAAGAATTCTTGAAGAAACTGGAGTCGCGATCCTTCCAGGCAGTGTTTTTGGAAGACCAGAACAAGAGTTAACTGCAAGACTAGCTTACGTTGACTTTGATGGAGTTAAAGCACTAGAAGAAAGCTATAAGGTTTCTTTAGATCAAGAACTCCCAGTAGATTTCACTAAGCAATTCTGTGCAAAAGTAGTGACAGCTGTTGACAAGATTATTGAGTGGTTAACAAAAATAGAGATGCGAGGGACGTGACTTGAACACGCGTACCCACTAAGGGACCACCCCTTCTTGTGTAGGTTTGCTACATCTCAAGGTGGCGGATTTGACCACTCTCCCACCCTCGCATGAGACTTCATAATCAAAGAATTATTTAAAAGGTTTTGCCTTGCTCACAAATTTATTTCCATCAGCAAAAAATCTCCATTGAAGATGAAGATCGTCTTTTATGCCAATCCTTGAACTTGAAACAATTTTTTTAAATTTAAATCCATCATCAAACACCTTGATTTCTTTGCCCACCTGTAACCCATTGTATTTCTTATCAATTCCTAGAGCTAAGCATAATTTCCCCGGACCGGAACACAAATTAGTTATTTTTTCAGTTCTCCTTCTTACCTTAATTTTGTGAAATTTGTTTAATGGTTCAACTGCCCTTATCAACACAGCGCCAGCACTATTTTTATCCGTTGTAAAGTTCAGACAATTATACATCCCGTAAATCAAATAAACATAAATATGCCCGTAAGTCTCAAACATTAAAGAGCTTCTTTCTGTTTTTTTATATGCATGTGAAGCTTTATCCCTACAATATGCTTCCGTTTCTACAATTCTTGATTCAAACCCATTAACGTGAATGATCTTACCAAGCAAATCCTTAGCTGCTTCAACTGTATCTCTTGCAAAGAAAGAGCTAGTTAATTGTTCCATCATTCCCTGAGAAAAAAGTAATGTTAAAAATATTTTGCAACTATTTTGCAACTAATTAGCTGTATAACTCTTGTTTCCAGCAATAATTTCAATTTCATAAACGCCCCTGTCTTCATCATCAGATTTGGGATTGTTATATAAATGACCTTGAGGGATTTCTATCCTTAATTGCTCTACAACCTCTCTTAAACCGTCGTTTTTTCTCTTTCTTTTTAAAATTTCATCAATAATAAAATCTGGCAGCATTCAATAAGTAAATACTTACAAATATTTAAACATTAGGCATATACCCTCAAATATATTGGGCCAAACTTCCAACCAGCCAGCCGACAATGTACCCTATAACTCCAGCTCCAACACCAACAAGGACGATTTCCATCCCGGATTTGAACCAGTTGCGTTTAGTGTACTTTGTTTTAGCCAAACCCACTACAAACAGGACCAGGACAGTAAATACTGTTGCCACCGTCGCTGCAGCCATTCCCGGAAAAAAAATGAAAGGAGCAATCGGAAATAATGAACCCACTAAAAAGGAAAGAAACATCGTAACAGAATTTTTAAGGGGAACCTCCAGTTTATCTTTTGATATCCCTACTTTTTTTTGCACCATGTAGTTGCAGACAAATTCTGGATGATTATATTTGGCAGATTTTTTAAAGATCGAATCAATTTCTTTCTTACTTAAACCTTCCTGCATCAAAGATCTTTTCATGTCATCATAGCACTTACGCGGATTTTTTTCCAAAAAAACCTTTGTCTCTTCAATTTCATTCTCGTAAACTTCCCGCTGTGATTTTGCCGAGAGGTAACTTCCTGCGGACATCGAGAATGCGCCGGCAAACATGCTGGCCAGTCCTGCAAGTAATATTGCAAATTTGCCTCCCCCTCCAACATAAACTCCTAGAACCAGACCAAGGTTGGAAACTAATCCATCTTCCATGCCAAAAACAAAGTCTCTTACTAATTCCTTCATTGCAGCACCGCTTCACATCGTCCGGAGACACATTTGGCTTCTCCTTGTCCGCAATCGAGAGTTTCTGGTTCACATACTGCTGTGCATAATACTCCCCTGCAATCTGGAGCATTTTCTTTATTTACCGCATCTACAGCATGACAGCAGGCAGCAGGGACACAATCTGCATCTGCTGTACATACTTTCTCTGCCGGAACGCAGGAAACTAGAAATAATGAAAATACTGATATCAATAAAACTAAACATCTTATCTTTTTCATGTAAACACCTCTTTGGTATACTAATCCATTCTAGCACGATACATCCTTATTTATCGTAAAAAATCTTTCCCATACATTAATTTCTCGTTTATTTCTCCTCTTAAATTTTCACTTATAAGTTCTTTAACTTTTTCTTTAGGATAATTTGCTAATAACCAGGATAATTTCACTAATGCTGTATTAGCAAGCATATCCTTTCCGGTGATAACCCTCAAGTCAAGCAGATCTCGGCCTTTACTATAAACATTCATGTTAACTCCGCCAAATAAACATTGCGTCGTCATCACAACAATGCAGCCAGAATCAATCACTTTATTTATAGCTGGATATATCTTCTTGTGAACCATCGCTTCCTTATTTGGAACTTGCCCAGGAGTATGCCCTAAACCTGTCCCTTCAATTATCAACCCCTTATATCCTTTGAAAAATTCAAACTGTTCCGGGAACATGTTGATATGTATTTTTAGCAGCCCAACCTTTTCTTCCATCTTTGGTTTAAGTATTAATTTATCATTTCTTTTTGGATAATTTTTCCGGGTAAATTTTATCTTCCTTGTCTTGTAATCAATAGTTGCCAGCGCATTGTCATTGACAGCCTTGAAAGCATCCCTCCTTGAAGAATGTAATTTATAAGTTTTAGTTCCAGGTAAAATAAGACAGGACTCGTCTTCAGCGCTTTCATGCATACAGATCCCAACTCCGCCAAAATCTGTTTTAGCAGCAAATTCTGCCGCGCAGACAAGATTCATCCCTGCATCTGAAGAACCTCTGTCAGACGACCTCTGCGACCCTACAAATATTATTGGAACTGGAGAAGATTCAACGATAAAACTTAAAGCCGCAGAAGCCGCGGCTAAATTGTCTGTACCCATGCCGATAATTATCCCTGTTGAACCTTTCCTGACATGATTCTCGATAGCTTTTGCAATCAGTTCAAAATGTTTAAACCTTAAGTCATCGCTCCACATCTGGGAGATAAGTTCTGACTTAATGTTAGCAATCTCTTTTAGTTCAGGAAACATCCGCACCAATTCGTCCGGACTGAACTCTGTTGAAACTCCGCCGGTCCTGTAGTCAACTTTACTGGCGATAGTTCCGCCTGTGTGCAGGATTGAAATAGTTGGAAGATTTTTATTTTCAGGTGTTTTTTTTACTGGAAGCTTGTTTTGTTTTGCTTTTTTTAGGAGAGTAATTTTTTTTACATCTTTTTTCTCAAATCCCATATTGTAGCCATTCCCTAACTTTAACATTACAACATTCTGATCAGAACTTGGCATGAGAATTCCTTCTTCAGATCCTTTTTTTGTAGATATTTTAACTAAATCACCTGTGTTTGACATGTTATTAAGAAAGTATAAATGTTTATTAAGGTTTTGATGGTTGGTATGTGCATAGCGTGAATATCACCAGTGAGGGCTTTGTATCCTCGATAGTCAAAGTGCGTACGCTCGTAGAGACTCCATAAACCTAGAGACGAGCGCCCAGAACTAGTTATGCACATACGATGGTTGTGATAGACAGGACGACTTTATTTCACAAAACTTTATATAACACTTGCAAATAAATTCTCAAAACAAAGAGCCACGTCAGACTCACTCTTTTGTTGACGCGAGTAGAATGTGGCGCCTTCCCGTAAGGAGCGTCACCTTCCACAACCAACCTCACAAATAGATTGTATCGTTCGTAATTTGACGGAGGCTCTTTATGAGGTACAAGCAAAATGGAAGATTATAAAGTTAAAGATATATCATTGGCAGACTGGGGCAGGAAAGAGATCTCTATCGCAGAGAAAGAAATGCCTGGATTGATGGCATTGAGGGAAAAGTATGCTACGCAAAAGCCGCTGCAAGGGGCAAAAATTACTGGTTCGCTGCATATGACCATCCAGACTGCCGTGCTGATTGAAACTCTAACTGCCTTAGGAGCGCAGGTAAGATGGGCTTCCTGCAACATTTTTTCAACACAAGATCATGCTGCTGCAGCTATCGCTAAAGCAGGAATTCCTGTTTTTGCCTGGAAAGGTGAAACTCTTAAAGATTACTGGCAGTATACATTGCAGGCTTTAACATTCCCCGATGGTTCAGGACCTCATCTAATCGTGGACGACGGAGGAGATGCAACCCTGATGATCCATAAAGGTGTAGAAGTTGAAAAAGATCCTTCAATATTGGAGAAAGATTATAGTTCTGATGGTGAAGATTTCAGCGAAATGATGAATTGCCTGAAAGAAGTTTACACTCATGATAAAGAAAAGTGGAGTAAAATTTCTAAGGAAGTAAAAGGAGTTTCAGAAGAAACTACCACAGGAGTGCATAGGCTTTACCAGATGATGCAGGAGAACAAGCTGTTATTTCCTGCAATTAATGTTAATGATTCCGTGACCAAATCAAAATTTGATAATCTTTACGGATGCAGAGAATCTTTGGTTGACGGAATCAAAAGAGCTACAGACGTAATGCTTGCAGGCAAGGTAGCTGTAGTTGCTGGTTACGGAGATGTAGGTAAAGGCTGCGCGCAAAGCTTAAGAGGATTTGGATGCAGAGTTATTGTAACAGAGATCGATCCGATCAACGCTTTACAAGCGGCCATGGAAGGCCACGAAGTCAAAAAGATGGACGAAGCAGTTAAGGAGGGAGATATTTTCATAACTTCGACCGGCAATTATGGGATAATTGTTGACAAACATTTCTTAGCTATGAAAGATCAGGCTATCGTATGCAACATTGGACATTTTGATAACGAGATCGACATGGATTGGTTAAATAATAAAAGCGGCGCAATAAAAGAAAACATCAAGCCGCAGTATGATAAATATACTTTAAGCGGCAAAGAGATTTATGTTCTTGCTGAAGGAAGATTAGTTAACCTAGGTTGCGCAACTGGACATCCTTCCTTTGTGATGAGCAGCTCATTTACAAATCAAGTGTTAGCGCAGATGGACTTGTGGAGTAAAGATTACCAAATCGGAGTGTTTGTTCTTCCTAAAAAATTGGATGAAGAAGTCGCGCGCCTGCATTTAGAGAAACTAGGGGTAGAAATCGATGAATTGACTGACAAACAAGCCAGATATCTTGGCATACCTAAACAAGGACCTTATAAGCCGGAACATTACAGGTATTGAGACATGCTGCCTCTTAAAATCATCGAAAAGTATTACAAGCCCGACACTAAAGCTTACAATATTCTCGTGATCCATGCTGCCTTGGTGACCAAGAAAGCTCTGGAAGTTGCAAAAAGGGTGCCTGAACTTAAACCAGACCTGCAATTCATCCAGGAAGCCGCTATGCTCCATGACATCGGCATCTTTAAGACTAAAGCAGAAGATATTGATTGCCATGGCGACAAACCATACCTCTGCCATGGATATCTAGGAAGGGAAATTTTGGAAAAAGAAGGCTTCCCAAAACATGCCTTAGTTTGTGAAAGGCATACAGGAGTTGGGATCTCTAAGAAAGAAATTGAAAAAAACGACCTTCCCCTGCCCAGAAGAGACCTGGTTCCTTTTTCTGTTGAGGAAGAAATAATCTGTTTCTCTGACCTGTTTTACTCAAAGAACCCTGCATCTCTTACAACAGAAAAATCTTTAGAAAAAATAAGAGAAGAGTTATCCCAGTTTGGGGAAGATAAAATTGAAAAGTTTAATGACTGGCGTGAGAAGTTTAAGGAAATATGAAAGAATATGATGTAATTGGTTTGGGTAACACTTTGATGGATCTTTTGATTGAAGTAGAAGATGATAAACTTTTGGAACTTGATCTTAGCAAAGGAAAATTTCATTTACTAGATGGACTAAATGCTGAGAAGCTGTTAGAAAAAATAGAGAAAGACGAACTAAAGATGGAAATTGTTCCGGGAGGTTCTTCTGCTAATACTGTTAAGGGCATTAGTTTTCTGGGAGGAAAATCTATTCTTATCGGAAAAGTAGGTAATGACAACCATGGAGAAGTTTACATCCAGGAGATCAACAAACATGGAGTTACATCCCGAATAAATAAGCATTCTTCGATAACTGGACATGCTGTCACTTTCATAACTCCTGATGCTGAGAGAACTTTCTCAGTCCATCTTGGAGCTGCAGTACAATTATCTAAAGAAGATGTTCTTGAAGAAGATATTCAAAAAAGTAAAGTTCTGCATCTGGAAGGCTATCAAGTAGAAGGGCCGACCAGAGAAACAATCCTTCACGCAATTAAGCTGGCAAAGAAACATAACACCTTGGTCTCCATAGATCTCTCTGACTCTGGAGTCATAAGGAGAAATAAGGAATTCCTGAAAGAATTGGTAATGCATCATTCTGATATTGTGTTTGTTAACGAGGTTGAAGCTAAAGAATTTACCGGTCTGGAAGAAAAAGATGCAGTTGTAGAATTGGCAAAGCACGCAGATATTGCAGTTGTTAAACTGGGCGTAAGAGGATCGCTTATCTGTAAAGGTAAAAATATAATTTCAGTTGACTCTCATCCTGCAGAAACCCTTGACACCACCGGAGCGGGCGATAGTTACGCCGCAGGTTTCTTGTACGGTTTTTGTAACGGCTGGACTTTAGAAAATTCCGGCAAGTTAGGCTCTTTACTGGCTTCTAAAGTTGTTGAGAAGAAGGGAGTAAGGTTTGATTTTAACGCTGAAGAACTCAAAAACAAGATTAACTCCTTAAGCTCTCAATAGCTTTCATAATTTCTTCATATGGAGAATTAACCGGAGGAGTTTTAACTTCTAATTTATTTTCTTTAGTATCTTTTTTTCCATCAACAACTTCTTTCTGATATTTGACATTCCAGGTCTTGTCTTTAATATTTTTTGCTATTGAGTCAAGATTATATTTTGCCTGTTTTGACTCCCACATCAATCCCTGCAATTTATCATCCTGCCATCTTGGCAGAATATGGATCTCTAATTTTCCTTTGGGATTATCTTCACATCTGCCTGATTTAAGGATTATGTTTGTAGCATGAGCCTGCAGTCCTTCAAATACTGCCGTACTTGCTAGAGATGCTGTAAAAAATAAGTGAGAAGAATCCTGCTGGGAAAGTTTTTCAACTTCCCTCTCTTCAGATTTGCTGTAGATAATAATATGCCCTTTTGTTAAATTTTTATCTGGGATGACGCAGAGAACTTTCTCATCTTCATATAATACTTTAGAATTATTGTAGATATCTTCCAGATGTTTGGGAATTTCTCCGTTTCCCGAATGCCATTCTGCGGGATGCCTGCCAAAATGATTTTTCATCATTATAGGTAAATTTTGCTGCAGCATCTTCTGTTCATTTTCACTTAGCCCATCTCCTTTCCTGTTAAATAAGAAATTAAAGAAACCGTCATCATCTTCCCTTGGTAAAAGATGGACCATGAAATGCGGACTCTGCTGTCCGGCAGCTCCGCCGATAGCCATGAAAACGTTGATTCCTGTTTTCACTACAGCAGATTTAAGAGATTTACTTAATCCAGGGATCAAAGAAAATTTATGTTTAAATTCTTCACCTGGAACATAAGCAGGCATGGGGTAGTGTTCCTTAAGCATGTAAACGACGTGCCCCTTAACTGCAGGATAGATATCTAAAAGAGCAATAGTCTTATCATCTTCAAAAACTTTTTTTGCGTTGGGGATCTCTCCCGAGATCAATTTACAGAAGACGCATTGCTTTTTCTGTTCTTCTAATTGTTTTTTTATCTCTGGAGTTAGCTGCATTTTATAAGTACTTATGATTTAAAGTTTCTCATTAAAGCGTGTACCACCACATTACTGTCTGCGCCAAGGACCTTTGCTGAAGCCATTATTTTATTGAGAGCATATCCTTCACCAATACCTTTCCTTGTTTCTCTTCTGGCTGGAACAAAGCAAACCTTATCAAAAACCATATCGACAATATTCAAAGCTTCTTGATAAGGCAGCCATATCCCATTATCTTTATAGGGAATAAAAATCATTCTCTTAACTCCATAGCTGCTGCTTGAGATGTGCAAAATCCTTTCTCCAGCAGAAAGATAGTCGCGGCGTGATTGCTTCCCAATAACATTTACATCAGGCATTTGACCATCGACAAGTTCATCTAACCGCGCAACATCAATATTTCCTTTAAATGAAATGTTAACTTTCTCCGGAGACCAGGTACGGTTATTTTGTAAAGAATATACACTATTAACTATCTTAGGCAGTTGTTTAGAACTAATACAGAAATACCTTGTATCTTCAGGAAAATTCCCGGCTGATTTTGTTTGAAAGTAATCTTCATCAAACATCTTACCAGTTAAAGAATCTATTACTTGTAATGAAATCTTCTGATCTTCAGGAGAATTAACTAAGAGGTACATGTTTTTTATTAATGTTGATAATATTTCTGTCATTCTCTACATTAACACATTAAAACCACAATATAGAATCTACTTCTTCTTACTTTTCTCAACTTCTTTGGTAAGTTTTAATTTTTTGATAAGTTCCTTATACCTGTTCCTAATGGTAACTTCAGTTACCCCAGCTACGTCAGCAACTTCCCTTTGAGTTCTTTTCTCACCATGTATCAAAGAGGCCACATATAACGCTGCTGCCGCAATACCCGTAGGACCTCTCCCAGAAGTCAATTCGATATCTCTGGCCATCTCTAAGATCTCTACTGCCTTACTTTGAGTTTCCGGGCTTAATTTTAATGCTGAGGCAAATCTAGGGATATAATCTGCCGGGTTTGAAGGTCTGATTGAAATTTCTAATTCTCTGGTTACAAACCTGTAAGTTCTGCCAATTTCTTTTTTCTCGATACCTGAAGCTTCACCCATCTCATCTAATGTTCTGGGAATTTCATGCCTTCTACAGGCAGCATATAATGCTCCGGCTACAACTGATTCCATCGATCTTCCTCTCACCAGCCCTTTTTGTACAGCCAGCCTGTAAATCCTTGCTGCTTCTTCTTCAACTGATTTTGGCAATCTTAAGAACGAGCTTACTCTCTTCAATTCTGCTAAAGCTACTTTTAAATTCCTTTCGATAGCTGTACTGATACGTATATTCCATTTCCTTAATCTGAAAAATCTATCCCTTTCCTTGTCTGACCCTAATCTGTAGAAATCTGAAGTCGTACCTACTTCTGTACCTAGACCCTGATCAAATTGGGTCTGGCTTGAAGGCGCTCCAGTTCTTCTTTTGCTTACCTGGCCGTCATCTTCAAAATTACGCCATTCTTGGGAGAAATCGACCATACGGTCTTCAATAACAGTACCGCAATCTCGGCAAATCGTCTCTCCTTTTTCCACATTCCTGAAAATATTTTTGCTTGCGCACTCAGGACATTCTTTGATATTTTTTCGAATCATCTTTTCTGTTTGTAGAACTCCATCACCATTATGCTTAAATATAAATCCTAAAAACCTTTTATAAATCTTTCGGTAGAATATTCCATTTTTTCCAATTTGACCCTTACAGAAACATTTATATACCTAAATTATTTCCTTGAAGCATGCAAAAAAGAGGGCAGCTGGGCATCATAGAATTCAAATTCTTCATCATAGGTTTGTTTATTGGGATTCTGGCAGGATTGATATTGGTATATTTAGGAACTGCTAACGTTTTGCCTTTCAAAATTCCTTTAGTCTGTCCTGCAGTATAGAAAACATTATTAATCAACCTTAAGTTCTTTTTCTGATTAAAACAAGTAAACGAGGTACTGGAAGATGGATACAGAAAAATCAAAGATTTTTAGTCTCCACAGAAATCAAGGAGATGATTTCTGATGGACGTGGAAAAAATTCAGAAAATTAACAATTTAGCTTTAGATTTATTGAAACAAGGTTTAGCGTCTGATAGGGAAGAAGCTACCAAGCAAGCCGAAAAAATATATGGGGGACAAACTGAAGATTACGATGCCCTTAAGGAAAGAATCGCCCAAGTTGAACCTAAGAGAGAACTTGTAAATAAAGGATCAACTTCCGAACTAAGCCAGGATCAAATTAAGGACATCCTTGAGCAAAACACAAAATTCCTTGTAAAAAAGATAACTCAGTTCCAGGAACAAATCTCTTCCATGGAAAAAGAGATGCAGTCTCTAAAAAGCCAGCTGGCTTATAATAAAATACCTTCAGCAGGACAAATTCTTACCAAAGAAGCAGTCAAGCCAAATGAACAAGCTGAAAATAATTCACAACGTAAAGAAAATGTTGAAAAACATCCGCGCATGGGAGGGTATTCCGAACAAGATGTTTCCGTGGAAAAATTCTTTTACATGGGCAATAGTTAAAGCCCGCCTTTCTTAGTTTTGAAACATAAACTTTAAATAGTACTACTCAAAAATAGTACACTCATGGCAAAAATAAAAGTACTTGCAGTACTGATGCTCGTTTTCACCTTATTTTTAACCAGTTTGGTTTCTGCAGAAGTAATTGTAGATGAGAACGATCTGCTTACTGATGTAAGTTACAAAAACCTAGTTGATGATGATGACGAAGTAGACGTATCATGGCAGGTTACAATAACCAATAATGGCGCCAATACTGAAAATGTTACTCTTTCACTGGAAGGCATTGATTCTGATTACGACCTGTCCCTTTCAGACAGCTCGATAGAATTGTCTGCAGGAGGAAGTACAGATGTAACTGTTTCCGGTACTGCTCCTGTTGATCAAGATGCAGGAGAGCGCGGCATAGGAAAATTGAAAGTCAATGGTGCAAGTTATGATCTTAAAACAGATGTTGGGCAGATGCTAGAGTTGAAAAAAATTGAATTCTATGTAAATGAAAAGAAGGAAAAAAATATTGGCCAGGATGGTGAAAAGGTTGACGGTCTAGAACCTGGCGATGAAATTGAACTTATCTTTGAATTAAGGAATTTATTTGATGAAGATTATGATGAAGGTGATATTGAAGGAACTATCACGGTAGAACTTGATGACAGCGATTTTGGTGATGACATTGATGAAGAAGTAGATTTTGATGTCAAGGCTGGAGAAACAATAGATGCCGATGACGAAGAAGTAGTAATCAGGTTTACGATCCCAGATGATGCTGACGATGATGAATTCACGTTAGAGATCACTATTGAAAGCGAAGACGACACAGGCGCAGAATATATAACTAAATGGGAAATAACTTTGGTTGTTGAACGTGACGAAGATGATCTAAGGGTTGAAAAAGTAACTTTCTCTCCTGAAGAATTAAGCTGTTCAAGGACGACCATGCTTACAGTAGAAGTAAAAAATTATGGTACAGACAGGCAAAAAAATGCTGCGCTTACAATCTTTAACACTGCGCTTGGAATCGATGAGAATTTCGCTTTCGAGATTGAAAGAGGCACATCAAGTGACAATACTTATGTTTATCAGCATTCAATAACCATTGATGAAGACCAAACACTAGGCAAGTACCCATTATCAATAAATGTATTATATGATTATAACACTTTCTCTGATAAGGAACTGGTTGACTTAGTTGTAAAAGATTGTGTGGAATTAGAAGAGAAGGAAGATGAACTGGAAGAAACAACTTCAGCTCCTAAGGGTGATGAGGAAGAGAAAGAAGAGACCATCACTGGAGATAAAGTCTCCTCATCTAATATCATAAAAACTGTGGAAGATTCTTACAACAAGCAGGATTTCATGATTGCAGTATTATTGGTAACAATGGTGCTTATCTTTGCGCTGGTTGTGTTGCTGCTGATGGTCCTATTCAAGAAATAGGTTTTCTATGTGTTTAAATCCGAGGTAATAAAAATGAAAATAACAAAAAAACTTGTACTCTTAATCGCTTTTATATTTGCTTTAGTGCTTACCGTTAGCAGCGCTTTAGCAGCAGTTGAGTCAGTATCGGGGGAAACCCTTGCAGAATTAGACTCAAACACATATCAACTTGAAGGAAAAGATTACGAAGTTACCCTAACTCTTGTTAACAGTAACTCTAAAGCTAAGTTTGAAGTTAATGGAGAATCTACTACTAAACTTTTAGCAGGAAATTCATACACGTTTTCCAACGGAGCAACTATTACAGCAGCAGATGTAACATATGATACAGTTAACGGATCTTCAGCTGAATTTGATCTAAGCACTCCAGTTTTAGACATCACCGAAATCCAAGTAGGAAAGACAGGAGGAGTTCTTGTATCCTATGAGAATGGAGAAGAAACCGCTGGTTTCCAGCCTGGTGACGAAGTTACATTAAAGGTAAAAGTAAGCAACAACGATGATACCGCAATTGTTGAAGGCGTCACAGTAAAACCTACTGCAAATGTTGATGCTGCTCTTACAGGTTTTCCTCAAACAGAGGAATCTCTGCAATCTCTTAATCCAGAGCAAGAAAACGAAGTAGAATACACTTACACAATACCTGTTAACATGGTTTCAGGAAATTATCTTGTAGAATTTGAAACAAACGGTGACGAATACCAGTCTCCTAATTCATATGTTTCAACACAAAATGTTTTACTTAAGGTAGAACAGCTATATGATAATGTTTACGTTGATAACGTTACATATGATAATGAATTGAGTTGTACTGAGAAACAAAACAATCAATACACGCAAATTGAAGTTGAACTGATCAATAACGGCCAGGAAACTTTAACTGAAGTAAGAGTGGACTTAGTAAGCGGCGGACAGATTTTAGATTCTAAGGTAGAAACCATTGAAATTGAATCAAACAACCCAAACAATCCTATTGTTATCTTTTCAACAGTAAGCAATGATTTTGTTGGAGACAAATCCTTCACTGTAAAAGTTTACAGGGAAGCCCAATATAATCAATTATTGTTATATGACCAACAAACTGTTACACTAAATGGAGAAGACTGTACATTAAGCATCAGTTCATCTTCACCAGGAAATTCAGTTTCACTTGGTACAAACGACATGGAAACATTAAGTGTTACTGTTAACAACCCTGGAGCTGTTCCATACAGTTTAGAGTGGTTCGTTTACGATGGTGTCAATAATGTTGATCAAAACCAAAACAGCAATCAGTTCACATTCGGTCCAGCAGCTGAAGACCAGTATATGGTTAAAGTTGTTCTTTACGATGGAAATAATGTTGAAGTAGATAACAACGAATGGACTGTTAACGTGGCAGACATACCTGCTGAATTTGAAGTTTCAGAAGTTTACTTTGAAGGAGTTGCTAAAGATACAACTGTACAGACCAGCTTTACTGTTAAAAACATTGGCAACGGAGAACTTACCAATGTTACCGCAGAATTCCTTAACGTAGATTCTGAGTACAATGCGCAATGGATTACAGCCGTACCTTCAAGTCTAAACGGAGGACAGCAAGAAACCCTTGAACTTCAGATAGAAGTACCTGCAGACGAATCCTCGGGCAAACACAGTATTGGAACTTTGAAGTTTTCAGGTCTAGATGGAAATAATCAGTTGGTAACTAAAGAAGCACAGATCTTTGTACAACCAAAAAGTTTCCTGACTATAAAAAAGATTGACTTTGATGACATCAAGTTAGGTGAAGATTTTGAAGTTGAAGTTACCATCAAGAATGATTATACTGAAGACATGGACGATGTTGAAATCACTGTAAGAATCATGGATGGTAATACCGAAATCGCTGAAGAAAGTGAAAAAGACATCAAACTTAAAGATGGTAAAGACGAAGATTTTAAATTCACTTTTGACTTAAGCGACGAAGACCTTGACGAGGACGAATATACCCTTGAAGTAACGGTTGAAGGAAAAGCTGATGATGATACTGAACATTATGCTGAGGAAGAAGAAACTGTAAAAGTTGACAGGACCAAACATCAGATCATCATTAAAGATGCGAAAGTTTCACCAAACTTGCTGCAATGTTCAGGAAACAGGCAGATCACAGTTGAAGTAGAGATTGAAAATGTCGGTGAAAGTGACGAAGATGACGTTGAGATTAGAGTTAAGAACAGCGACTTGAAGATGGATCTGAAAAGATCAAATCTTGATCTGGATGATTTCTCTGGGTCAGACAACGATTATTCAACAACGTTCAATTTTCTGGTTACTGGAGCAGTTAAATCTGGAAAGCACCCTATAACCATCCAGGTATTTTCTGATGGAGATCTGGAAGATACAGAAGAACTTGAAATCGATATTTTAGACTGCTTAACTGCAGGTTCAGATACTGGTTCAGTAAACAATCTTGGAGATTACAGCGCAGATCTGCAGAACAAGTTAGCTGAATACGTTAGGGCGAAAGAGCAATCAACCGTGAAAGGTTCTTTCAGGGAATCTGACACCTATACACTTCTATTAGGCGTATTGGTAGTCCTTGCATTCATTGCAGCCTTGCTAACAGTAGCTGTCCTGATCGTCAAGAAAAGATAATTTATTTTTTTCTAAATTTTTTTATTTAATTTCCTTTCCCTATTTTGTCAGGAAAGTTTTCTTTTCATTGCTGAATTTCAGTTTTATCTAATTGTCAAGCAGAGATTTTATATCCTTTAATAGATTTAAGAACTATAATGGCGTTATCTTTACAAGACTTCAACAGACACTGGGTGGATTATCTTGTCCAAGAAGGAGTCGGCATGATTTATGATTATTCTATGCTCAAAGACGATCCTTGGGGAGAATGGATCCCTGATTTGAATCTTATCGGAATCAATCCTTTTACAAGGCTCAAAGGGAAGAGGATTGAAGATCATACCATCACTCACGAATGGCTCCATGCTTTTGAATATCTCGTACTGGAAACTACACATAGCGAGAAACAAATTGACCGTTGGGCATGGTTTCATTACAGAAGAACCCCTGACCTTACTGACTACATAAGAAGAAACGGGCTTATGACCTTGCAGCCAATACCAAAAGAATTTTCTTTCCTGCAGGTGCCGCTCTTATAGGGAACTAGCAGCAAAGCGGGTTTATTCGTCATTGGGTTTAATACCCCGTTGCTCTGCAACGATTTGCCAATGAGGAATGACCAGAAATCCGTCTTGAAAATCGCCGTAATACATGAAAAAAGAAAACTATCTTTTTTCAGTACTGAAATACAATCGTTGTTGTATTTCATGTACCCCACAGCTTGCTGTGAAGTGAGCATAGCGAACGATGGGATAGGCGATTTAAGGATTTCTCGTTTATTCGTAAGTCGCACGCCCCTGTCAGTGTTAGAGCTTCAGAAGACTGAATATACGCCGCTTGCAGACAAATTTTAAAAATAGCGTCTTCTTTCCAGCAGTATATGCCCAGAAACATAAAAAAAGTTCTTATTGAAGCCAAGACGGGAAAGAAATTCTACGTCAAAGACCTTAGCGAAGACTTCCACACCTCTTCAGGCCTGATTAAAAGTAAAGATTTGAAGGCAAACAAAGTTAAGATAAGATCAAGCACTGACGAACATTTCCTGCTTATTGAACCTACGTTCCCAGACCTGTGGGAAAATCTCAAAAGAGGACCTCAGGTGATGATCCAGAAAGATATCGGGTTGATCCTTTCTAAGACCGGCGTGAATAAGGATTCTAAGGTTGTAGATGCCGGCGGCGGTTCAGGATCTTTATGCTTATCTCTTGCTAATGTCTGTAAGGAGATAAATGTCTATGAAATAAATCCTGAACATTATGACGTCATCCAGAAAAATATAAAATTGTTTGGAGTTTCAAACCTAAACCTGAAGCAGGGTGATGTCTACAAAGGAATCAAAGAAAAGAATGTTGATCTGATTACGTTAGATTTACCTGAACCATGGCAGGTGGTTGAACATGCTGAGAAATCCCTTAAAGACGGCGGGCATTTAGTCGTCTATTTACCAAATTTGAACCAGGTCAAGATGTTTATAGATTCTACCAAAAGAACTTCCATAAGAGTACAGGAAACTATTGAGTTGATCGAGAGGAAGTGGAAGATCGCCGATAGGATAATGCGCCCTGAATTTGAGATGCTGGGACATACAGGGTTTTTGGTGTTTTGTAGGAAGTTTTGAGATCTTTTATAAGAAAGTAATATAGATAGTGTTAAGTTGCCTCGGGTTTATCCCGAGGTCAACCTGAGCATAGCGAAGGTTGAAGTTATGACGCAGGAACCAGCATAGTAAGTTCAAGGTGTTTTGATTATGACTTAGTGAATAGAAAGGATTAAAAACTTAGTTTTTTTCTTAGATATGATAAAGAGGTGTAGCTTTGAGTAAAAAAAGGGATAGTTGTAGCTGTTTTTTTCTAGTAGAAAGTATTTTAAATGGTTCTCTACTTTTGAATAGTAAATGGGTCTTTGGTGGTATAAATGATATTAACTAGAGATGAAGCTATATGTACTATTTTAGAATTTTCCAAAAACAACATAGTGACATCTCCAACAAAATTAAATAAATTGCTTGCTAGATTAAATTTAAATTTTATTCCAATAGATGTAGATTTTATGCTCAATAAATATGGTTCCTATAATGCTGAATTGGTTGAATTAAATGAAAATAAATTTTTCAAAATTGAGCCATATGTTCTTAGAAATGGAGTTAAAAGTCGGAAATTTATTCTCAAAACTGAAGGCAAAAATCTTTTTTTAAACTCAGTTAAACCTAAATTGGAAAAGATTTTAACAAATGAAGATTTTGAGTCATTAAGAAATAAAATAAAAGAATTAAGTGAATTAAGAGCAGACGAAATTTCTGAAAACGAGCATAAAAAATTATTAGTCGATACTGAAGACAGATTTAAATTGGAACAAAAGATTAATGTTGTTTATTGTGATATGTATGATTTATATGGGGATTCTAAATTATTACCGGAGAATACTATTATTGATATCAGTCTAAAAGCTTTAATTGAATATTGTTACTACCTCATTAAATTCATAAAAGAAGTTAGATTCAAACGTATTCCTGAAGATTATGACTATGAAGGTTATATGTTTGATTATTATTTTATAAACAACATTAATGAGATTGTTCCATTCTTAAAACAACAAATAAAAGAGGCAAATAAAGATAAAATAAGAATTAACAAATATTACCAGTATTTTGTGAATTCTGTGTCTGGAAGAAAGTATCCGTTTTCTTTAGACAACCCAAATCTAAATAAGTTATTGGCCTCATAAAATGAATTTAAACAAAAATATTTATGCTTTTGATGAATGTTCTATATTACATTTGTGTAAAGAGGACTTTGATTAACCCTTCTTTTTAATATTTTCGGCAATTTTTTGCTAATTTTCACTTTTCCTTAACTTCTTTTTTTGTTTTTCTTTTCATTTTCTTTGTCTTTTCCCTCATTTTTACATAGC
>Ga0210057_1000810_pt1 | contig 50632 bp, 61 predicted proteins | sample CryGeyCG2114_010_2_FD_183968 | JGI IMG/M metagenome (GOLD analysis project Ga0210057, IMG submission 183968) | Groundwater microbial communities from aquifer - Crystal Geyser CG10_big_fil_rev_8/21/14_0.10 (SPAdes) (version 2) | ecosystem: Environmental > Aquatic > Deep subsurface > Groundwater ...
GGACGAGCTCAAGACCCAGGGCGTGTTCGGGAAAATTTGGCAACGGTCTAACGAGGTGGTAGAATCACGGGCGGAAGGACACCCGCCGGGAAGGGCTCCGATTAAATGGAGCATCCTGGATTCTATCGGGGACAGGAGAGGAGATGAGTGATCCTGTACAGCACCTGAAGCAGTCCGAAAGAACTCTCGTTCCGTGGCGAGTCCGGATTCTGACCTGGCTCCTCGGAGTCCGCTTCGCGCTCTACTTCTACGACTGGTGGCAGAAAGTCTTTAGTACTGCATGGGAGTTCATTAATTCTCTCCGTGAGAGAAAGTCTTCGAAGCCAAATACTAATGTAGCGCGGAATCAGATGGAATGAGGGAGACGGGGTATCAACTTCCTCCCTATTTGTTCGTTCAGTACCTAAATCCTGAACTGACAAATTTATACGGTGTGAGCCACGCGTTCAGGGCTGAAAAGATTTACAACCATGCAGAACGTCTAACCCGATACGCTGTTTTATTTGCAAATGAAGGGATCGTTTTTCCACATTCCTATCTTGGTGAAGTTCCCGTGCTTGACCAACTTCTGAAGCACCTAGCCCCAGTCAGAGCTGCGGGTTTAGTGTTTGGTGCAGGGCCAACGGCATCTATTGGCGAGTATTTTCAAGAGAAAAGAACTGAGTATCGAGATGAACCAGGGTTGTTCCCAAATTATTTTTCGCCTCAAAGCAAATATGCACATATCGATGGACTTCTTTGGTATCCTCGTTTTAAGAGATCCGCTTCACGTTATATTAAGCAAGCTTGGAAGGAGGGTCTAGTTTCGCCCAAAGGACATTGGCAACATATCTTGGAGAATAATCCTGCTGTCAGAAATAAGCTCCCCAGCCAGCTTGAATCAGCTATCTCGCAAGCTCCAACAAAGTTGAATGGGAGAGCCTTTATTTATCGTTACGTTGAACCACATCTACCTTTTGTATTACAGTCAGGCGAAAAGGCCGCTACGGAAACCATCATCTCGAAGGCATATCTCCAGAGTTATCTTGACGAATGTGAAGCATTTCTGCTAATCGATACACCTCTTGGTAAATTAGATTGCGATCTACCTTCGCACAATGCTCGTGGAGAACTTCAGTTGCTTTCCTGGAGGAGAATTGGTGATTTTTTTGATGCACTTGAACTACGACAAATCATTGAATCAAATCTTAGCTGGATTGATATTCTGGCTCTGAGAGCAATCCCAAATTTCAAGCACCTTGTTCAAGCTTTAGTTCGTGATAATGTACTTCGAGTTCCACAATTACTAAATGCGCTCATAGACAAAGGTTGTTTAGATACGTTGCCATCGTTGCGAGCAAGTTCTTCACCGTATCATGCAGTTGTTGATAGGTTATGCAGAGTGGACGAAGCGACAGAACGATTCCATCCACAATTATGGGACAATTTAATGTCACATGAGTTTGAGATCGCACAACGAGGCAACGAAAGGACAAAAATAATGCAGGTTAAATCTACTCAGTTAGAAACGCCTATTAAAGATCGAAATCATGTAGATCTTGCTGTGATTATTGCACTAAAAGAGGAGTTTCGTATATTTATGCGGTCAATCAATGAAATGAAATCATTTCCACATCCAAAAGGTAAATCCCATTTTCGATTTACAAAAGAAACACAAAGTGGCGTAGTCGTCAATTGCGTTGCAGCCATGGTTGGGCAATTGAGTTCCTCAAAAGCAGCAATAGTTACTGAGCGAGTATATGATGAATGGAAACCATCAACTATTGTGAATATTGGCATAGCTGGAAGCCTTGATTCAGAGGTATTGTTGGGCCATGTGGTTGCAGCTTCAGTAGTAGATATGTATCTCGAAAGAGCAAAAGTTGTGCCGAGTGTCAATGTTGATGAACTCGATTGGAAGCTCTCTGGAGAACCTTACAGGAGCACTCAATTTCTGCTTGATGCCGCGGATGAGTTTGAGTTTGAGCATCCTGACAGGTTTAAATCCTGGTGCGAAAATTGCAAGCTACGTATTTCTGAGTCTGATGTCAAAACACGTCGGTGCCTAGATGAATCTGGTGGAATAGATGGACCGCAAATCCACGTTGGACATATTGCTTCAGGTCCGGCAGTGGGAGCTGCTGAATCCTTCAAACAGTTTCTTCGGAACAAAGACCGATGCTACTTGGCATTAGAAATGGAGAGCGGAGGGGTGCTTATGGCATTGAATGATGTGAGAAATGTTGTTAATATTCTTGCTATAAAGGGAATATCTGATCCGGCGGATGAACGAAAAGAATCGATGGATCTCAGTACCAAGGGTGAAATCCGACAAATTGCCATGTTGGCAGCAACAAACTTTCTTTGGGCGATGGTTGATGCAGGTATAATGCTTAAGACTAGAGGAGATGACAATGAATATTAAGATCTACTGTTCTGGGAGTATACATAAGGGTTCTGGAGATTCAAAAAAACTCGCTTGGACAGACGTTGAGAGAGGTCAGGTCCAGAGTGGAGCCTCGCCGGGTTATATCACTTTTTTAAATCCTGACGATCCTAGTCCTGACCTATCGGATACGATGGCGAATTTTGGACGCGATCTTTACCAGGTACATCTGGCAGATGCTGTTGTAGTAGACGGCAGAGAGAGACGTGGCATTGGCATCGGTATAGAGATCATGGCATCTCGTATTTTTCGCACGCTGCTTGTTGTTGTAGTACCAAGAAACACGTACTACCGAATGGACTCTGTCACTTACAGAGGATCAAATGTCAGGGATTATGTTCATCCACATTTACGTAGTTTGGCAGATGTTATAGTAGAGACCTTTGAAGAAGCGGGTAGGTGGATATACGAAAACGCTAAGACTAAACAGGTTGAACCTAAGGGCATCGATGTTGTTGATGAAGCTATGAGTGTATACAAGGAGCGATTGCTACCACATGATAAACCGATGCGTGACCTAGCTGAGGATAGGCAATCTAATCATAACTTCAATTTGGATGGATCATAAATGCCTTTGTCACAATTTGATAATAGCACATGCTATGCTGTTCCTTTATCGCATGACTGTACTATCTGGATAATCGAAAACGATCCTCTTGAAAAACTTCTGTTGAATCGTAACCTTATTGGATTAGACTTCACAAGGACATGTCAGCAGTGCAGTGAGATATTTTTTGGACATCTTACACCTGAGCTAAATGATTGCCATGATGACTTAGCCGAATTGTTAATTTTATCCAAAGGGATATTTTATTGGCTTCATAATGCCTATGAAAAGACATTTACAAAAAACCTTGAATTGAATCTCATCGCTACGAAACGAATGAATGTTTCAGCTTCAAATATTGCAATATCTGTTCCATATTGCGACATATCATCCAAAAAGCGAAATTTGGTTATTGCAGACACAATAGCGACAGGGAGTACCATTTGTGCTGCACTGGATCATTATCTAAAATATGCAGAGCTTGAACACGTGTTTGTACTATCCTTTGCAGGGAGTATCGTTGGCACGCGAGCCATAGCGTTATTTTGTGAGAAAAAGGAAATTAAAGTGACCTTTCTCTATGGATTGGCTGCCTTTGGTCTTGCTGACAATGGATTCGATTTGTCGTTTCTTGATCCTCATACAATCTGCAATGTGCGATATACCCAAAAAGCAAAGGGTCTGTTCGGCAATAAGCCTGTTTCTGCTGTTGGATGGGATTTCGGTAGTCAAGCCCAATCGGTTAGTAAATACAAATCCCTATGTTGGATTGAGGAGCAATATTGGAACGTAAGTCAATACAACTGTTTTAGTGAGAAAATGAAACCGAATAGCTGTTCAGATGTAATGCGAGAAAAGGATGCATTTATTTCTCGACAGGATATTGTAGAAAAATTGGACTTCGATCTTTAATGAGATGGATCGCTCGACCATGAGGGAGAAGATGTGGGATGAAAAAGTGTCGATCTATCGAGCGGCGATCAAGGCTGGTCTCTTGAAAAGCAGGTACAAGACGCACTGGGGGATCGTGCTCACCGTCACCACGGGGGAGCGACGGCTGAAGACTCTTCTTGAGAAGACGGCGGCCGTCGGTGGCAGGAGAGGGTTCTGGTTCACGACGATGGACGAGCTCAAGACCCAGGGCGTGTTCGGGAAAATTTGGCAACGGTCCAACGAGGTGGTAAAATCTCGGGCGGAAGAACGCCCGCCGGGAATGGCTCCGATCAAGTGGAGCATCCTGGATTCTATCGGGGACAGGAGAGGAGATGAGTGATCCTGTACAGCACCTGAAGCAGTCCGAAAGAACTCTCGTTCCGTGGCGAGTCCGGATTCTGACCTGGCTCCTCGGAGTCCGTTTCGCGCTCTATTTCTACGACTGGTGGCAAATGGCCGTTGCGGGGGATATCCGGCAGAGGCAGCTGAAACGGGACACGCTTCATTGCCGGTTCTGCGAGAGCGAGATTCCGCTGCTCGGTTCCTGGAAGTGCGAGTGCGGGTACAGCCGTCCGGGAAATTACTTCGGCAGGTGCCCGAAGTGCCTCTGGCACCCAACTTATATTGACTGCCCCGGCTGTGGGTTTACGATGTACGTACGATAATTAATCATGAAAACATTTACGAAAGGATCAGAGTGGCGTAAATGGGATATGCAAATTCATGTCCCTGGCGCATCACATGCCAATCAGTATTCTGCTAACGGAGAGGTTGATGTATGGCAGATATTTTTAGATTACATTAAAAAGTCAGGGGTCTCCGTTTTTGGAATAACGGATTATTTTTCAATAGATGGCTATAAAACATTTTTGAGCAAAATCAAAGACGATGAATCCTTTGCCAATTTTGTTTTCTTCCCGTGTATTGAATTACGCTTAGATATTAGTGTTAATAAAAATTCTGAACAACTTCAATGCCATCTGATTTTTGACTACAACTGCGGATTAGCAGGCTGGTTTCAGGTAGACCGGGCCGGTGATGACGTAAAGCTCCCCCTTGTCCTCACAGAGGGCTCGGATATCGCCTTCGAGGGTCGCCCAGCTTCCTTGGTTCAATGAGGGTGTCTGTGGGACGATATTGGAGGTTCTGAAGGTGGACTTGTCCCGCTCCTTAGTCTTACGCATGTCTCCGCTTGGAGCCATGTGGCCGCGGTCGAAACCGGAACGGGTGTAGTCGTAATGCGTGGCGGTCTGGTAATCCTCCAAGCTCTCCTCGGTCTGGAAGTTACCTTTGAACCTGGCAACGCCGTTCATCAGGTCCTCAGCCGTCAGGTGGTAGCAAGCCCAGTTCGGTTCCCTGAGCCAGTTGTTGTGGCTGATGATGAAGTGCTCGGTGTAGATCAGCTCTTCGGTCCCTGGATAGCCCCAGACCATGTGTTCGGCTTCCCAAGACCGCTCATCCTCGGTTAGGGTGATCGGCTCAGAGAAAGAGGCAAGAGAGGCCGTAACCGTCAGGACAAATATGGCAAGAACCAGTGTCGGCTTCAAAATGGCTCACTCCTTGGCTACTGCCCCTGCGACTTCCGGTCCTCCAACTGCCAGGATAGGGCTGGATGGCCGGATTTTGACGAAATTACGAAAAAAATCTAAAAATACTGCATTCGCAGTAAATTGGCTAAAAATCCTCATGAGTTGACTGAAAAATACGCAGAGTGCCCTTGTCTATTGACTTAAATTCGCGTAAAATATTTTCAGATTCCCTTAACAGGGGAAGCTGATCTGGAACAATGAACAGTCCTACGAACAACAGACCCGAGATTCCCCGAGATATTGCCAAGGCTCGGCAAAGTTCAGGACGTTACCCCGTAGGGCTTTCGAGGCGTTCTTCATCCCAAAGCCGCCCACCGAATAGCCCCGAGAACGACTCGGGGCTTTTTTCAAAGCGGGCTGAATCACTTCCTGTCAAACTCATCGATAAACTGAAAGCGTCTAGTCCCGGCTAATAAAGATCGCCCCCGACCTTCCTGCCGAGAGGACATGGTCAGAGGCGAATCAAGGACACGGGTACGTAAACCCTGTCCTGGCAGAAACGCGGATGTACGTTGAGCTTCCTAACCTTTTCCTAGGAGGTTAAAGCGATGAAGCGCAGTGAAGTAAGCCAGTACTCCACTGATCGCCCGTGGCCCTGCCCCTGCCCCAACTGCCCGATATGGGTTCAACCAGAAGCAAAGGGCAAGGCCACTCTTTGGCGGAAGATCGTTATGGCGATCTCCTGTCTCATCGAGTGGGCGCGCAAAAACGCACCCTAGTCAACAGGGAACCTTTCGGTCCACCCGTCGGACCCCCTGGTGATCGTCTAGCAAACGCGTCCGGGGGGTCGTTCATTTCAGGGGATAACCCAAGAATAAAATCAGGAGTTCTCCCCATCATTTTTCTCTATTTTTCAAGGTTTCAAGTGTCCAAGTCTCAGGGCCGTGAAATTCTTCCAAATAATTATATCACAGCAGAATCGACTTATCCACAGACAAAGAATTTTAGCGACCCCTTCAAGTAGGGCAAATTAAACTCAGAATTTCGGTTCAATGTCAACAGTAGAAGCCATATTTGGCTGTGATTTATTCCCGTGAATGGCTAATTTTCTGAAGCGAAGAGGAGCAGCACTGGTCGCACAGCTCATCCCGCTGCACGCTCCGCCATTCATGCGTTCCCGAACGCCAAGGATCATGACGAAATTCCTGACTCCCTCCAGCTTGTTCAGGCAGTCCCCTGCGTCATATCTACGATCCGACATGATCCCCCCATTTAGAGACTGGAGGGAGTACCAGCGGCGGGGATTGTGGCAATGTGGGCCAGTCCCCCCGCAGTACTGCTGCCATTGGTTCGGCAGTGCTGGATGTACAATTAGGTAAGACGTTTCTGAAGGGAGGTCTAATCTGATGGCAAGAAAACCACGGAACCACAGGAAACGATACACGAGAGCGGATTTGAGGAGAATCAAGAGCATGGCAAGAACGGGTGTCAGAACTCCAGAGATTGCCCGCCGACTTGGACGTACTGAGGATGCAATCCGGTCGAAAGCTGACGAATCAGACATCAGCCTGAAGCCCAAGGATCCCCCGAGAAAGCCCTGATGGACATCCTCAACTACTGCCTCCGCTTCTTCAACCCCATTCAATGGACAGAGGATGTCAAGAATCGAGATGGACGAAAGTGGTGCGTTGCGATTCAACCGACCGCCTCCAGGTTCATCACAGGCTCAAGAAGTCAGAGTATCCCATTTTTACCCTCTGCCGGTGGAATGGCGAAACCCTCTGCTACAACTGCCATCGGAAGGTCCATCGGGAAGCCGGAGACGGAGATATTGCCATGATCGCCAGACGAAGGGCCAATGAGAAAAAACGAGGGAGGAGACGATGAAGTTTCAGGGAGCTGTCATCAAAGAGCAGGGAGTCACTTTTGCCATTGTCGTGGTCAAACGTCACGTCTTGCAGGATTCCCGCCAACGAGAAGAGGCACGAGCTGGGTTTGCTCCGCTCTTCCCTGGGTTGCCGGTCATCCTGATGGCTCAGGACGCCAGAGGCGTTCCCAGCTATCATGGGCGAAAGGACATCGTGGGATTCCTAGCCAATGTCCCGATGGCAGCGATTCCCTGGAAGGAATACACCGCGAACTGAGTAAGCCGGAGTCCGGTCGCATAAAAAAGCAGCTGTATGAGACTTCCTCCGAATCAGCCGCCTGGATGGTTAAGGGTGCTCCCAGCTTGTCCAAGCAGATCTGGACCTGCGGTCATATCCACGATCCTGGAAAAACCCCATCCCCAAGAGATAGGGGAAGAGCAGCAGCGGGGATTGTGGGTATGTGGGCAAGCTGGGAAATCGAGAGCACAAGAAGAACCCCCGACAAGAACTGCCGGGGGCGGTACAATTGAGTGTCTAGCTCTGTACCTTGGTAATCTTGAGACTCCTGGCTCCCGGGAAACTACCAGCGTTTCAGCATGAAGTTGCTCCTGATTGCCACTGAAATCCGACTACCCGGAACAGGTGGTAGCATGGGCTTCATCAAAGACGCCTTGGACGATTTTCTCGTCCATCACATCGTGATTCTTCTGCTTTCAGTCTCGGTTCTCTGGATCAGAGAGTTGAGCAAGAAGCATCGGTTCTGGCTCCTCCTCGCCCTCCTCGGGGTGATCTGGAGTCTTTCTAGGTAGCTCATACCTCCAAAATGGGTAGGGTGGGCGTGGTGGCAGCGTTCGCCCTGGAGTCTTAAGATTCACGGGATCGCCAACCCCTCTTCCTGAAAGAGCAAAGTGCCAAGGGCTGACAGGCCGCCTGAGCCTCCAACGCTTGGGCGGCTTTCCCATTTCTAGGCTACTCGTTCTAATCTCCCTGTCAAGGGTCTCCTGCCAGGGGGACCCGCCAGTTCATCCATCCGAACCCTTAACTGGGTTCGGTCAGTTCAATTCGTTCCCCCGCGCAATTCAAGCGCGTTGGGAACCCATCAGGGTTGCCGACGGCAATAGGCGACAGGCTTCAGGTATCGGGCGTTCATAAGGCTGAATAAGCCTCGCCCGATACCGGTCCCGAGACACCTTTGTCCACATATAGAAATCCTTGTAGTGGTGGTGGTGAGGGAGAAGCCGGACTCGCCGCCACCTCTCTGGCTGGAAAGCCAGTGGTGGAGCGAGTAATCGGAGGAATCGCATAGGTTTAACGTAAACCTATGCTTAAACCAGGGTAAGACCATGTGGATAACCCCGCTTCAGGAACCCTGGCATGAGCCCTCAAGCGTGGTAAAATCAGAACTGAGTTCGATAGACGGCCCACATGGACCGCCACGTAATAAATTTTTGGGAAAAAATTTAAACGTGGCTGGGATGTTTAAATCCGAAGGATTTATGACGTCTCGCCACGAACCAGAGCTTATGCTCGGTTCGTGACTAGTCCAGAACCGAATTTTATCAAAAAATAAACGGCTCACAAATTGGAATCAGTCCCAAGGGGACCCCTTCGGGGGAACTATGAATTAGGAATTAGGAAAATTAGTCAAAAAATAAACGGCTCAAATTTTGAGCCGTTTATTTTTATACTAATCTCTAGTCTCCAGTCTCTAAATTCTGATTTATAACTATATAATTTACATATGAAGCTCACAAGTTCGCGGATTTTTATATTTTTTCTGCTTGGTTTCATTGGTGGAGTTGCTCTTTTTAGTTTTTGGCCGGTTACTGCCGTTTATCCGATTTTTTTATTTTTACTTTTGGCGATAGCGATTATCTTTTATCGTCACAAAAAAGTTTTCACAGTGGGTCTTGTTTCCTTTGGTTTATTGCTCGGGTTAACGCGTGGCTTTGTTTCTAATCAGCCGATTGATGAATCTGCGCGTATCAGTCGTTTTAATGACGGGGGGCAGATCGAGGTGGCTGGTCTGGTCGTCACCGATCCGGTGGTGGAGTCCGGCACGCAGACATTTACGCTCAAGGCGAGGGAAGTTGAGAGTGGCTCGGAGGGTTTGGTTTTGGTCAAAGTGCGTCGCTTGGCAAGCATTCGTTATGGTGATACGGCTTTGACCAAATTGAAACTTTTGACACCAGTGGAATTTGAGGATTTCTCTTACAAAGATTATTTGTCACGCTATCATATTTATTCTGTTGCTTATTATCCGACCAAATTTGAGATTACGGAACAGGGTCAAGGCAATTTCTTTTTGGGTCTAATCTATGATTTGCGTCGCGCTTTGCTGAGTGTCATCAGTCGTATTTTGTCAGAACCGGCTTCAGGGCTTTTGGTTGGCATCTTGCTTGGCATCAAGTCCGCCCTGCCGGAGGATTTATTGGAAAGTTTTAATACGGTCGGTCTCACACACATTGTGGTCGTTTCCGGTTTTAATATCACTATTATTGCGCACATCTTGATGCGGTTGATGAAGGGTTTCTCGCGCAACTTGGCTTTCTGGCTGGCAGTCGGTGGCATTTTGGTCTTTGTCTTTTTGACCGGCGCCGAGGCGTCTATCATTCGCGCGGCGATGATGGGCATTTTGGTTTTGGTGGCCGGCCGCTTGGGGCGACAGAGCAGTTTACACGTGGCGCTTGTTTTAACAGCGGCGATGATGATCTGGCAAAATCCGCGTATTCTGCAGTTTGATATCGGTTTTCAGCTTTCCTTTCTGGCCACGGCCGGTCTCATTTACGTTACGCCGATTTTACAAACTCTGGTGAAGAAGTGGCCGGTTTTGATAGGCGAGACTCTGGCTTCAACGACCGGTGCGCTGGTTTTGGCTAGTCCGATTATTGTTTACAATTTTGAGAGACTGTCCTTGGTGGCGCCACTTTCAAATTTGCTGGTTTTGCCGATTGTGCCGCTCGCGATGTTAGTCGGTTTCATCGCGGTTGTCGGTGGTCTGATTAGCATTAATCTCGGTATTTTGCTGGGCGCGGTGGTGTGGGTTATTTTACGTTATATCATTTTGGTTGCGGATTATCTGGCTCGGCTGCCGTTGGCAAGCGTCTCCGTGGATGGTCTTGGGGCAATGTGGCTTTTGGTTTATTATTTGGTTCTTTTGGGGCTGGTTTGGAAATTTACGAAATCAATGAGAAAAAATGAACATCAAGTTTAAAGAAAATTTTTTTTGGTGGTTGATGGTTGCTCTTTTTCTGATTGCCATCTCGATGTGGAGCGCGGTTTTTGCGGCCGGTGGCAACTTGTTGAAAGTTTACTTTCTAGATATTGGACAGGGCGACGCCGCTTTTGTCGAACTACCGAATAAATACCAGATTCTGATTGACGGCGGACCGGGCAGAGAGGTTATCAATCAATTGGCTGCCATTATGCCTTTTTATGATCGTAGCATTGATCTGATTGTGGCCACACATCCGCAAGCCGATCACATCTCCGGATTGGTAGAAGTTTTGAAGCGTTATCAGGTGGGTGAAGTGATGATGAGTAACGCGGAGGGCAAGATTGAAGATTTTGTTGAATTAAAAAAATTGTCCGCAGGCAAAGTCGTCACCCCGGTCGCGGGACGGGTTTATGACTTGCAGGGGGGCGCTAGCTTGAAGGTTCTTTGGCCAAAAGCTGGGCTTGATTTTGGGGGTTTGGCGGATGTGAACGAAGCTTCGATCGTCTTGCAGCTTGGGTATGGCAGCCAAGACTTTCTTTTTACCGGAGACTTGGGCACGATCACCGAGCCAGAAGTCTCATGGTCGGATATTGAAGTTCTCAAAGTGGCCCATCACGGGAGTAGGTACGCTACCAGCCGAGAATTTTTGGGGAAAACCAGGCCGGAGATCGCTGTCATTTCTGTCGCCAAAAATAATTCGTATGGTCATCCAACACCAGAAACTCTGGGGGGGTTAAAGGACGTTGGGGCTGAAGTTTGGCAGACAGCGATTTCTGGCACGGTGGCTATTTTCTCGGATGGTGAACGAAGTTGGGTCAAAAAATAAACGGCCCACTAATTGGAATCAGTCCCAAGGGGACCCCTTCGGGGGAACTATGAATTAGGAATTAGGAATCAGGCAAAAAATAAACGGCTCAAATTTTGAGCCGTTTATTTTTTGATGTTTCGCTTGCTCGCAGAGACTTCTTTCGGTAAACTGAGAGGGTAGATGAAACATATTGAAATTAGTCTCTGGAATGCCGTTTTGTCTTTATTGAAGCTGAAATCCGCTATCCAGAGAAGTGAATTAGGAGAATACGATTATGGATTTTGTAACCATCCTTTTGGTGGGGGGGATTGCTCTTGCCGTGGGCTACTTTTTACGTGGCACGATAGGCAAAAAGAGCTTAGATGCGGCTACGCAACAGGCCGATAAAGTTGTTGCCGAGGCGAAGACAAGGGTTCGCGAGATCGAGCTAGCGGCCAAAGAAGAGGCCAACAAGATAACAACCGAAGCGAAAAAAGACGAGAAGTCTCGGCGAGACCAGATTTCCAAGTTGGAGCAACATCTGGTCAAGCGCGAAGAGGACCTCGATAGCAAGAGTAAGGCGCTGGAGAGCAAGGGCGAGTCTTTGAGCGTCAAAGAGAAAGAAATGGCGGCTCTTGAAGAAAAGATTGGGGCCGAGATTGAAAAACAGAAAGAAAAGCTGAGCGCTGTCGCCAAACTCTCGCGTGAAGAGGCGAGGCAGCAGCTTTTGGAAGCGGTCGAGAAAGAGCACAAAGCCGAGCTGGTGCAGCTGATTCACAAAATAGAGATGGAGGCCAAAGAGAGCGCCGATGAGAAAGCTCGGGAAATTATTGTCACGGTTATGGATCGCATCGCCTCGGAACAGACAACAGAGCACATCGTTTATTCCGTTCAAATCAAATCTGAAGATATGAAGGGGCGCATCATCGGCAAGGAGGGGCGCAATATTCAAGCTTTTGAGAAAATCACCGGGGCAGATATCGTCATCGACGACAGTCCGGATACGGTGGTGGTCTCCTGTTTTGATCCGGTGCGACGTTATGTAGCCAAAAGAGTTCTGGAAACCTTGGTTTCCGATGGACGCATCCATCCGACTCGGATTGAACAGCTTCATCAGAAGATTTCCGACGAAGTGGCGGTCGAGATCAAGAAAGAGGCCGAACTGGCTTTGGCCGAGCTGGGCATCACCGGCGTGCATCCCGACCTTATCAAGATTTTGGGTCGTCTGAAATTCCGCACCAGCTATGGGCAGAATATTTTGCGTCATACGGTCGAAGCAACTCATATCGGGATGATGTTGGCCAAAGAGCTGGGGGCCAATGTTGAGACGGTCAAATTCGGTTGTTTATTGCACGATGTTGGTAAGGCGCTAGACCAAGAAACCGGCGGCAGCCACGTGGAGGCCGGTATGCAGATTGCCAAGAAATACGGTTTTTCCGAAGCGGTCATTCACGCCATTGCGGCGCATCATGGTGAGCCAGAGCCGGAGACGGCCGAAGACTTTATCGTACGGGTTGCGGACGCCATCTCTGGTGCCAGACCGGGAGCCAGACGGGACACTCTGGAAAACTACATCAAACGTTTGCGCGATTTGGAAGCGATCGCGGGCTCTTTCCCCGGTGTTGGCAAAGCTTTTGCTGTTCAAGCCGGTCGGGAGGTGCGCATCATGGTCATGCCGACGGAGGTTGACGATCTTGGCGCCATCAAACTTTCCAAGGAAATCGCCACCAAGATTGAAAAAGAGATGACCTATCCGGGGACAATCAAGGTCAACGTCATTCGCGAAACCAGAGCGGAAAGCGTCGCCAAATAAAAATGAAAAACGCCGAATGAGGGCAAGCAATTAATTAAGGGGGAAAATGATTAAACACGAGCTAACAACGCTATTAAATAAACTACGGGTTTTAACGATTCCAATGAAAGACGTGCCATCTGCGACCGTTTTGGTGATGGTCAACGCCGGCTCAAGGTATGAGGATTTGGACAACCACGGCATTGCGCATTTTCAGGAGCATATGTTTTTTAAGGGTGGCAAGAAATACAGAAATGCCAAGGAGGTGGCGGAGGCAACCGATGCGATGGGGGCGATTAGCAACGCCTTCACCGGCAAAGACCGAGTGGGCTATTGGATCAAATCGGCGGCTGGCAAGGTCGAGAAGGCGGTTGATATTCTCGCGGATTCTTTAAGGCACGCCGCCTTCAAGACAAAGGATATCAATACCGAAAGAGGCGTTATCCTAGAAGAGCTGAATATGTATGAAGATATGCCGCAACGGATGGTTTTGGACAAATTTGAAGAGTTGATTTTTGGAGATCAGCCACTGGGCAGAGATATCGGAGGCACGCGCGAAAGCGTCAGACAGATTCAGCGCCATCATTTTATTGATTATAAAGACAATCTTTACACCCCTGACAATATCGTGCTTTGTGTCGCTGGTGGTGTCAGCCATCACAAAATTGTGGGCTTGGCCAAAAAATACTTTGCGGGATTGGTCGGAGAGAAGAGGGTCGAGTTCGCTCCTTACGTGCCAATGGTGGCACCACGGGAATTTGTGAAAGACAAGAAAACGGAACAAACCCATCTCGTGGTTGGGTCAGAGTCGTATGCCGACCCTGATGAAAGAAAGTACGCGCTTTCTCTTTTGACGGAGATTCTGGGCGGCTCGATGAGCTCGCGAATGTTCCAGACGATTCGTAACAAATATGGGTTGGCTTATTATGTCCAGACTTTTGCCGAAGGGGTCCAAGACACCGGCGTTTTTGTGACTCGGCTGGGGGTGGACAATGCCAGGGTTGATCTGGCGATCCAAGCGGTCATGCAAGAGTACAAAAAAGCCGTCAAAGGTAGTCCGATTACACAAGGGGAGCTCAAAAGAGCAAAGGGCACGGTGCGAGGTCAGCTGCTTTTGAGCTTTGAAGACTCCAGCAGTGTCGCCAATTTTTATGCGCGACAGGAAAGCCTGTACAATAAGATAGAGAGCATCGGTACCGTTTTGAAAAAGGTGGAGGCGGTCACGCTCGAAGATATTCGGGCGGTTGCCAGAGATCTCTTGCAACCGACAAAAATGAGTCTGGCCGTTATTGGCCCGATGGGCAAAAAGAGTTTTAGTAAACTGTTAAAGTTCTAAATCTATGGAAAGGACATTGATATTGCTCAAACCGGATTGTCTGAAAAAGAGTCTTGTCGGCGAGGTCGTTAAACGTTTTGAGGGCGCCGGTTACCGACTTTCGGCCATGAAGATGTTGACACCCAGCGAGGAGCTGGCTTGGGAACACTACGCCGATCTGGGCGAGAGAATCAGCCCGGTGGTCCAGAAAAATATGATTCATTTCTTAACCTCTGGCCCAATTGTGGCTATGGTCTGGAACGGTGGGGCTGGGATGATCGGCGAAATTCGTGAAAAGCTGATCGGCGCGACAGAGCCAAAGAGCGCTGTGGCCGGAACCATTCGTGGAGACCTTTGCGACGATTCTTACGAAGCGGCGGACCGAGAAAATCGCGCCATTGAGAATCTGGTGCATGCTTCCGATTCGCCGGAAAACGCCGAAAAGGAAGTTGCCGTTTGGTTTAAGCCGGAAGAAATTATCTCTTAAAAAATGACAAGCAAGGAGATTCGCCAAAAATTTATTCAGTTTTTTGAGAAGAAGGGGCATGTGCTGGCACCCTCTTCTTCGCTGGTTCCCAGAGATGACCCTTCGGTGCTTTTGACCACGGCGGGGATGCAGCCGTTCAAGAAACATTTTATGGGCGAAGCCTCGCCATACGGCAACCGTGTCGTCAGTATCCAGAAATGTTTCCGTACTTCTGATATTGATGAAGTCGGTGATGATACCCATCAAACGTTTTTTGAGATGTTGGGCAATTTTTCCTTTGGCGATTATTTCAAAGAAGCGGCGATTGCTTGGGCTTATGGATTTTTGACAGAAACGGTCGGTATCGATAAGGACCGTCTCTCGGCGACTTATTTTGCCGGCGACGATAAGACTTTGGAGGACATAGAGTCTTTAAAAGAATTGGAAAAGCTGGACCTAAAAGAGGTGAGATCGTCCGGTCGTGAAGATAATTTTTGGGGACCGACCGGCGACGAAGGTCCCTGCGGGCCAACGGTGGAATTTTATGTGGATGGTGTGGAGATTTGGAACTTGGTTTTTAATGAATACTATTGTGATAAGAAAGGCGAATTAAAGCCACTTGAGTCAAGGGGTGTAGACACCGGTATGGGCTTTGAGCGTCTGGTGACTATTTTGCAAAATAAAAAGAATGCTTACGAGACAGATCTTTTTGATTTTGTAATTAAGGGTATCGAAGAAGCGGCCGGTATCGCATACGGCGCCAATGAAGAGAGCGATCGTGTGGTTCGCCAGATGGCCGACCATTTGCGCGCTATCGTCTTTCTCATCGGCGATGGCGTGGTTCCCAGCAATAAAGAAGTGGGCTATGTCTTGCGTCGTTTATTGCGACGAGTCATCAATCAAAGTCTCAACCTTGGCAACAAGAGCTTGCCGCTTGATGTCGGTGAAAAAACCATTATTCATTATGGCGAGGTTTATCCCGCTCTGCTGGACAAAAAAGACGATATCTTGGCGGTGATTAGTGGCGAACGTGACGTTTTTGAAAAAACTTTGGCCAAGGGCTTGTTGGAGCTGGAAAAGAGTGATGGCAAAGACATAAGCGGCTGGGACGCTTTTGACATTTTCAGCACTTACGGTTTACCGTTGGAAGTGATTCGTGACTGGGCCGAGAAGAGGGGCCTGAAAGTTGATGTGGCTGGCTTTGAACGTGAGTTTGAGAAAGCTTTTATAGAGCACCAAGAGCTCTCTCGCGCCGGAGTCGAAAAAAAATTTGGGGGGCATGGTCTGACGGGTGAGATTGATGAGGGGGACAAAGAGTATCTGGCGACTTTGCGTAACCATACCGCCACCCACCTGTTACAGCAGGCCTTGCGGGACGTGTTGGGGACGCACATCGAGCAGAAGGGTTCCGACGTGAATGCCGAGCGTCTTCGTTTTGATTTTGTGCACTCGCAAAAATTGACCGATGACGAAAAAGATAAAATCGAAAAGATGGTGAATGAGAAAATCGCGGAGGCTCTGCCGGTAGTGATGCGCGAAGTCTCTTTGGATCAAGCCAGAACCAGGGGGGCGTTGGGAGTTTTTGATGAACAATACAAAAATCTCAAGAAAGTCAAAATTTACATAATCGGTAGCGAGGAAAATCCCTATTCCACCGAGCTCTGCGGTGGACCGCATGTGCAAAACACCGCAGAGATAAAAAGTTTCAAAATAATTAAGGAGGAGAGCAGCTCCGCCGGCATCAGACGCATCAAGGCGGCGACGGGCTGATGAGTATTTATGAACAACTGGCTGAACATGATACTACGCTTGAAGTCGGGCTCCATCCGAGATGGCGAGACGGCTATCGCTCTGGAAATCGATGGCGCGCGAGCGGAAGCCGTCTCTTTTGTTTATGGAGAGGGTCTTACCAAGCTTTTACGATTTTCGACTGTCTCTCTCCCCGAAGGTGACGGCTGGACTCGTGACCCATTTGAGCAGTCAACCCTCTCTCGGGGGTTGGGCCAGCTTTTGAAAAAGGTGAGCGTGGGCTTGCCGTCTTCTCCCGAAGAGGTGATCCTCTCTTTGCCCGGTGAGATGGTTACCAACATTTTAGTGCATAGCCAGTATGAAAGGACCAACGCGCGTCTCAAGATTGATTTGGCAGAACTTAAAAATCTTATTTACAAAATTGAGTGGAAGTCATTCGATCGGATGCGGCGACTGCTTGATATGAAAAGTGGGGGTCGCGACAAGGGTATCCGATTGTTAAATTCCGAAATTATCAATTTGGAGATTGATGGTCATACGGTTCGCGATCCTTTGGGCATGAGTGGCTCAAAGATTGCGATTTCAGTCTTGAGCATTTTTGCTCCGACCGGCTACTTAGAGAATTTTGCCCAGACCTTAGACGAGCTGGGTTACAATCTTGCCAGTGTTCAGGCCGCTCCCGTGGCTCTGGGCAAGCTGATCAAAAACGACAGCGCCCTTATCATCAATGTTCGTCACAAAACGACCGATGTCATTTTGATCTTGGATGGGCATATGTTGGGTTTCCGCAGTTTCGGTCTAGGTGCCGACGCTTTTCATAAAAAGATAGTTCATAATATGCGGCTTTCCAAAGAAGCGGCGACGCGTTTGTGGGATATGTATGAAAATGGGGAGCTTGACGACAATCGGATCGACACTCTTAAGGTCGCCGTCGAGTCAACGGGTGGTGTCTGGCTGGAGGGGCTCAAGTTGGCCCTTGATGAACTGGCGCACAAGCTGGAACTCCCAAGCCAGCTGTATATCGTTGCTTCAACAGCGACCAAAGGTATGGTCGGAAGCGTTTTGCAAAAATCCGCTTGGCGACGCGGGCTTAGCTTTGAGGGACGTATTCAGCTCAAAGAGCTGGGCTCTGAATCGTTGGAGATATTACAAACGGTTGGCGATTTCGACAAGAGCCAGATGAGCGTCACTCTGGCGGGACTGGTGGCCTTGGTCCGGGACGGGGAGTCTCCGAGCGTGGTTGAGGAGGTTCTAAGTCGAGTAGCCAAAATCATGCAATGAGGATAAAGCTGTATCTGGAGTTGGCGGATACTCTTAACGATATTTTTGTCTATTTATCTGGACTGGAGAAAGGGACAGAGGTTTTTCTGATTTTCAAGAATAGGCCGATTTGGTTAGCCGGTGAGATTGACCGTGATTTATTTGAAAAATTTATGCGGCGCTCAAAGCTAAAGTTTGTCTTTGTGGCCGCCGACAAAAGAATCCTTAGTCTGTTCAAGCGGAGCGGTTTTCGAGACGTTCTGCCTCTGTCAAAGCTCCCGCGCAGTATTGGCACCATCAAGCGTCTGGTGTGGGGAAGCTCCTCTTTGGCGAAGATGTCCTCTGGAGTGGGGCCGACGTCTGGTCAGCATTTGGAGATCTCGGCTAAGTCAAGATTTGTTCGGTTGCGAAAAATCTCTCGGTCAGCACTGGGCTTCTCTCTTTTGATTTTGTTTATTGTCGCTGGGTCACTATTTTTGAGCTTGCCCAAGGCCAAGATTACCATAACGTTACCGGTGGAGTCTTTGCGAGTCAGCGCCCAGCTGGTCTTGGCCGATAGTCAAAAATCAAGACAGGCCTACCCCGGTGCCGTTACGGGTCGGTATTTAGAAATCACGAAAAAGGCCTCTCAAGAGTTCCAAGCGACGGGACGCAAGAATGTTGGCGAAAAAGCACGTGGGCAGGCTACGGTTTTTAACGGTAGCGGCAAGAACATCGGTCTGGTAGTTGGGACGATTTTGAGGGATGCCTCGGGTCGATCGTTCAAGCTGACCCGTGACATCATGGTGGAGGGAGCCAAGGTCTCGGAGGCCGGAGAAATAATTTATGGACATACAAATGTTGAAGTGGTGGCGACCGACTCCGGCTCGGCTTGGAATATCGGCTCGGCCAGACTTTTCTTTCCCGACTTGGGCTCCGCCAACAGAGAGCTAATCTTTGCCGAAAGTGAGCTGATCGGTGGGGGGACAGAGGAAACGATTAAAATCGTTTCCAGTGAAGATATCGAAAATGCCAGTCAAGTGATGCTTGAGAAGTCCAAGAACGAAGCTGTGGCGGAGCTTTCCTGGGGGCTCAGTCGGGGCGAAGCTCTCCTGCCGGCGTTGATCTCGGCCGAAGCGACAAGCATCAACTCCAATGTTAATGTTGGGGGGCAGACTGAATCTTTCAAGTTAAATATCCAATCCAGGGTTTGGACGGTCGTGCCCCTTGATGAAGATGTTGATAAATTTGTCGCTTCTCTTGTCAGGGGCAAGATAGATGTGAACCAAAGGCTGGTGAATGAACCGAAGGACACATTGAAGTATCAAATTTTCGATGTTCCCGACCAAGGAGTTATCGTCGCCGATGTCTTGGTCGAGGGCGATGTTACGGTGGCTATCGACGAATCTTTGTTGAGAGAAAACTTGATCGGTCTCGGCGTCCCCGAAGCTCGTGAATATCTGACCGGTTTTGGTGAAATTGTCAGTAGTCAGATTGAGTTTTGGCCTTTTTGGGTCAAGAAAATCCCGAGCAATATTCGTTTTATTTATTTATACATTGGGTCATGAATTTTATCGGTCTGGATATCGGGAGGGTGCGTACCGGTGTCGCCATTGCGACGGATGGTCGGCTGGCGATGCCTCTGAAAATCGTGCCCACGAGCGAAGCCGTTGTATATATCAAGAGCTTGCTGGACGAGTTTGGCCCCAGCCGACTGATCGTTGGCCAGCCGAGAGGTTTGGCTGGTGTCGATAGTCAGCAAGCAAAATTCACCCGTTCCCAAGCTCGCAAGATGGCTCGAGAGCTGGGGCTGAGCGTTTTTTTTGTTGACGAAAGGCTCTCCACCAAGCAGGCGCGAAAATTAACGGGAAGGAGGCGGGTTGACGATTTATCTGCTCAGATTATTTTGCAGGCCTATCTGGACGGTTCACGCTGAGTTCCTCGGCCTATCCCCTTGACAAGGTCCACTCCGAATGCTTGCAAAAGCTATCTAGCCGTTGTTATAATAAAGCTAGCAGTTTCAGTATAAAAATTGCCATATTAATTAACTTAGGGGGTTCAACATGACCAAAGCAAATCTTGTTGAGCAGATTGCCAAAGAAGCCAAGGTAAGCAAGCGGGCGGCGATGGTAGCAGTCAATACTTTCATTGACACTACCAAGCAGACCCTGTCCAGAGGCGGCAAGGTTACCTTGACCGGTTTCGGCACTTTCATGGTTAGCAAAAGAGCTGCCCGTAATGGGGTCAACCCTCAAAACGGCAAACCCATCACTATCGCGGCCATGAACGTACCAAAGTTCAAGGCTGGCAAAGCCCTGCGAAGCTTAGTCAAATAAGCAACGTGTGAGGAACTCATTCTGAAACCGAAACATCGCGGGACAAGTCCCGTGATGTTTCGGTTTCGACCCTGAAGAAGTGTTAAGATAAATTCACGCTTATTATCTTGGACTATGAATGAAGTTGAAGAAATCAAAAAGAAGATTGATATCGTCGATCTCGTCTCTAGCTATGTCAATCTGAAAAAAGCGGGCCGCAACTACAAGGCAGTTTGTCCCTTTCATAACGAAAAAACTCCCTCATTTGTCGTCAGCCCGGAGAAGCAAATCTGGCATTGCTTCGGTTGCCATCGGGGTGGGGATATTTTTTCTTTCTGGCAGGAAACTTACGGAGTGGAGTTTTATGAGGCGCTGAAGAGTTTGGCCGAGCGCGCCGGTGTCGAGCTGAAGGGCTCTTTTAGGAGGGACGGCGAAAAAACTTCATATAAAAAGATTCTGTACAAGATTAATGCGCTCACCGCCGCTTTCTATCACCGGATTTTGCTTAGCTCCAAAAAGGTCGAGGTCGCCAAACAGTATCTGCGCGAGCGCGGGCTAGAGTCTGGGACCATCAAAGAGTTTGGGATCGGTTTCGCGCCGGACAGGACGGCTCTATTGCAGGAATTTTTGCGAGGACGTGGCTTCAAAGATAAGGCGATGCAGGACGCTGGGGTTGTCGCGGAAAAAAACGGTCGTTTGCTTGATAAATTTAGACATCGGATTATCTTCCCCATCCGGGACACTCGGGGCCGGGTGGTGGGGATGATGGCGCGAGGGTTGGACGAGCAAGCCATCCCGAAATATCTCAATACGCCAGAAACTCTGATCTATCGTAAAGGCGAGACGGTTTTCGGCTTGGATTTGGCGCGTCGCGTTATCGTCGAACGAGATTTCGCCATCGTGGTCGAGGGCAACATGGATGCGATCACTGCTCATCAGGCCGGCTTTAAAAATACGATTGCGGTGACCGGCACGGCCTGCACCGAAAGCCAGCTCGCTCTAATCAAGCGTTTTACGCACAATCTCGTTTTGGCTTTTGATGCCGACGGGGCGGGGCAGACGGCGACGCGTCGTGTGGTGGAGATGGCTCTGCCCTTGGGCCTGAATCTCAAAATTTTGTCGCTCGGAAAGTACAAAGATCCGGACGAGATGATTCGCGCCGATGTCAAAAAATTCACAATGGAGCTGAAAAGCGCCGCCTCGGCCTTGGATTTTTACTTTGGTCAAGTGGAGGTCGGCTCGGAGAGAAAGAGCGCTTTTTCTCAAAAAAAAGTTGCCAAAGAGCTACTCTCTCTCGTCAACCTTTTGACGGATCCGATTGAGCAGGACCACTATTTGAATAGATTGAGTCGTTTGATCGATGTGCCAACCGCTATTTTGTACGAATCTTTGGCCGGACTTACGCGTGGTGGCGCTTTTCCAAAAGAGGCATCACCATCGGTCAAGCTTGAGATTACTGAGGACAAAAAGCTTTCCGAAGAGTGGTTGGTCCCCAGACTGATTGGCCTTGGTCTTTTTTCTGTTGGACATATGTCGCGAATTGTCGATGCTCTTGATGGCGCCAAAATAGCCAATAGCCAGTTTGAGAGTGTTTTTTTGAAGATAAAAAAATGTTACAATGACGATGTCTCGCGTTTTTCACTTTCAAGATTAGGGACTCATCTGAACCGCTCGGAATATGACGTGTTGAAGCGTCTGGTGCTCATTATTGAAGAAAAATACGGTGGACTGGGTGACGGCGAAATCGGTCGCGAGATAGATTTTTATCTCGATTTATTAAAAAGGCATCATCGCAAGTTTGATAAAATCCGACTTTTGCGTGAGATAGAAAGCGCCGAAAAGAACGAAGATTCTGACAAGGTTAAGGAGCTAACAAGCGAATTAATAAAACTAAGGGATTAACTATGTCTCCTCAAAAATCGGTCAAAAAGTCTCCTCCTTCAAAGAAGAAGCGGGTAGGACTGGCCGGTCGCGCTAAAAAAGTAGCCGTCACGTCGCCCCCCAAGAAAGCGGCGGCCAAAAGGGCGCCGATCAAGAGGCCCATGGCCAAGAAAACGATAACCAAGAAAAAAGTGGTCCCCAAAAAGCCCGCTATCAAAAAAAGGGTACCGACAAAAAAGACCAAAACCGCCAAACGAACGGCTCCCGTTCGCAAAAAAGCGGTGGCGCGTCAACCGAAAAAAGCAGTCCGAAAACAACTCCCCAAGAAGTCCGGAGTAACTCGCAAAAGAGCCGCTGCCAAAAAAACAGCTCCAAAGCTGACTTCCCCCAAAAAGGCTCGGCGTGGTCGTCGACCCAAATTTACGGTTGATGATTTTTCCAAAGAGATCAAGAGCTTGATTAAAAAAGGCCGAGGACAGGGATTCGCTACCCAACAGGAGATTTTGCAAGCCATCCCCGAGGCGGAAAGCAACATCGAGCTCTTAGACGAGCTGCTCGCTCATTTTTTTGATGCCGGCATTGAGGTCATTGACGTTCGCGATGATTTGATTTGGAGTACGACCGATAAGACCAACAAGAAGCAGGCAAGTAAGAGCCTGTTGGATGATATTTTGCGAACGACCACAGCCAAGGTTAGCGACGCGGACCTGAGCCTGACCTCCGTTAGCGACGACTCGGTGCGGATGTATCTCAAAGAGATCGGCAAGGTTTCTCTTTTGAAAACGCCGGAAGAGCAGGCCCTGGCAAAGCGGGTTGCCGAAGGCGATAATGTCGCGGCGAGGCAGCTGGCGGAGGCGAACCTGCGTCTGGTCATCAGCATTGCCAAAAAATACATTGGTCGTGGGCTCACTCTTCTGGACCTGATTCAAGAAGGCAACATCGGCTTGATGAAGGCCGTTATCAAATTTGATTATAAGCGCGGTTTCAAATTCTCGACCTACGCCACTTGGTGGATCCGCCAAGCCATCACGCGCGCCATCGCCGACCAAGCGAGGACGATTCGCATCCCCGTGCATATGGTGGAGACGATGAACAAACTGGCGCGTGTTCAGCGCCAATTGGTTCAGGAGCTGGGCCGGCCGCCGGAGCCGGAAGAGATTGCCGCCGAGATGGAGATCGAGGTGGACAAGGTGAAGCATATTCTCAAAATCTCGCAGGAAACCATTTCTCTGGAAAAGCCGGTTGGTGACGAAGAAGACAGCTCTCTTCAGGACTTTATCCCGGATGACGAGCATATGAATCCGGATGAAATTTCGGCTTTTGAACTTTTGAAGCGCGATGTTGGCGATGTTTTGCACCTGCTCACGCCGCGTGAGCAGAAAATTCTGAAAATGCGTTTTGGCTTGAGCGGGGAATACAGCCACACGCTTGAAGAAGTTGGTCGTGAATTTGGCGTGACTCGTGAACGCATCCGCCAGATCGAGGCCAAGGCCCTGACCAAGCTCCGCAAGTCCAAAGACTCCAAGAAATTGAAGGATTATCTAGGAGAATGAAGAATTAAGAATGATGAATGAAGAATGAGAGGATAGAACATTTATGATCGGGCTAAATCTTTTTCTCGTTTATTGTTACGGACAGTACAATCTGTGAAACATGATGTGGTGAATCAGAATCTAGTGACGCAAATAGTAAGGTCTGGGACATCCATTGGCGCTAATCTAGCCGAAGCAGATGGCGCTCCGACCAGAAAGGATTTCCTCAATAAGTTGTCAATCTCAATCAAGGAGGGTAAGGAAACTTTATATTGGTTAGATTTACTTAAAACCAGTGGTAATATGGACAGTAGCGAACTTAACGAGCTATATGGAGAATGCGAACAATTAATTAAAATATTAGTAACTATTCGTAAAAAAGCAGAAGCATCAGCTGTTAACATTTGACATTTTTCATCCTTCATTCTTCATTAATTTTTATTCCCGGGTAGCTCAATGGCAGAGCAATCGACTGTTAATCGATTGGTTGTCGGTTCGAATCCGACCCCGGGAGCCAAATAGGATAAGTAGCCAATTCGACCAGTAGGTTGAAAGGGGAACGAAGCTCGTAGAGCGGGTTTTTCCCATCCAGACGGAGGTTCTGAAATAGAAAAGCCAGAAGTTGCCGTTTTTCAGGCACTTCAGAACTTTCAAATATCTCAAGAGCCCGTTTTGCCAGATTAAATATCCTATCAGCGGTTACATAAAACTCTTCATCAGCGTCTGAATGGATTAGTTGTTCAGTCCTAATTTTGTTCTGTTTTTCCTTGTATTCCCTTAGTTTTCTGTCATACATTTCTTGAGTAATACTATCGTCCAGCTTGTCCTCATACATTTTGTTGATACGATTTTCCAGAATGTCATATTCCTTGTTCAGGTTTTTGATATGAAAATTATGGAAGGATGCCTCACTCTTACCCATATCTCGTAATCCTTTAGCTATCTCTTCCTGACGTTCATTGGGTACTTGGATGGCTTTTAAGGCTTCGTAGACTGGCTTGAGCAAGGTTTCTTCTTTGACATATTCCCGCTTACAGCTTTGGCGGAAATTAGTGCAACTATAGTAGATATATTTACCGTCCTTTTTCTTTTCTGGCGTAATTGTGCAACCGCATTTCTCACACTTGATTAACCCTCGGAAGATAAAGGGGATGGCTTGGTGTTGGAATGGCTTCTTATTCCAACCTTCTCTTACGCTTTGGCATTTCTCAAATAATTCTTCGCTAATCAGGGGAGTGTATTTATGATGGTTGGTTCTACCGCCATATTCCATCAGCCCGTGATAAAAGGGATTTTTGAGGATATGCTCAATAGAGCTGACTGATAGAAGGTTGCCTGTGCGGTTTGTAAGCCCACATTTAAGCATTGTAGTAGCCAGGCCCTTATAAGATGTGTTGCCAGTGGCGTAAAGCTCAAATAGACGGGTTACAAGGGGACCGTTCTTTTCGTCTGGAACAATACTTTTGGTGCCATCCTCAAGGTCTATATTCTGGTAACCAATTGGAGCTTTACCAGCCCATTCGTGGTTATCAAACTTTTGCCACATACTGCGTTTAACATCATCAGATAAGCGGTTGAGATATTGTTTGGCGAGAAAGACTTTGGCTTCCCACATAAACATTTGGTTACCAGACGCGTCCTTATTGATAAAAAACCCATCTTTTACAAAATGAACTTCCAGTCCTTCGGTTTTTCTCATTTCATCAAGGTCAACCGCATCCTTGAAATTGCGGGTAAAGCGGTCTACATTCTCGCAAAGCAAAACCTTGATTTGGTGTTTTCTAAGGTAGGCGATAACCTCTTCAAACTTCTTGCGGATTTTGGAGCCAGCGCTTTCAGAGAAACAAAACTCTTTTACAACTGTAAACTCTTTCTTCTCTGCGTATTTGTGTAAACTATCAGTCTGGGCGGATAGGGAATGACCGCTTTCTTGTTCTTTGGTAGATACTCTGGCTAAGATAATGGCTTTCATAGGTTATTTTCTTTTGCAATCTGTAGGTATAAGCGGTTGACCTCTTTGTCCACATCACGCATTTTAGACTCATTCTGATAGCCAAGATGAGCTTCCTTCGATAGATTAACAAGTTCTTTGTGTGCACTATTGGTATGGTCATACTTGGGGATATATACAGGGGGTCGAATCTTAAAGGTTCGACTGTCTGAGGACAATAGCACAAATTTTTGTGTAATAGGGGCATTTAGGACAGCACAAATGAAGTGGGCTTCGTCGATTGTGATAAAGTTTCCCTTGGCATCTTCGCAGATAGATACGGCGTGGTTCTGAAAGAGTGGATGTCTTACCCCACCCCACTTAGTCTCCACGTCGGACACGACCACAGCCTGCCATTTTGTGTTGTCTCGAAAACAGACATAATTTCTTGCAAAGCTATAAGCCCCCACTCTTGCTAAGGCGTAAAATTCCTGCTCTTTTTTGCCAATAATCTTTGCGTTATATTCTGTTTGATTCTCAAACATCTTTTTGTAGTTTACAAAATAGGTGGCGAGTAAAGGGCTTTTTTCTTTTAATGTTTTGAGATTCAAAGGGACACGAGTGCTAACCATCTTATCGTAAGGGAATGGGACAATATAATTATCGTCTGTGTTGAGATGATATCTTTCAATATCGACACCTCTGATTAGGGGGTGTAGATATTCTTTCTCCATTAAAATAGTTTGCTGACCTATCTTATACTTCGACTTTTGATTTTGATAATTGTTAAGATATACCTTCCCAGTGGGGGCTTTTATCTCTAAATCGGCTTTGAATAGGAGGAGCTCCTGTGGATAGAATTCGATACCCTCTCTACCTAAATAATAAGAGCTACCCGAGATTGAATTGAAATCTTGTATGTCCGATTTATTATTAGCATAAGTAAAAGCCGTGTTTTCATCATTGCACTGACCAAGATACCCCTCTTTTTTTATAAAGAATTCTTTTACATTTTCAAACTTAGAATAATGATTGATTTCCTCGATTGGCTTTTTAGTGTTTTTCTTGTAAATCTCTAAGTTAATGCCTTTCTTGTAGTCAGTTTTGTTGCTTGATATAAAGTAGGTTAGAAACTTATGCTGGACGGGTTTGAAAGGATGACCTGCTCCTGTCCAATCAACAATTTTTTGGAAGTAAAATCTTGTGCCATCTGAAATATAAAAATTCCTAAAACCCTCATAAGTCTGTTGGAATAGGAGATTCTGTGGCATCAGGAAAGAAAGCACCCCGTCTTTTTTTAGCCAGTTATCAACGGCGACATTCGCAATAAGAGCACAGATATTGAGATTAATACCCCCGGTAATACCATCGCCTGAGAACAGGTGTCTTTCGATACAGAGAGATTTCACCCTTTCTCGGTAACCCTCAGGTAGGCTTTTCCAGTCAATCCAAGGCGGGTTGCCGACTATCAGGTCAAACTTGCCAAGATTGGCAGTGGTAAGAAAATTCGTAACAATACGAGCCCAGATACCATTCCATTCGTTTTTCTCGAGTTCAACAAATCTGCTGGACAAGTCCTGGATACTTGAAATTATGTCGTTGTTAATGTCTGCCTTGTTTACCAGAGCAACTATCTTATTAAAAACTGCTTTTTTGTCTAATGCTTTGATGTCTTGTTCGATTGCAGTCATTGTTCTTGAAAATAGACCAGAATCAGCCACTGCACTTTTGGGTAAGGTAACATCGAGATATCCTTTAAGGGTTTTGATTTTGTAGTTTAAGCAATCAACGCCTGAAACCTTAGTTTCTTCTGGAACATATGAGGAATCACCCAGGTAAACTGGGATTTCTATGTCTCCATCCTCAGTAATTAAATGAGCGATATTGATAAAATAGTTTATTCTACAAGTCAGCACTGCTAACGGGTTCAGGTCGATTGCCTTGACACGATTCAATATGTTCTTTAAGCGATTCCCTTTGCTGTTATCAGATGCTTCTTCGTTGATAATTTTCTCAATCAGAACAGTTATAAACGTTCCAGACCCAGCACAAGGGTCTAACCCTCTCCAGTTTGGCTTATTACCCAACATTTCAATTGTCTCTGTCACAAGATGGTCGGCAAGCCAAGCTGGTGTATAGAATTCACCTAAACTATGTCTAACTTTTAATGGGATTATTTGCTCATATAGTTCTTTGAATAAATCTTGAGCACGTGTTTCTTCCTGAGATAAAATCTTGTCTTCATATTTTGTAAGAGTATGAAAGGTTTCCTTAACTATTTCATAAATGTCGTCGCTCCATTGACTAGGTGATGCATACCAAGAGAAAAAGTCTCCCTCCAGGAGATTGGTGATGCCAAGAGACCTAAAGACGGCACCATCTTCAAGTGCTTCCATTTGCTTCTGAATTACAGAATTGTTGCTAACAGCCAGCTCGTTAAATTGGATGATGCTCTTTTTGAATTTAATTTTACTTGTAACCTTATAGGCAATTATTTTGATAATTATCGCATAAGCCGTTTGTAGGGAATATAGGGCTAAATATTCCTCTGCATTAGTCTTGATTTTGATACCCAAGCTCTTCCCCAGTGCATCTCTCCTTTCTTCAATAGCCAGTTGTTTAGACTTGTCGTTGTGTGCAAGTCTAAACAATTCTCGCCACTCTTCAAAAAGCATCAGAGTTTTACCAGTGGCTTTATCGTTAAGGGTGTCGAAAAGAATTTTTGCCAACCTTGTTGATAGGGAGTTATCAAGAGGTTCACAAAAATCTTTGACAAGGTTTTTTGAATTAAGGGCTACTAAGTCAAGGGTTAGTATCGACCTGATTATTCTATCCAAATATCTATCCGAGATGTCCCCCCAAGCTTCCTCATAAATTTTACCGTGTTCGCATCTTATAAACTTTAAAATAATCCCGTCTGTAACAAGACCGAGATAGTCGTGCTGGCTTTTTGAGTATAAACCAGAAAGATAGTCAGTTAATTGTTGGTCAGCACTATCTTTATGCGCTTTTGTTTTTAGCTTACTCGGGTGCTTGAATTCAATGATAAAACCACCATACTTGCTGTCTATCCTTCCTTTGGTTATGTGCCGTTCAGTATTAACCAACTTTTCCTTCTGGGGGTAGTATTTAATACCTAAATGGTCAGACAAAAAGGCAAATAAATTGATTTCAAAAACACTTACAACAGTAGCTTCATTTTCTGCTGTCTCTGAGCCTCGGCGTATAGACAACGCTAAGTCGACAAGCTTTTCTCTGTATTCAGTGGTGTCTAAAAAACTAAGGTTTTTGCTTTCCATAAGTGTTCTGATGCAAGAATTGGCTAAAAGTTTTTTTGTCGATTCTATACTCTTTGCCGAATTTATAGACCTTTAATCTACCAGCTTTTATATAGCGGTAAATGGTCATTATGTTAACGCCGAGTTTATCGGCCAAATCTTGGGCTGTGTAAAACTCTCCCTTCATTATTTAGTGATTAGATTTGTTATCCATATAGTGACGATTGTTGTTACAAGGGCTGTGAGGACAGATACTACGATGGTTTTGATGTCGGCTCGTATGGCAAGCCAAAATCTGCGAGGTGCTGGATGAAAGGTGGCTCTGCCTTGCTCGGTTATCCTGTAGAAGTTGAGCATTTTGTTGTGTATTTGTTGAGGGACCTCTTCTATGTATCCCAATGAGACCAACCTGTTTACTGCTTTCGTGTTTTGGCTGGCTATCGAGTTAATCATAGTGGATGGGCTCAATAGTCCCTCTGGTCTGTCCAAGACCGCTTTTAATATTCTCTTTTCGTCCTCATTCATACATTTATTATACTTTACAATACTTTACAAATCAAATTAACGGTTTGTCTACTCTGAAGGCATCAAAGTGGTCGAGTGCATCTCGGATTTGTTTTACCCATCTATGATATACCTTGTCTGAAATCTCTTCTAAGAGGGGTAAGTTTTTAGCAATCCGATACCAAGTTTTTGGCACACAATGCCTTTCTATAATACCTCTAGTGCCTCTTATCCCTGTTTTGCTAAGAGCCCATAACCCAACGAGAAAGATAGCTTCTTTTGGCTTAATTTTTGGCTGATACCTAAATACCTTTTCAAGGGTTTTCTGGGGGTCGCTTTCCATATCAAAAATAAACATATTTCCATTGACGATAAGCTCTTGCCAGTAGTGAAGCAGTATCTGCTGACAGAGTTTTTTGCGGAAGACAATCTTCGCGAAATTGACCTTGGTGGGATTGTAGCCCATCTAATGTTTGACGTGCCCATTATCGATATGCGAGACGACTTGGCACAAAGCATGGCCGAGTTTCATAAAGGTTGGTTACTCTTATTAATGGGGAAGTGCCGAGAACTTGGACAAAGCATACAAATTGTAACCAATGATTAACAATGGGAGTTTGATATCGAAAACGAATCAAGTAATCGAATTTTTTTAGCGATGAGTAATGACCTTTCGTCGCAAGCTCGGAAGACAATAGATAGTCTCAAGCAATTTTGTAACACTCCTAATTTGAATCGTATGCCGGTTGAATCTCGCCAGCTATGGCACCGAAGATTATTTCGGGCAATTGCTTTGGCAGATTACTTCCGATTTTCTGAGTCAACGATTAAAGATTTCAAGTTAGCTCTGGAGGAGGACGAGGACCCACTTTCTATGTGGGCACGTGGCATCAGCTATTTGAGCTTTGCTAGGATTTGTTTGAATATAATAAGACAATTCTCAGAAGGGGCTTTGGAATCTCAAGAAGCAACAGATGAAATATTTGATAAATTACATCAGATACGCAAAGACAATAGAGACTGGGCGAAGGCTCTGATTGACTGTCGGATTAGTTTGGCCGCCCATCCTACTGATAATGACTACGCCTATTATTACGGTGATAAGGAGGTCGATCCTAAAAGCGGGGTTATAAAGTTCAAAACCTTTATTGATATCAATAACATAAAGCGTACATTGGATAAGCCGGTTGAGTTTGCACCTAACGATATCCATGAAAAGCTATGCCAGTACATAGTTGGGATAGTCCCCATTTGGTTAGAATGTTGGGGGGCGAAGCATACGGAAGAGACATTGAGTACCCATAAGGTCTGATCATTTTCTCCTATGGGTTCTGTAACTGACCCAGTTGCGTTCGGGTCCGTCCAAAACCTCCGAATTATCTCCTTGGGAATCCAACCGAGACCGAGCTGTTGAGCCAAATAGGACAGTTATCGAACCTCTTCTTTGAGGCGATGAAAGTCGAAATGACCCAGATGGGTTGTTTTGGTTTACTCCTTAAAATGGTTCTGAACCGCCTCGCCCTGTTGGGCAAAAGCTCTCATTAGGTTATAAAAACCATCCAAAGTCCAGCTCTCTCGGGACTTAGGGCGGATTAGTAGGAATATGCCTCCAGAGCATAAAATCTCCTTTACAAAGGATGGCTTTTGTGCTATCCTAGGGGTGTTCGATGGCCCCTGAATACTTCAGGGAAATCACCCATCAACGCCTTAACAATAAGGCGAACCAATAGGAGATACCTGATGTCAAATCAGAGTACTTCTGGAACTGTCGAAACTCAGCCCACCTCGGATGGTGTGGCCAGACAGCTCGGCCGACAGGTCGAGGATGCCACCCGCAAGTACAAGGGTGGCACAGAACGGGCGCAGTTGGCTATGGGCCACCCCAATTTCAGCGAGGAGTGGTACAGCTTTCTCAGCCGTCTGGCCGAGGAACAGGCTCTGCGTCTTCCCCTGATACAGCGACCGACGTGGAAGGTGCTGACCCGCACCTGTGACGATGCCAATGGCTACACTGCCGACCTTAAGGCGGGTGGCTTCCGCATCGGTGACTGGGCGGCCGACATCATGAAGAAGCCCGGCTTTAAGAAGGGCTTCGACATCACCAGCCTTGAGCTGGTCACGGCTACCGGCACAGAGCTGACTGGTAAGGAGACACCGACCACAGCGGAGATCTTCGAAGGCATTCACAATGCCAACGGCGACCTCCTTCCGGCTTGGGCTGGTCCCGAGCTGCGGAAACAGTATCCCGATCAGCCGAACGGCGAGGTCCTCATCATAGCGATGGAGACCATTGCCGGTTCCGGCGGCTCTCCGTACGTGTTCGGCGTCGGACACGACGTCAACGACCGTTGGCTCGGTACGGGTTGGGACAGCTCCGACTACCGCTGGGATGGCAGCTTCCGCTGGGTGTTCCTGCGTCGCAAGTAATTAGGACTTAGGATCTTTGACCTTACGCCCTCTTGGGTCCTTGACCCTTTGTCCTTTGGCCGTGCTCTCCGGAGCACGGCCTCTTTTTATGTTTCAAATTTGGTAAACTATCCATGGAACTAGGCGAATATGCCAGAGATCAAGGTTTCTGGCTGCCGAACCCAGTATCCATACAATGAGAGTATTCCCGACTAAGGTTTGGAATAGAGGTTGTATGCAGAAACTTCAAAAAATGAAGATACTTGGTGCGAGATATTCAGGCATTATAGATGCCGAATAAAATTCAACCCTAAGACTTCTGCCACAAAAGTAGAATCAAGGGGTGGTGCTTATGGATAATATCTCGCACAATACCGATTCCGACGGCAATCCGAACGTGTTCAACGTCGAACACGACGACAACGACCGTTGGCTCAATACGAATTGGGACAACTCCGACAACCACTGGAATGGCAACAACCGCTGGGTGTTCCTGCGTCGCTACTATCTTCATTTCTCTCCCTACTTAGGGAGAGTTTTGTTTAGCTGGCCATTCCAACCCCCTAGCATTCTGCCGATCTCGTCTAAAGTTTCCGAGAGTGCTCCATATTTTTTATTATCCAGCGATTTGGTTTCCCATAAGACCATTAGTAAGATTTTGAGAGTATCAGTTTTACGAATAGCCAATCTGACATAAGGTGGCTTTTCTGCTCGACCAAGGAAGCTGGCTTGAGCGACTGCCTCAATGATTTCTATATATAAAGTATCTATTCTTTGGCCGAGAGAATGGCGGTGGGGTTTAGGCAATGATTGGTAATACCCGTACCATAATAGATAGGCAGATTTCAGTTTCTGAAGGAGTGGCAACAGAAGTGTGTGTGTGTGTGTGATTACTTTTACTCGTCATCATGAAAATAATTAAGGATTCCTATAAAGATATTATCTCATTAGAGAACTTGTTGGCGGCTTGGTCGGAGTTTGTCAGAGGCAAGCGATCTCGGGCGGATGTCCAAAGATTCGAACGGAACCTAATGGCCAACTTTATCGCATTACATAAAGATTTGCGAGAAGGGTGCTACAACCATTCTCCCTATTGGCCCTTCAAGATTACTGATCCCAAGCCTCGTAATATTCATAAGGCAGGTGTCCGAGACAGGTTATTGCATAAAGCGATCTATCGGGTATTGTACCCGATTTGGGATAAAACCTTCATCTTGGATAGTTATTCCTGTCGGAACAAGAAGGGCACTCACAAGGCCTTTGCTAGACTTGAAACTATCACTCGGAAGATTAGCAAGAATTACACTCAGCCTTGTTTTGCTCTGAAGTGCGATATTAGGCGATTCTTCGATAGCATCGATCATGAAGTCTTGACGGCTCTACTGCGGAAGAGAACCTCGGATACGAAGTTGCTGGATTTGCTTCGTAATATCATCGGCAGTTTTGAGCTCTCGTTGGGCAAGGGTATGCCACTAGGCAACTTAACTTCTCAGCTTTTTGCCAATGTCTACATGGATCCGTTGGACAAGTTCGCTAAGCATAAGCTCAAAGCGAAACACTATCTGCGATATGCCGATGATTTCATTTTTTTGGCTGATAACCCGGACGAGCTAATGGGTTATTTTGTGGAGATAAACCAGTTTCTAAAAACTAATCTTAAGCTCAGTTTACATCCAGATAAAATCTCTCTTCGGAAATTAGAATGGGGGATAGATTATGTCGGGTATGTAACCTTACCGTACTACAACTTACCCAGAAGGAAGACGGTCAAAAGGATTCAAAAACACCTAGCTCGTGATTTAATGGACGGGGATATCCAATCGGTCAATAACGCCATGCCCTCATACCTAGGTTATCTGGGTCATGCTAATGCCAGTAAATTGCAGGATGATCTGTCACAAAAGGTCATGGAATGGCAGAGTCGTCAGGCCACAAAAGCCCTCTAAAATCCAGTCCGAAACAGACCCCTCTGCCACTGTCTCATTTGTCTCATTTTCTCCTATGGGTTCTGTAACTGACCCAGTTGCGTTCGGGTCCGTCCAAAACCTCCGAATTATCTCCTTGGGAATCCAACCGAGACCGAGCTGTTGAGCCAAATGGGATGAGCGAGGGGACCGGTTTTTTACATTCTTTTTTGAATCCTCAATGAGGATTTTTTGTTTCAGATAAGGTAGACTGGGAGTAGTGATAGGTAAAATCAAATTAAAACGTTCATTGGGCTTGCCCTTGGTCGCTCTGTACGGATTGGGCAATATTTTGGGCGCCGGTATTTACGTACTGGTTGGCAAGGTGGCTGGCATCGCCGGAGAGAATACGGTGTTGGCGTTTATGGTCGCTATGGTCATCGCCGGGCTAACCGCCTTTTCCTATATGGAGCTTTCCGGACGATATCCGCTGAGCGCCAGCGTCTCAGTCTATCTGTATGAAGCATTCAAAAAAAGATGGCTGTCGGTGGCGGTGGGAGTTGCTCTGGTTTTGGGAGGCATCACTTCGGCGGCGGCCTTGGCGCAGGGCTTCGCCGGCTATTTGGCTGCATTCGTGCCGATCCCGATCATCTTGGGGAGTGTCGGGATCTTGTTGGCGATGGGTCTGGTTGCTATCAAGGGGATGAAAGAGTCGGCTTGGTTGGCGGCGGTATTTACAATACTGGAGGTGATCGGACTATTGTTGGTGGTGTGGACCGGTCGGCACGCTTTCGGCGAGGTAGATGTGGCCGGCTTGCTGACCATCAGCCCAGCTATCGGCGTCAGCGGTTTGATGGCCGGCGCCTTTCTCGCTTTTTATGCTTTTATCGGTTTTGAAGATATGGTGAACGTGGCGGAGGAAGTAAAAAATCCGCGCTTGGTTATGCCTCGAGCGATTTTTTTGGCACTGCTGGGAGCCACGGTTTTGTATGTGTTGGTGGCGATGGTCGCTACGGTGTTGGTGTCCCCGACAGAGCTGGCGGCCAGCTCGGCGCCTCTGGTGCTGGTTTCCCAAAAGGCGGGAGCGGATATCGCCTTGGTGCTGGGGGTAATCGGGATGGTGGCGACAATCAATGGGATGATCGTGCAATTAATTATGGGGTCACGGATTTTGTATGGGCTGGCGGCACAGGGGTGGTTGCCGTCATGGTTGGCAACTGTGCATCGGGGTTTTCGTACGCCGATGCTGGCCACGATTGTTGTGCTCGTATCTATGGTGTTCGGGACGATACTGCTATCATTGGTCTCCTTGGCTCAGCTGACGAGTCTGCTTCTTTTGAGTATTTTTATCTTGGTGCATATTTCACTCATCGTTATCAAACGTCGTCACAAAAAACACACCGGCTATTTTACGGTCCCGATATGGGTGCCGTGGGCCGGTGTAGTGGTCAGCGCGATTACGATTGGCTACCAGCTGGTCAGCTGGCTGTCGAGCTAGATGACCAAATGACCAACGCTATAAGCGGCGTAAGTTACATAAGTAATTAACAAGAGAATGCCCTCGGAGCGGGTTAGGACTTTTTTTGACCACATAAAAATTCCGAACAGAGCGACGGCCAAGACAAGGAAGCTGGCCGAGATAGCGATACCGCCGGCGACGGGAATAACAAACGGACTCATCAAGGCAAGCAGGCCGAGTGTCGGAACATTCAGGCCGACATTGCTCATCATGTCTCCCAGGACCAGATTTTTGCCACCATTACGAGCTTGGGTAACGACCAGAGCAAATTCGGGCAGATTCGTACCAAGGGAAAGCACCAAGAGGCCGACCAATACTGGTGAGACATGGAGCGCCTCGGCGACAAACAGCGCCGAGTTTACAACATAGTAAGCGGCTATAATAATGCTGGCCAATCCGGCGACGAGCACGCCAGCGGCTCTCCAAAGATTAATCTTGGGCGGAGAGATTTTGTGACGCGTGGGGACTGCGAACAAATTTTTGTTTCTATAAACGATGGCGATAAAAAGGGCATAAGCAGCGATCAACCAAACGCCGTCCCAGCGGGAGAGATAACCGTCAGAGATGGCGATGGCCGGTAGCGCGATAACGCCAAGATACAAGAAAAAGGTCTGGTTGGTCAGAATGTGGTTGATGGTCAGTTTGCCTGCCAAGATGGCCGCGAGTCCCGTCATCAAAGAGAGAAGAACGATGCTGGCACCCAAAAGGTTACCCAAAGACAGCTCCGGAACGCCTTGCAGAGCGGAGTTAATCGCGACCGTGATTTCTGGTGTGGAGGTAACCAGTCCGACTATTAAAAAAGCGACAATGAAGTCGTTGGTTCTCCAATATTCCGCTAATTTGCGGACATTCTTGGCAATCAAACCCGCCGCTACTCCCATAACGTAGGACAGGGCGACTAAAATGATAAAATGCATCCAAACCATAAATTGAGTATTCTTATTATTATATCATTTATGTGCTATTTTGTCAAGGATTAAGTCGCTCTCGCTTAAATCGCCGCAATGAAGTTTGCGTCGGTTCTGAAGCGGGAGCCATGGAAAAACTACGGCAAAATATACTGAAAATAAATGGCTCAAAAAATGAGCCGTTTATTTTTGAGTAATTTTCATTGACAGGAGGTCATTCTTTTTATAAGATTCAAGCGTTCCAAGACAAGATACGGAACAAGGAGGTGAAAGGGATGGTGTCCCTTAAAATTAAGCTTACCGGTGAGATGATACTGCCAGCGGGGGTATATTTGACCCCCAGAAGTATTTCTTCAGAGATGGACTGCTCCGTCAGGACCACAAGGTTTTCTGCTGGGAGCAGTTTGGAAATTTTGTCTTGAGCAGAGCTGCCAGGCTGGAGCCTGTACCGGAGATGAGGATCCGGTGGTACGATCTCAAGACACCACCGTCGGCAGAGGAGAACAGTGGATCAGATGAAATGATCCGCAAGACCATCGGCTCCGAAGGGGCAGACCCTATCTTCAGAGAGCCGAGCCTGCTTTGCGCTATAATTGCGAATCTTTTGGACAGTCAGGCGGGAAGCCCCCTCTTAAACACCGGTCGCGCCAATATTTTTTATACCTCGGTCAAGGGAGCGATTCTCCCCACGGCCATTTATTGGGGTGGGGATAGATTCCGTCTCTGGCACGTCCGGACTTACGGTACCCCGGAAAGCAAGGGGCGGCCTCATAACCCCACTGGTCGGATCTTTATGCCCATGCATTAACATCAAGCGCGTGGGCATTTTTCTTGACCAAAAGCCAATGCGTCTGTAAGATTTGAATGCTTCAAAGAAAGGAGGTGAGAAATTTGCCCTTTGAAAAATATGTGGTTGGGCTTTGCGGTCGTTCGCGGGCCGGGAAATCAACGGTAGCGGGGATTTTGCAGAGGTCGAGATTTATCCATAATCTCTACGGAGAAGTGACAGTCATCAGCACCAGCGATCTCCTGCGGGAGATGAATCCGGACACAGATTTGAGCAGCCATAAGGCAATGGCTGAGGAAGCCAAAAGAGATTTGTCCCATGCCATTGTCCAAAAAGCGACTGAAGCTCCGGATGGTCTGGTGGTCATCGACGCCGTTAAAACGCGAAAAGATTATTGGGCCATTCGTCGGAGTTTCTCTCATAGGATTTTCCTGGTGGTTTGGGCCTTGCCGAAGATTCGTTGGCAGAGGGCCGGGCAAGATCCTCAAGGAGATCAAATCCCGGGGACTCACGAGGAGTTTATCGAGAAGTTCGATGGGCATCCTATGGAGAAGGATTATAATTTTTTATGGTGGGAGACCAGCAACCATCTCGACAACAACCTAACTTTCATTCGGCTCGAGCTTAATCTTTTGGTTAAGTTCGAGATCTTTAAGGGACGGTTTGAGCGTTACCTTTAAGAGCGTTGTTTTTTATAAAGAAACAACGCTCTTTTTTGTGATTAGAGATTTAGGTGGGTATAATCCGCCCAAGTCCGTTGGGGTAACGGATTTAGGCGGGTATAATCAAAATATGAGAAAAGTGACACTTTGTTTTTTGGTGAAAGGCAATCAAATTCTTCTGGCGATGAAGAAGGAGGGTTTCGGCGAGGGTAAATGGAACGGTGTTGGCGGTAAGCAGGAAGAAGGTGAATCGATCGAGCAGGCCGCGGTGCGCGAGCTGGCAGAAGAGATTGGTGTCAAGGCCGAGGTGGCTGATCTGGAAAATGTTGGCGATATCAAGTTTTATTTTGATGACCGTCCTGATTGGCATCAGCATATATTTATTTTTTTTGTGAACAAATGGCAGGGTGAACCGCAAGAATCTGACGAGATGCGGCCAGAGTGGTATGAAAAAGATAAATTGCCATACGAAAAAATGTGGGTTGACGATCCGCACTGGTTGCCAAAAGTTTTGGAAGGGCAAAAGATTGAAGCAGAATTTTATTTCAATAATCACGGTGCTGAAATTGATAAATTTGATATTCGCGAAAGAGTCGCAATCTAAACATTTAAAATTTTAAGAAATATAAAAATCTGCTTTTCGGGCAGATTTTTTGTTATGATTTGGATAATTCTTTAACAATCAGAGGTGGGAAAATGCTATGGTCTGCTGAAGACGAAATAAAGTTTCATATCTGGGATGTCATCTGTGGTGGCCTGCCGGATATCACGGGTGATATCATCGAGCTGGGTAATCGGTGCGTTCTGGAAGGTCCAGAGCTTCGCCGGCTGGCGCTACCAGCATGGATTGCTATTTTGGGCAATCATCGGACTCGGGAGATCGCGTTGACGCTTTTGCTGGAGGAGAGATACGCCTCTATCAAAAATTGGCTCATCCAGATTTTGCCGCTTCTGGACGGGCTGCTGATGTCCCCCCGAACTCGTGAGTGTATCAATGAAGTATTAGAAGAAATTTTGGATACTTCATTATCGCAAAACCGCCACTAGGCGGTTTTTACTTGACGCTCGCTCTTTATGGTGGTTATATTTGACTATCATCAAATAGGGAGGTGGTGAGATGGAGATTGTCCTTTTTTTGACGGCGACATTGCTCCTAGTGGCGCTTCTCGCCGTTTTTCTTTCTTGGCTGGCAGTCAGGGAGTGTGAGCTCCCGCCACCGAGGAAGCATTAGGCGCCGGCGTCAGGCGTCCCTTCTCTTATTAGCCCCATGCCGAATCGCTTCATAAGCGTGCAGAGCATTGAGGGCTTTTTCTTTGGTGCTTCCTTTGATCTTGCTGAGTGCTCCTGTTTTTTTCACCGGACGCCAAAAATCGTTCACCTTGCGGAGCTTGATATTCCCCTTAGTATCACGCGCATACGGCATAGTGTCTTTATTATATCACTCCCGTTTGGGTATAATGAGAGCATGGTGTATCAAAACTGGCTTATCATTATCGGTCTTGTCATACTGGCCTATTATGTGTTCGTGCCACCGCGCAAGCCGGATTTTAATCTGATGGGCTCACAGGAAAAAAGGATTGAGCGGGCGCTGGAGTTTTTGGCCAAAAAGAAACAGATTAACAATAAAATTTATCGTAAACTCACCCGCGTTTCGCAATCGCAGGCGACGCATGATTTTGACACGATGGAAGGGCTCGGTTTGATTGAACAAATAAGTAGGGGCCGACACACTTTTTATCGGCGCAGACCTTAGCCCTTCGTCATTCCCGTCCAAGGTTTTCAGCGGGTGTTACAATGATTTTATGCAAGAACGAAAGAATTTTGTAAAAAGAAAAGAAGATTTTGTTTGTGAACATTGTGGCGAGCAGGTGACGGGCGATGGCTACACGGATCACTGTCCGCAGTGTTTATATTCCAAGCATGTTGACAATGTACCGGGGGATCGGGACAACGCTTGCGGTGGTTTGATGCGGCCCATTAGAGCCGAGCAAAAAGGCCGAGATATTAAGCTGGTTTATAGATGTCTGGATTGCGATGCGGAGTTTCGGGTCAAGGCGGGAAAAGACGATAATCGCGAAACCGTCAATGAAGTGATGCGGCATGCTATTCTCTGAATTAATTAATTTTGACTGGCTTGATTTTGCGCGGCCATTTGCGGTGTCTTTTTTGGTTGTCTTGGCGCTGACCCCGATAATCATACGGTTGGCCAATCGCTTCGGCTGGTTTGCCACGCCGGGTGGCAGGAAGATCCATACGCAACCGATACCACAACTTGGCGGCATCGCCATTATACTTTCGCTTGTTTTCTCAGTTCTCTTTTTTGTGCCGACTGACAAGCACGTTCTGGGTTTGATGATCGGCTTGGCCATTATTTTTGTCACCGGTTTGATTGATGATCTTTATGAGATTCGGCCAATCTGGAAATTGTTCGGGCAGGCCTTGGCGGCCGTGACCGTCATTCTCTTTGGCGTTGGTATTGAGGCCATCGCCAATCCCTTTGGGGAAGTGATTCGTTTAGATGGCTGGCAGTTCGATGTTGTGAGCATCGGCGGGCTGGATTACCAGCTGACGGTTTGGGCAGACCTCTTTACCTTTATTTGGTTGATGGTGATTATGAACGCCATGAATTTTTTGGACGGTCTGGACGGCCTTGCCAGTGGTGTTTCCGGCATTGCGGGAATAACGCTTTTTGTTTTGAGTTTGTTCGTTATTGTGGGTCAGCCAACGACGGCCACTTTGGCGATTATTCTGGCGGGCGCGGCCCTTGCCTTTCTTGTTTTTAATTTCCATCCGGCCAAAATATTTCTTGGCGATTCGGGAAGTTTAAGTCTCGGCTTTACAATCGGCGTGCTGGCCATCATCAGCGGGGGGAAGGTGGCGACAGCGCTTCTGGTGCTGGGGTTACCGATTTTAGACTTTTTTTATTCCATCGCGCGTCGCATTGTGGCGCATAAACCAATCTATATTGGTGATAAGGAGCATCTGCATCATTTGCTTTTGGACGTTGGCTTGACACAGAGAAGGGCTGTCTTTCTTTTCTACGCTTTGACGGCCGGTTTCGGTATAATCGCTCTGATGGCTGGCAGTTTTGACAAGCTGATTGGGCTTGGTATACTTGGAGTGGTGATGGTGATTTTGGTTTATATACTAAAAAATTTCCGGCGTTAGTCCTTCACTTATTTTTGTTTCAAAATTTAGTGAGGGGATTGGCCCGCCCAGATTTTTCATCAAGTTTCGAGATGGGTGGGAGTGGTGCTGTGGAGGTTGATTTATTTAGGTTTTCTAGATTTTTGCCTTAAAAAACCTAGGCGGGTTGACAAAATACAGGAAATATAGTATAATTATATAATTACCCGCGACCCAAGCACCAGAATCAAATTCGATGCTGGGCAGGCACAAAAAATAAAAACAAAAGGAACGGATTATTATGAGTGGTGGCAATATGGACAAAAAACAGTTTCAAAAATTTATTAAAAGTATTCTCGACGTGGCTTTTTGCCCGCATTGTAACTCTGCTTATAGTGAACAAAATGTGCAATATTTGGGCGAGATTGACGCGATGTCTTTGCTCCGTTTGAATTGTCCACACTGTCAAACACCGGCCTTGGTGAGCGTTGCTTTCACTCGTGACGGTGAACAGCTTGAGGGTTTGAGCTTGAAAAAAAGTGGCCGTCGGGAGAGGGCGGAGGAAGCGGTGGACTATAATGATGTTATCGACACCCATAATTTTTTGAAAGGTTTTGACGGTAATTTCGAAAACCTTTTCCACATCTCCTAAACTTTAAATTTTATCTGCCAAAGCCCCCAAACTTGGGGGCTTTTTCGTCAACATTCTTGACGCTCTATGAGGTGTGCTGTATAGTTATTTAGTATTTATCAAAGGGCTATGATTGCTACGAAAAACAAACAACTGGAGCTGAAAGCCGAAAAGAGGGAGGTCTCCGGCAAGAAGGTCAAAAATCTGCGTGCGGAGGGTCTGGTTCCGGCCGTAGTTTATGGCAAAGAGACTCCATCGGTGATTTTGGCCTTGGATGCGCACAATTTCGCCAAGATTTATAAAAAAGCCGGTGAGAGCACGATTTTGAAATTAAATATTGAGGGTGAGAAAGAGCTTCGCAATGTTTTGGTTACCGAAGCCCAGCTCCATCCGGTCACTGATGAGATCTTGCACATTGATTTTTATCAGGTGCGGATGGACGAGAAGATTAAGACAGAGGTGCCTCTTAAGATTGTTGGCGAGTCGCCGGCAGTTGAAAATCTCAACGGAGTACTTTTAATCAATCAAGACGAGGTCGAGGTGGAGTCTCTGCCGGGCGATTTGCCGCATGAAATCGAAGTGGACATTTCTTCGATTGTTGAGCTGGACCAGGCGATTTTAGTCAAAGATTTGAAATTGCCGGTCGGGGTTACATCCTTGGACAATCCCGAGGGGACGCTGATCGTTGTTCAATCGCCAAGATCCGAAGAGGAGTTGGCCGAGCTGGAGCAAGAGGTGAAGGAAGACGTTGATGCCGTCGAGGTGGAAGAAAGGGGCCGAGAGGGTGAAGAAAAAGAACGCGACGAAAGCGAAGGGGGTGAGGCCGAGAACGTTAAGGATGGGAAAGAAGAAAAACCCAAAGGCGAAAAATAAAAACAGATTTGTTAAAAACCCCCGACCGGTCGGGGGTTTTTTAGTTTTCTGTTGAGGGCGTTGGCTTCGTGTTTCTGGGCCGGTTGCGGTTGGGGATGAGGTATCTTCTTTTGTTTGAGCTCAAGTCGATAAAGTCATCGGCCTCTTCGATCAGCTTGCCGGAAGCGGTCTGACGAAAAGCCATCACCTCGCCTCGATGGCCATACATTTTGAGATATTCAATCAAATCAACATAGTCACCATCGCCGGAGACGAGAACGATGACATCGAGTTTTGGTGACAAACGAATAGCGTCAACGGTCAGGCCCACATCCCAGTCGCCCTTTTTATTACCGCCGGCAAAAGTTTGCAAATCCTTACTGCGGATTTCAAAACCACCCTTTTCCAGGGCCTCCCAGAAGGTTTTCTCTTCGGGGATATCGGCCTTGATGACATAAGCAAAGGCGCGAATCAGCTGTCGGTCGGCAACGGCATCTTTGAGGATGTTCAAAAAATTGGCCTTGGCGTCGTGGAGATTGCGCGCCGAATAGTACATATTCTGGACATCAACAAAAACCCCAACGCGCTGCTGTTTGTGTTTGGCTACATCAGACATGAGTTTATTATAACAGAATTGCTATCTCTTTTTGTCTCTATGTTTGCTATTTTGGAAAAAAGAGCAAAACCATTGACGAAAAAAGAAAAATATGGTATAATAATTAGATGGCAATTTTGGCACAGGAGGGGCGCTCCCTTGGGATCGGCCAAGATGGTATCGTTAAAAATCAAAAACAAAAATGTTCCTAAAGCTTAAAAATACTTTGGTTGAGTCTGGCTACGATGTTCGCTTGACGAATAAGTTCAAGGATAGTGCCAAAGGCCAAATCGAGCCGGATACCCTCATCATCTTTGTTAACGGTAACTTAGAGCTCAACGATCGGGCTCTAACTTTGATTCACGAGCTTTTTCATGAGATTTTTCCAGAATGGGATGAACGGAGAATCGAACAGGTGGCTTGCCGAACTTTTGAAAAATTAACCGTTTCTCAACTTGGCTTCTTCCAGTTCTTTGTGCTGAAGAAGGGGGAATATCCGGAACCAGTTATTAATCGCAGGCTTTCTTACGCGAGAGCGTAAGCTGTAAATTAAGGAGAGCGAGAACTCGTAATTAGGACTTGGTAGGCAGGCTTTTTATATTGCCCGAATAGTCCGTACCCGCGCAACTTTAGCCTCTCGTTACGATTTTTGATAATTTTTTTGAAGATTGGCTTTGAGAGAGATGATACAATATGTTAAAGTCTTTGTTAAAGTTAGGCGAGCGTATAGTATATAGTATGGTGGATTTTCCCCCTTAACGAGCCCCGGTAGCTCAGTGGATTAGAGCAACTCCCTTCTAAGGAGTAGGCCGCAGGTTCGAGTCCTGCCCGGGGCGCCACGTGATAAATTTTCTTTGGAGAAAATTTGAACGTGGCTGGGACGTTTGAATTCAAAGAATTTATGACGTTTCGTCTGGCTTCCGCTATTAGGTTTGATGGTAAGATTGGCGCAAATTGGACAAATTGGTTAGATTGACTTTTATGGTGGCTATAGCTCAATGGTCAGAGCATTCGGTTGTGGTCCGAAAGGTTGTGGGTTCGAGTCCCACTAGCCACCCCAGAAATATTTTGTTGATACAATTTTATACAGATTCTAAAAAAAGACCGCTCTGGTCTTTTTTGGTAGCCCGTAGGGGAGTCGAACCCCTCTTTCCAGCTTGAAAAGCTGGCGTCCTAACCGATAGACGAACGGGCCACAAGTGGAGCAGGTAGCGGGGATCGAACCCGCATCTTCACCTTGGAAGGGTGACATAATAGCCATTATACGATACCTGCCTGGATTTAAAAATGGTCGGGGAGACAGGATTTGAACCTGCGACCTCTCGCTCCCAAAGCGAGCGCGCTACCAAACTGCGCCACTCCCCGGTGACCTGGTGGGTCATCTGGGACTCGAACCCAGGACATCCTGCTTAAGAGGCAGGCGCTCTAACCAACTGAGCTAATGACCCAAAATTAATGAAGAATGCAGAATGACGAATGTCAAATGAAAAGTGAGGAGCCCAACAGCGGCTGAATCGGTCGGGCAAAAATCGGAAAGTTTGATATTGGTGCCCGTGGCAGGACTCGAACCTGCGGCCTTTGGTACCGGAAACCAACGCTCTAATCCACTGAGCTACACGGGCGAGTCTATCATTTTATTAGAAGCGACTCAATTAACATTATCTCGCGTAACCCCTTTTGAGGCAATAAAATCTTTAAATGAGAAGCATTGTGCTGAACACGGCGCTTGCCTTGGGTAGGCAAAATTTGAGCCGTTTATTTTTATGTAGTTTTTGAATATTAGACCTTGCTGATAAGATCAACGCCAGGTTCCAGGGTCTCGTATCTGGTATTTTGTATTTATCCCAACGGGACCCCTTCGGGGGTATGAAAAACCTTGCGGTTCAAACAAAACTGGCCGCAAGGTTTTTGGTTAAAAATCGCTAAAAACTATTTAGCAGCATTGATAATATTCTGAATGATCCGATCAATCTCCTGCGGTAGTTCTCCCAAACTCGCTTCAGGGAAGAATCGCGGTAGAATAATCGGTCGCATACCGGAAATAAATGTCTGTTCGCTTTTAACATAGACGTTAATCTTACAGGGCATACAAAGTCCGATTTTAATATCGGCATTCAGAAATTCGTTGGCATATTTGGCGCTACAGAATTCAATAATTTTGAAGGGTTCTTTCGAAAAACCCTTTTCGCTCAAAGTTTTTTGCACATCGTGAATATGCAAAACCCGCATGCCGGCAGTGGCAATCTCCCCCTCGATACTTTTAACGGCGTCTTCAAAGTGTTTAGCCGTGGCTACGGTATAGTCAAATTCCATATTCTTCTTATATTTTACCAACCAGATCAACGCCGGGTTCCAGAGTCTCATCACCCGGTTGCCAATTGGCAGGGCAGACCTTGCCATCATTTTCACGAACGAATTGCGCGGCCTGGACTTTGCGAAGCAGCTCTTTGGCGTTACGACCGATGTCGTTGTTGTTTATTTCGTAGGCGGCAATTTTGCCGTCGGGGTCAACAATGAAGCTACCACGCAAAGCCAAGCCCTCATCTTCAATGTGAACGCCAAGTTCGCGGGTTAGCTTGCCGGCTGGGTCGGCAACCATCGGGAAATTAATCTTTTTGACTGCTTCGGATGTGTCGTGCCAAGCTTTGTGGGCGAAGGCGGTATCGGTGCTGAAGCTCAAAATTTCAGCATCAATTTTCTGAAACTCTGGATAGAGCGTGGCCATTTCTTCCAGTTCGGTCGGGCAAACAAAGGTGAAATCGGCGGGGTAGAAAAAGAGAATTACCCATTTGCCTCGATAATCCGAAAGCTTGATTTTTTTAATATCATTTTCGAGAAAAGCATCAAACTCCATTTCCGGGAGGGTTTGGCCGATGAGGGGTGGGCGATTTGTCGGATTATCCATGGTTTTGAAGATTATTTATTGATGACCTTGGGGTATTGTAAGATTTTACCAACAATCTTGACTACTGCCAAATGGTCGAGAATATTTTTTTGAAACTTGAGCGCAGAATGTCAGACGGGGTTTTTGACTCGGTCACGGATAAACAACAAAAGCAGGGAACCGCAAGCGGTCGCCCCCCCGACAATGAAAAAGAGGGTATCAAAACCAAAAGTGTTCGCGATGAAACCACCAAGCGCGGCGGTGGCTGCCATGCCGATGCCGAGACTCACATCGTACAAACTCCATTCAAAGCCGGCCGCTTTTTTGTCGATGTGATGAGTGAAGAGAGCGGACCAGCCGGGGAAGGCCAGGCCGGCGCCGAGACCGAGAATGATCTGTAACAGATAAAGTTGCCAGACTTCGCCGATGAAAATATAGGCAATATAAACGGCGGCGGCGATCAACGTTCCGATCATGGCGGTGAAGAGATCGTCGCGCTCTGATTTTGATTTATCAATGATGATGCTAACGGGAATCTCCGTTAGTGAACGGGTGATGAGATAAATAGCGGCGGCAATGCCGACGACTTCGATGGAGGCTTGGATTTTATCGATAACGAAGATGGCAAAGATTGGCGCTAACAGTTGGTAAGACGACCAAATCAAAAAATCCGAGAGGATCAGGGTTTTGATAACGATGTTAACCTTGTAGTACTGGATGGATCTGATGACGGATTTGTAATACATGCTAACATCAGCATATCAGAAAGAAGTCTCAACGGGAATCGGGTGTTTTTTCGAGCAATCTCCGGATGATTTTAGCTGTTTCGGCTGGTCCGAAAACTTTGATAGAATCAATACCAAAATCTTTAACGGGATAGTCGTTGCCGCCGGGCTCCATGGCGTCACCGACAAAAAAGATATCTTCTTTTTCAAGATTGAGATGCTCCATAATTTTTCGCATGCCAAAAGCCTTATCGATGCCTTTTTTGGTCACGTCAATGGAGGTTGAGCCACCGGTGCGAACTTCCAGATTCGGCAAGTATTTTTCAACTGCTTCTTTGATCTGGGTTCTCTTGCTCCTGTCCGGATCCCAGGATTCCTTTAAATGAACAGGGGCTTTTTGGCCAAGCGCAGAAAAAGTGATCTGCGTGTCACGGTCTTCAATAACTTCGCCAAAAATCTTCTCTGGTTGTTGGTAGTCAATGTCTGCCAAGGCTTTTTTGAAAGCAAGCAGGGTTTCTGTTTTTTCCGTTTCGCTCAAGTCTTCGGAGTGAAGAGTTTGCCACTTGCCGTTTTCATATTGATAAAATCGGGCGCCACTGGTGGGGAGAATAAACAAATTATCGTGATTAACATTTTCAGTTTCAGCCAAAACGCCAAAAAATTGACGTTCAAATTGCCCAAAAGAGCCACCGGAAATAATGGCCACTTTTTTGATTTGAGTCAGTTTAGCCAGAAGGTCAGCCATTTCCGGGCTCATTTCAGTTTTGCTCTCGGCCAAAGTCCCGTCAAGGTCAAAGGCGATAAGTTTTTTGTTGGTGAGGCCTCCTCGATTCATGTTTTATTAATTATTTTTGCTCCGAGGGTGGGAAGGCTGATGAAGCTTTTTTGAACTCCGGGCACTTTTTCAATTTCTTTTTGTAGTTTTTTCAAATCTTTGCGATGAGTTAGAAATATAACATTCGGGCCGGCGTCGGTGGTGGCGTAACATTCCAGACTTTTGGCGCGCAGCTCTTCTGCCAATCGCCATAAGGTGAAAGTCGTTTTCTGCCAGTAAATCAAAGGTGGGCGGGTCGAGAGCATCACGCCGTGCATAGCGAGAGTGTTCTGTTCCATAATTTGACCGAGTCTGGTGAGATCACGTTTGACGATGGCGGCCCTAGCTTCAGAAAAATCTTTTTTGCCCTGGCGTAGCCAACCTTGGTAGAAAGGCGAGGTTTCTTTGCTCAAATTCATACCATCGCGAGAGCTGGTCTTTTTTTCTTTGGTGTTAACAATGGCGATGACCATGCCCCAGGGGATTTCCTCCGGTTTCAAAAGTTGGTGGGCGACGGGATCTTTGCCGGTTGGCAGAGCTGTCATGCCACCATGAATTGAGCGTGCGGCGGAGCCGCTGCCCATGCGAGCCAAGCGGGAGATTTCAGTTTTGCTTAAGTTCTTTTCGGAGAAGGCGGAGAGAGCCGTAGCGAGAGCCGCCATGCCGGAAGCGCTGGAAGCGAGGCCGGCGCCCTGTGGAAAGTGATTTTTGCTTCTGATGTGAAAATGACCCTTGATGAGTTTTAACCTTCGCCAAAGATCAAGATAATTTTTTAATTTTTTCTTGGTTGAGTTTGTCGCTGATTTGCCGTTCAAAGAAAAACGATCTGGCCCCTTGGTCAATCGTTCGGCCGTCGTCTCTGTTTTTAAGGCATCAAGGCAAAGGCCAATTGACGGTGTGGCCGGAACATTGCGTCCCTTTCCCTTACCCCAATATTTGACGAGGGCAATGTTGGCATGAGCGCGGGTGGTGGCTTTTTGGGCGGTCTTGGGCATATTTGAAATTGTAAATTGGCGGAGGAGGAGGGATTCGAACCCTCGATACCCTTGCGAGTATACCCGCTTTCCAAGCGAGCGCACTAGGCCACTATGCGACTCCTCCAGTTCATTATTTACATTAACTATCTTAAAGGTTCGGTCTATCTAAATCTAGTATAACTTCCTTGACACAGACTACATTTCCGTCTAAAATCAACAGCGTATAAAAAATAACTTTTTCGGTTGTATGCGGAGCTATCAAAGTCATGCAGCCGTTTTCCAAGGGAGAGTTATGAAAAATCTTTACGAGCTGGCTTTTATTATTAAAAGCGCACTAGATCTCGATAAAGCTCGGGGGGGTTTGGATGAGATGCTGGGGTATCTGACGAAACAAGGCGCAGAAATTGTTTTCGAAGGTATGAGCGAAAAGCGTGAGATGGCGTACGAAATTCAGAAAGATAAATTTGGCATTTATGCCGTGGTCATTTTCAAAGCTGAGCCGAAGGCTATCAAAGCATTGGAGGATAAGATTCGTCTGGACCTGAATATTGTTCGTCACTTGGTGGTGAGTATGGAGGCAGTCAAAGCCGATATTGACGTCTCCATTGCTAACGCGCGCACGCTTCTTTCCGGTATCGTACCGAAGCGGGCGCACCCTATGAAGGCCAAACCTGCCCGCGATGCTTCACGCATAGCTGATGCAGGCGGGCCGAAAACGGAACGGGTCGCCAAGAGAGAGCCGGTGGCGGCGAAACTAAGGGTGGCCAAGACGGCGGCCGAGAAAAAAGAAGACAGGGCGAAAGTTGAAGCAAAAATTGATAAACTTTTAAAGGATGAAGATATCCAATAATTTTGGGAGGTAACCATGCGTGATCTGAACAAAGTAATGTTGATTGGTAATCTGACCCGTGATCCAGAGATGCGGACTACGCCAACGGGACAGAATGTGACCTCTTTTTCGGTAGCGACCAACCGAGCGTGGAATGACGCTAGCGGTCAGAAACAGACGGCGGTGGAGTTTACCAATATTATAGCTTGGGGCAAGCTGGGCGAGATTGTGAATGAATACGCCAGCAAGGGCCGCAAAGTTTATGTGGAGGGGCGTCTGCAAACCAGCTCTTGGGATGACAAAGATGGTACCAAAAAATACAAGACGGAAGTGATCGCCTCTGATGTCTCTCTCTTGGATCGCAATCCAAATGCCGGTGAGCGGGTCGGCGCAAATGACCCAAGCATCAATCAGGATATGCCGGTCGAAAGTCGTAAGCGACATCAAACAACAAAGGAGGAGTCGTCGGAAAAAAGAGAGGCGGTTACCGCCGGTGGCAATGATGAAAGTGAAGAGATTAATATCGAAGATATCCCGTTTTAATGAATAATGACGAATGAAGAATGTCTAATGGCAAAATCAGCTAAGCAAAAAATATGAAAAGAAAACGAGGTAGTTATAGACAAAGAAATATCCTAAGTCTTTATGAAGCCAAACAGGGCAAGAGGTCGCCTTTGGATATTGAAGGGGTGAAGTATATTGATTACAAAGATATGGAACTTTTGAAGCGTTTTACCTCTCGTTATGCGAAGATTGAATCCCGTCATCGCACCAGTCTTTCGGCGCGTCAACAGCGTGATATGACCAAGGCGATCAAGAGGGCTCGCCATCTGGCGCTCCTGCCGTTCGTTAATCGTTAATTTATGTATGGTATCACGGATCTCAAGACAGGGGTCACAATCGAGCTGGACGGTGTGCCGTTTATCATAACGAAATATCAACATTCCGCCATGGGACGTGGCGGGGCGGTGATGAAGACCACGCTCAAAAATTTACTTACCGGAGCGATGATGGAGCGGACTTTTCATGGCACCGACAAGGTCCAGCCGGCGGATTTGGGTAAAGCCGAAGCTCAGTTCCTTTATCTTGATGATACGGGCGCGCATTTTATGGATCCAAAAAGCTTTGAGCAGTTTGCCATCGTCGAAGAGGCTCTGGGTAAGTCGGCCAAATTTTTGAAGCCAGAGATGCTGGTGGAGGTGCTCTCATTTAATAACCGATCGATTGGCGTTACTCTGCCGACCAAGGTGGAGTATGAAGTGGTTTATACCGAACCGGCGGTGAGGGGCAACACGGCTTCCGGAATGGTCATGAAGCCGGCAAGACTAGAAACAGAGATAGAGATACAGGTGCCGGCCTTTGTGAATATCGGTGACAGAATCTTAGTAGACACTCGTGATGGTAGCTATATTGAGAGAGCCTCTTAAGTGAACAAGATTCGACTGGATGATCTGTTGGTCGAGCGGGGCCTGGCTGAAAATAAGAATCGGGCCCAAGCTTTGATTTTGGCCGGTTATATTTGGTCGGGAGAAAAGCGTCTGGAGAAGGCCGGTCTTGCGGTCACGCACGATATCGATTTAGAGATTCGTGGTGGCCTGAAGTATGTTGGCCGCGGTGGTCTGAAAATGGAGGCGGCGGCAAGAGGGTTTGACATAGATTTTAAAAACAAGGTTGTGGCCGACATCGGCGCCTCGACCGGCGGGTTT